>OGXW01003277.1_pt1 | contig 10805 bp, 16 predicted proteins | sample 1576341 | NCBI WGS metagenome assembly OGXW01 (sample SAMEA3541592, study PRJEB24748) | human gut metagenome | biome: human gut; feature: human-associated habitat; material: faeces | place: China | collected 2012
CTGCCTCAATTTCCTCGATTTCAGCAAGGCTTCTGCCGTTTTTCTCAAGTGTCTCTTTAACCTCATCATAGAGTCCAAGGTTGATTAAGTTATTTGATAAAAGCTTTCCGATAAGGAACTCAGCTGAAATATAGTAGAGCTTTTTCTTTCCCTTGTTAGAAATCTTCTTCTCTGCCTTGTCTTTTACAAGGTCAAGAAGTGCAAAGTAGATTTCCTCATTTGAGCTTACTGAGATTCCTTTCTGAAGTTTTGTTTCAATTTCCTGCATAATTGCCATTTCTATACCCTCCGTATATGTTTTATTTATGCTTACTTCAATTACTATCTTTGTTTCATGCTCTTAGTATATGCTCATACACTGTACAATTCTTGCAATATTAGGGCAAAAAATTGTACTATCCTATCATTTTTCGTGCTTTTTAGTGGTTTTTCAAGGAGAATCATGTTATTATTATTGCATGAAACTTTTGACATTTATGCATTTGTGCCAAATTACGAAGAGAAAAATGTACAATTTGTCCAATCAGACATGCAACAGACATCTTATCTAATACATGCAATTTACAAAGACTACCAACATTTTCTATATATAGCAGACAGCCGGAGAATATTTATGAACATACTGGAATACGAAAATTATCACGAAGAAAAAGAACATGCAGGGCTTGATTTTCCCTACAACACCTACCTATGCTCCATCCCACTTGATTTTTCACAGGTGCCGCTGCATTGGCATGACGAGATGGAAATTGTATACATCAAAAAAGGCCAGGGGCTTGTGACTGTGGACTTTAAGCAGTACCGTGTCAATGCAAAGACCCTTATCTTTATTCTGCCGGGTCAGCTCCACTCAATCGCCCAGTACAAGGACGAAAGTATGGAATACGAAAACATTATTTTTAACCCAAGCATGCTGACGCCCAAAAACACAGACCAGACCACAGCAAGCTTTCTCGATCCGCTTATCCACGGCAAAATCACTGTGCCCACTGTTTTTACACCAGTCTATCCCTACTATACGGATGTGGTTGCGCCTATTGATGCCTGTGATGAAATCTGTAAGACCAAGCCTCAGGGCTATGAGCTTTATATAAAAAGCATGCTCTTTCAGTTTTTCTTTATATTGGATAACCGCTGCCGAAACCTGACTAAGCCGCCCAAGAATAAGAAGGCTCTGGATAAGATGAAGGTAGTGCTTAAGTATGTGGAAAATAATTATGCACAGAAGATAACAATTGCTGAGGTTTCTGATATTGTGGGATTTTCCGAATCGCATTTTATGCGCTATTTTAAGGAAACTATGGGGACATCCTTTGTTGATTATCTGAAGGAATACAGGCTGACCATGGCTGCGAGACTCCTGCAGAGCTCGGAGGATTCGGTGCTGTCCATTGCTGCGGAGGTGGGGTTTGAAAATTTGTCTTATTTTAACAGGGCATTTAAGGGAAGGTATGGGATGACGCCGCTGCAGTATCGGAAAAGTTGATGGGGCTTGAGGGGGAGTGGCTCGGATATGCCACGGTGCTAGCCCGGTATTTGCGACGGGTTCTGGATATAAGATTTTCTAAATGTTCTGGTGTAGGTGGATTAGACTTGACGCAACCGCTCAATATTCGCCATCCATGGCTCAGGTCTCGCTCTCGGCAACGTCCTGTTGCCGAGTTGCTGGGAAGCGTACAGAACATTAAGAAAATCTAATATCCGACACAAGTCGCTAATGCCGGGCTAGCGCCGTGGCATATCCTATCTCTACCCTTGCCTCAAGCAACTAATTTATCAATTATGATTATCTACCATTATGCTTATTTATTAGAAAATACTATCGAAACAAACATACTTCCACTAATTAGCATCATAGAATTATACAATCACACATTTCAATTACAAATATTTGTCTATCCTATACTTTCTTCTTCAGAACTGCCACAGTCATTAATTGATACCAATAATTAGATAATTAGATAACCCAATACTCCTGCAGCAATTCCGCATATGGCTCCTGCAGCTACGTCACTGATATAGTGTACCCCTGATATTACTCTGACTACCGCCATGCCGGCTGCCAGTACAAGAAGTACTGTTCCTGCCCATACCAATGGACTCCAGCACAAATAGGTCATGGCTATTATAAAGGCAGAAAACACATGCCTGCTGGGAAAGGATTTCCCTGCTGTGTCCTTCTGGATTACCGGAGGGATGTCAAAGTGCTCATAGGGGCGCTTTCTGTTCAGCATATATCTGAATACTGTCACGATTATGAAGCTGTCTAAGGGTACAATTATGGCTCTTATCAGCCTTTCATCCTGATTGTATGCGTAATAGGCTAAAAGTCCCATATAAAGTACCACCATCGCATATGTAATTATCTTGTTTATTATATGTAACGACCTCGACAGCTTCGCATTTTCGCGAAACGGTCTGGTCATTTTGAGATAGGTATCTTTTTTCATCCTTATCCTCTGCCTTAAAACTAATTTCCGTTTGTCACAGAATTTACAGTCCCATTATTACTATTGTTTGAGTTATTGGCTTTCTGGGCATCTCTGGCTGCCTTATCGTTCTTGCTGCTATCTGTGGCATTATCTGCACCATTCTCCACATCATCACCCAGATTCTCAACTCCGTCTACAATTCCATCGCCTACGTCCTCTGCGGCGTCAAGCACATCATCTGCGGCTCCTGCTGCTCCATCAATCACATTCTGTCCTGCATCATTGATTTCAGAACCGGCATCCTTGATGCCGTCTCCAAGTGTTGAAGTGTCCTCAACTACTGAGTCCTTATTAGTGTCCTTCTTGTCGTTTGTTCCACAGGCAACCAGTACTCCTACTGCTGTAATAACAAGTGCTGTCAAAATAATCCATTTAATTTTTTTCATTATACAAATCTCCTTTTTTCATCGTATGAGACTAGTATGGTGAAAAAATCAAATATTATGCATCATAAAGCAAATGGTCCAGCAGAAATATAAAAAATCTGCAATTGCTCTCTCCTGTTCTGATGAGTGCCATTATATTATTCAATACATATTCGCAAAACGCTTTCTGGTTCAGCTCCATATTCCAGATAGAGCCTATGACCCGCTCATCTGCCTCCAGCACCCTCATAAACAGCCCAAGCGCCTGGTCTTTGGTGGTTTCATCCATGGCGGAAAGCCAGCTTATGTCATGCCTGTAAAGTCTGCCATACAAAAATCCATAGTACTGTTCCAGAAACATTGTAAATCCCATCCCTGGTCTGAAAAGCTGCTCCTGATCCTTTAATATATTATTCCAGAAGTGTTCTGATACTGCGGTCATAAGTGCTTCCTTATCCTTGTAATAGTTGTACATGGAACCCACTGCAATATTTAAGGATGCCGCAAGCTTTCTGATGCTTACCTGGTCTACACCTTCCTCTATGGCTATATTTAAAGCATGTTCTAATATTTCTTCTTTGGTAGTTACACGTTGTTTCATCATAATGTAATCATTTTATCTTTTCATTTTAGGTTTTGTCAACAAGGATGCTATATAAGAAAAAATAAGTGCTGCTGATACTCCTACCGCACAGGCTGTAAAGCCTCCCTTAAAAAGTCCCAGTGCTCCCTCCTCATCAATTGCCTGCTTCATGCCCTTCCACAGTACATTTCCAAAGCCCAGAAGCGGCACATTGGCTCCCGCTCCTGCCCATTTTGAAAATGGCTCATATATGCCGATTGCTCCAAGCACAGCCCCTGTGCACACCAGAAGCACCATTATACGCCCCGGCATCATCTTGGTTTTTTCCATAAGAATCTGAACCAGGGCACATATTATTCCACCAACCACAAAAGCTTTTACATAATCCATTTCTACACCTCCACATGTTCAATCACAACTGCATGGGCAATTCCCGGCACCGACTGCCCCTCATTAAAGCTGACAGGGGAGAGCAGGGCTCCCGTTGGCACAAATAATATCTTTTTAAGCTCTCCACTGGCGATTAGTGGGAGATAATAGGCTGACAATACACTTGCCGAACAGCCACAGCCGCTTCCACCGGCTCCTGTTTTCTGCTCTGTTCCGTCAAAAATCTTAACCCCGCAGTCCTCATGCTGTCTGCTTATGTCATAACCACGCTCCTTCAGCATGGTGGTAAGAATTTTGCTTCCAATCGTTCCCAAATCTCCTGTTATGATTTTGTCATAGGTCTTGGGGTTCGTGCCAAAATCCCTAAAATGAGTCTCTATGGTCTCACAGGCGGCTGGTGCCATTGCAGCCCCCATGTTCATAGAATCCTTAATGCCATAGTCAACTATAACTCCTGTGGTGACACCGCTTATAGCTCCAAGCACATCCTTTCCTTCATCCTTCCTGCTTCCTAAGATGTAAGCCCCAGAGCCTGTCACTGTCCAGGTGGCGCATACCGGTCTCTGATTGGCATATTCAAGTGGAAAACGAAACTGCTTCTCCGCACTGGCAAAATGACTTGAGGTAACTGCTGCCACATAATCAGCATAGCCTGCTGAAACTGTCATGGCCGCAAGGCTTAAGCTTTCTCCACAGGTCGAACAGGCTCCATAGAGTCCAAACATGGGAATCTCGAAGCTTTCCAATCCAAAGGATGACGCCATAGCCTGTCCCAGCAGGTCTCCGGCAAAAACATAGCGGATTTCCTTTGATGTTAGTCCCGCCTTACCAATTGCAAGTGTTAAGGCCGCCTTTTGCAAGGCTGCTTCCGCCATCTCCCATGTCTCCTCACCAAACCTGTCATTTTCACCAACCACATCAAATAAATCTCCCAGCGGTCCCTCTGCCTCCTTTGTTCCAACTACAGATGCGCTTTGCAGTATATAAGCGGGCTTATCCAGGCTTATGCTTCTGCTGCCTATCTGTGGCGCAGCAGTTTTTGCTTTTCCAGTACTCATATGATACCTCCGTTTAAACATACTTTGTATTGCAGAGACTGGGATCAAAATATATTTTAGGTAATTAGGTATTGAACTGGGATGCTGCGCTAGGATATTCAGCCGCTTCTGACGAGTTACGGATATAATATTTTCTAAATGCCCTGATAAAAATATTGGCAATTTGACGCAACCGTTCGACATCCTGTTGCCGAGTTGCTGAAATGAGAACAGGACATTAAGAAAATCTAATATCCTGCACAAGTCAGAAGTGGCTGAATATCCTAGCGCAGCATCCCAGTTCTACGTCACGAAACATATTTCGATACACAATCCCATAAAATTATGCTGTATAAGAAATTATAAAATAACTTCCTATCTGGTAAACAAAAAGAGCTTCGCAAGCGAAACTCTTTTTAGTATCATTATGTACTTTATAAACAAAAATATTCTCTTATATCAGTGCCCTATTAAGCTCCCTCATATTTAACTACAGAAGCAATATCGTAATCCTTAAGGAATTCGCGTCCCTTAAGTCCTGCAAGCTCGATTAAGAATACCATTTTAACAACCTCTCCACCAAGCTCCTCAACAAGCTCAGCAGCAGCCTTCATTGTACCACCTGTTGCAATAAGGTCATCAATAAGGACAACCTTCTGTCCCGGCTTGATTGCATCCTTGTGAATCTCGATTGTAGCTGTGCCATACTCTAAATCATATGTCTTTGATACAGTCTCACATGGAAGCTTTCCTGCCTTACGAACCATAACGAATGGCTTGTTTAAGAGATATGCGATTGGCATACCAAATACAAAGCCTCTTGACTCTGCTCCTGCGATAATATCACAGTCAACTCCCTCTAAGCATTTAACCATCTCGTCAATTGCAAGCTTAAGTCCTTCTGCATCCTGAAGTACACTTGTAACATCACGGAATATTATGCCTTTCTCTGGGAAGTCAGGAATACTTCTTACATAATCTTCTACCTTTTTCATTTTGTGTTTCCTCCTGTTATTTATACTTTTGTAACTGATTCGTTACATTTACTTTACCTTGCTGTACTCTGCTGACTTTGAATCTACCACATCTACGACCCTTAGCAGCTCGTCATCTGCCGTAAATCTGATGTCATAGTCCATGTATCTTAAACCATATACATAATCCGACCTTTTATTATACGCCGCTCTTGGGTCTTGTGCAAGTATATTTGTCACTGCGGCCTGTATATTCTGCGGAAGTTTTTGTAAAAGTTCATCAGGAAACTCGACTCTTATGCTGTCATCCTTGTGTTCCTCTGCAAAACCACACCGGGCATCCCCATGGCTGTCAGTGTATGCCAGATATGGCTTTATATCATAGATAGGTGTCCCGTCCAGCAAGTCAGCCCCGCTTACCACCAGCATAGGTCCGCTTTTGTCATCATATATGACCTGCTCAAGCCTTACTGACGAAAGCCCCATGCCATTGGGTCTGAAGGGACTTCTGGTTGCAAAAACTCCTTTTTTCACATTTCCGCCCAGCCTGGGTGGTGTCACAAGGGGCTTTACGCTTGATGGATTGGATTTGGAAAAATTCCATATAAGCCACAGGTGGCTGTAGTCCTCTATTCCTTTTATGTAATCTGGATTTTTATATTCCTTTTCAAAGACAATGTGTGCTACAGTGCCACTTACCAGACCGCTCTGTCTGGGGATTCCAAACTTCTCCTTGAAGCCGCTCTCTATATGCGCAACTGGTGTGATATTCATTTTCTCTCCTCGCCTAATATGTATATCAATCATCTATACTTACTTTAATCATATTTATTATCTGATTGCATGTTCTCAATCCCGCATAGTATCTATAATATATGCCACGTCCTTTGCCCTTATCCTGCCCACGACAAAAGAAGTCACAGCAATTATCATAATCAAAATAACTGCTGTGGCAGCTCCATAATACTGAATATAGTACTCAATCTTTTTATTTCGGCTGAGCCCCTTCATTTGTTCAAACATATTTTTTCCTCTGACTCTAAAATAAAAGCTTCGCAAAATAATATATCACACCAAGAAGCCATGAACTGAAAATACCATACAATATGACAGGTCCTGCAATCCTGAAAATCTGACAGCCTATACCAAAGACCTGCCCCTCCACCTGAAACTCACAGGCGCAGGATGATACTCCGTTTGCAAAGCCCGTAATAGGCACCAGCGCACCGGCCCCACCCCAGTTGGCAAGCGGTGCATACAGGTTAAAGCTTGTCAGCACCACACTTATGAATATAAGAATCAGGCTGCACCAGCTGGATGCGTCTGTCTGGTTCATATCAAAGCTGTTTTTGCATATATTTACTATAAGCTGTCCCAAAGCACATATGGCGCCGCCCAGCAAAAATGCCTTAAGCATACATGCCCACAGATTGTGGGTAGGTGTGACACTTTTTACATACTCGTTGTAGCTGTCGTTTCTCTGTTGTTTGGTTTTTGGTGTATTATCCTTCACAAATCATACCCCCTGTACTTTTTATAAATACAGTGTGTACATATATGTAGAAAATATACATGCACATTAGAGCTCCGCACTTCGGTCTGATACATAAAACCTGCCACCGGCAGCTTTTCCTGCAGGCTTTGGTATATTAATTTGCAGTTATTATCTGAAAAAAAGGCACGTTTAACGCTCTGGCATAAACTCTGCGCCTTCATGGCTTGTAGTCACAAGCCACAAATCAGGCTCATTCTCTCCCCACTTAAAGAGCTCAGCCATCTGCCCGTCCTTCTCACCCAGGGCTTCATAGGTGCTCACCAGCTTTATCAGGTACTCCTCCTTCTCATCCTTGGGTGACAGGGAATCCAGCTGGTCCAGAAGCTTCTCAAGCATGGGTTCAGGCTCCAAATCACTTGTCACATCAGCACCCATCAGTTTTTTCATAAGCCCTGCCACATAATAAAATTCATAGTTTCCAACCATTACAGACTTTTGTCTTAAGCATTTTAAAATAATGCTCTGCCTTGCTATCGATGTTACCATTGTTGTACTCACTTCTTCCTAAATAGTTATTTACATAATAGCATACCCAAGCAAAAAATAGTATATGCATCCTGCCACCTTTCCTATTGCCATGGAAAAAATAACGATTTTAAGCCCCTTGTTCAGGTTAAATCTCTTGAATAAAATTGGGAATGTATGAAGGATTTCTGCCAGTGCTACGGCTATACAGCCCACAAATACGCCTGTGCTGACTGCATACAAGACCATGACAGCATGTCCAAGCACCTCCATATAGGACCGGTTTGCATTATACAAAATCACATCAAATATAGAAGAAATATTCCCCAGTACCACGCCCAGAATGATTATGTTTTCCACAACAACTATATTTTTATATTCCATTCTCTGCATAATTCGCGGAACTACACCTATGACCAGAATAAAAGCAAAGGTTCCTGCAGATACACCCATGCCAGCCAGAAGGGCAGCAAGAGCGGCAATCACATGATTTATCATTATTTTTTCCCTCCGCTTATATACTCTTTCTCCATGGTGGAGTCGATTATGGTCTCATAGGTATCCTTCTTGTGCTTGTTCATTTCCACCTCAATCGGTGTCACATCATCAGACAGCTTTTTCTTGCCAATATGGTTGAAAAATCCAATGATTCCTATGGCAAGACCTATGCTGTAACAGATTTCAAGTTCACTGATAACAGGCTTTTCCCGTCCCAGCACCTGAGAATAAAAGTGCTCAAACACGCCTGTTATTGATATATCATTGTTAAACGCCATAATCGTAAAAGCAGAGCCAAAAAACACAAGTATACTCACCAAAATGATTTTTGCAGCATTTTTCCACCCAGACTCATTAATCTTGCTGGTGTATTCCACGACAAATTCCGCCTCACCTAGACTTATAACCGTAACTTCTGGAAAACTTTTGTTTATTTTGTCGATAATGTCTAATATAGAGAAAACCTTCTTGTAGGTGCGCTTTTCCTCCCTTGGCTTAAATTCATACAAAACCAGATTGTTTATCTTGTTCATGTACTTTTCATCCCTGCACCAGACCTGGCAGATATCTGCCAGCCTGACCTTGATTACATTGATTTCTTTTTGCTGCTGCGCCTTAAGGTATACTTCCACCTTTTCCATTTTGAACTTCCTCACTTTTCTGCAAATATATGTTATGATTATGTCCCGATTTGAAATTTTTATGAGTTGCTCATTTTTTTGCATATTTGTATAACAATTTGATTGACACCACCTTCAAATACATATACTTTAATAAAGGATGTAAATAAGAATGTAACATTACGCTGACTTCCCACACACAACATTCAGCAAATCGGATGGTATGCAGTTGTTTTGCAGAACAAAATATGAACTGCTGCGGGGTTCCATAATCCCATGCAACGGAAACACCTTAGCAAATTTCCACCCCTCATCCCGATTCGCTCCCGCAGTTAACTTCATATTTTTTCTGCGAAATAACTGCATACCAGGAGATTTACACAATCCCCCATGTGGGAAGTCTTAACACATATATATTGGAGAAATAATATGGCATACACCAAGGAAATACTTACTCTCGCCGTAGAAATTGGCGATACAATGCTCCGAAACGGAGCTGAAATATATAGAGTTGAAGATACCGTTGAGCGAATCCTATATGCCTACGAGGTGGAGGAATTCGACGTATATGTATTATCAAATGGTATCTTTGCCAGCGCAAATGAAAATAAAGAGGACTCATGCAGCATTGTCCGCCATGTGCCTCTGGGCTCTGTGAATCTGGGAAAGGTTGCAGCACTAAACCAGCTCACCAGAGACATCTGCTCTCACAAGTGCTCCCTGATTGATTCCTGGGACAGGCTGGATAAGTGCAAGAGCATACCTGATTTTCCCAGCTGGCTTCAGGTCTTATCCTGCGGTATCGGAAGTGGCGGCTTTTCCTACCTGTTCGGAGGCACCTGGCTTGACCTCATCTTTGCCTTTGGCATAGGAATCTGTGAGCAGTTTCTACTTTTTGCAACAAAAAAAGGCAAGGTTTCAAGAATCCTTACCAATATTTTTGCCAGCCTTTTTGTAACCATACTCACCATGATTGCTGCCCGTACCGGCTTGGGCCTGCATCAGGACAAAGTCATCATCGGTTCGATTATGCCTCTTGTCCCTGGTATTGCTTTCACAACAGCAATCAGAGACATTTATAACGGCGACTACCTGTCAGGTACTATCCATCTGCTGGATGCTGCTATCACAGCTATCTGCATCGCAGTTGGTGCCTGTCTGCCATTTGTTGCCATGCATTATCTTGGAGGTATGTAAGATGGAATTTATTATTCAGTTTATCGTTGCATTTTTTGCAACCCTGGGCTTTGCCATTTTATTCTCAGCACCCAGAAATCAGCTCTTCTTCTGCGGCTTCACCGGTGCACTGGGATGGATTGTATACTATATATTTGTGCACAAGGAATTCAGCGTTGTCTTTGCATCCTTTGTGGCTACACTGGTTCTGACCATTGTTTCCAGAATCCTCGCTGTCACCAGAAGAACTCCTGTCACAGTTTACCTCTTAACCGGTATCTTCCCTCTTGTTCCGGGAGCAGGCATTTTCTACACTGCCTACTACCTCTTCAATGGGGATACTGCCATGTCATCTGCAAAGGGAATTGAGACCTTTGAGGTTGCCGGTGCTATCGTGCTGGGTATTATCTTTGGTTTTGCTATACCGCAGAAGGTGTTTCATAGGCTGGGGGCTTTGCTGCATATTGAGCCGTAATCCTGTGATTTAAGGCTTATTGTCAGCTCCTGCTTGACAGTTCAATAATTCTGTCACTTTTCTGTGCAAGCTCCCTGTTATGTGTAACCATAATAATCGTTTTGCCATAAGTCCTGCTCAAATCCCTTATGAGGTCAAAAACCTGATTGGCTGTGTTTTCATCAAGCGCGCCTGT
>OGXW01003279.1_pt1 | contig 10791 bp, 9 predicted proteins | sample 1576341 | NCBI WGS metagenome assembly OGXW01 (sample SAMEA3541592, study PRJEB24748) | human gut metagenome | biome: human gut; feature: human-associated habitat; material: faeces | place: China | collected 2012
TCGCGAACCTCTGCGGAAGAACAGAGGCGGATATCAAGGCTCTTCGTCAGGGCTACAAGATCACGGCCGCTTATAAGATGGTAGATACCTGTGCAGCTGAGTTTGCAGCAGCTACACCGTACTATTATTCTGTATATGGCGGACCGGACACCGAAAATGAAGCAAAAGCTACTCCGGATAAGAAAAAGGTTCTTGTTCTTGGTTCCGGACCGATCCGTATCGGACAGGGTATCGAATTCGATTTCTGTTCCGTACACTGTACCTGGGCATTTGAAAAAGAAGGGTATGAGACAATTATCGTAAATAATAACCCGGAAACAGTCAGCACCGACTTTGACATTGCAGATAAACTGTATTTCGAGCCGCTGACACCGGAGGATGTGGAAAACATCGTAAATATTGAGAAACCGGACGGAGCAGTTGTGCAGTTCGGTGGACAGACCGCGATTAAGCTCACAGAAGCACTGATGAAGATGGGTGTCAAGATCCTCGGAACATCCGCAGAGGATGTAGATGCTGCGGAGGACCGTGAACTGTTTGATGAGATTCTGGAGAAATGTGAGATTCCGAGACCGAAGGGACAGACTGTATTTACAGCAGAGGAAGCCAAAAAAGCAGCTAATGAGCTTGGTTATCCGGTACTTGTACGTCCTTCCTATGTTCTTGGAGGACAGGGAATGCGTATCGCAGTCAGCGATGAAGACGTAGAAGAATATATCGGAATCATCAACCAGATCGCACAGGAGCATCCGATCCTGGTAGATAAATATCTCATGGGCAAGGAGATCGAGGTAGATGCTGTGTGCGATGGAGAGGATATCCTGATTCCTGGTATCATGGAGCATATTGAGCGTGCAGGCATCCATTCAGGAGACAGTATTTCTGTATATCCGGCACAGACAATCAGCCAGAGCGCAAAGAACACGATCGCTGAGTACACACGCCGCCTTGCACAGGCACTTCACGTAATCGGAATGATCAATATTCAGTTCATTGTGTGCGGTGAAGAAGTGTATGTCATCGAGGTAAATCCACGTTCCAGCCGTACAGTACCATATATCAGTAAGGTAACCGGAATTCCGATCGTGCCGCTGGCAACCAAAGTTATTCTTGGACACAAACTCAAAGACATGGGATATACACCGGGACTTCAGCCAGAAGCGAAGCATATCGCGATCAAGATGCCGGTATTCTCCTTTGAGAAGATCCGTGGTGCAGATATCAGTCTTGGACCTGAGATGAAATCCACAGGTGAGTGTCTTGGTATTGCGGAAAACTTCAATGAAGCATTGTACAAAGCGTTTATCGGAGCTGGAATCAAGCTTCCGAAATATAAGAATATGATCATCACTGTCAAAGAAGAAGATCATGAAGAGGTCGTTCCGATCGCAAGACGTTTTGAAGCACTTGGTTATCGTATCTATGCTACAAGAGGAACCGCAAAGGTTCTTAAAGAAAACGGAATCAAAGCAATCCGTACCAATAAGCTGGAGCAGCCGGCACCGAACCTTATGGATCTTATCCTCGGACATAAGATAGATGTTGTTATCGATACTCCTCCGCAGGGAGTCGAGCATCAGAAAGACGGATTTGTGATCCGTCGAAATGCAATCGAGACAGGTGTCAATGTTCTTACCAGTCTGGATACAGCAGAGGCACTTGTAACCAGTCTTGAGAATACAGACCTTCATAATCTGACACTGGTTGATATTGCAACCATCGCAGGAAGATAAATGTGATAGGCAGCTGTGAGATTACTGAGCAGTTACGAAATAAGACTAAACAGGATGTGTTGACAGGCAGCATCCTGGACTTACAGACCGGAGAGACAGAAGATGTTTCTCCGGTTTTGTTTTTACTTTATAGGAAATTACTTCGTAATGTTCCAATAAAGTAAAAACGGCAGCAAAGTTTGGCCAAAATCCAAAGGAAAGGTTTACGAACCGTCGGAACTGTAATATACTATATTAGTTCAGAAAATAACTGGATAAAAATAAAAAACAGAGAGGAAAAGAAACATGAGTGTTTTGGAGTTTATAAAAGTCGTGATCCTTGGTATCGTAGAAGGAATCACAGAATGGCTTCCGATCAGCAGTACAGGTCATATGATCCTGGTAGATGAGTTCATTAAGATGGATATGACGCCTGAGTTTAAGGAATTTTTTCTGGTAGTCATTCAGCTGGGAGCAATTTTGGCAGTTGTAGTTTTGTACTGGGGAAAATTATGGCCATTTTACATAAGACAGATCCCAAAAAAGAAAAAAGCACAGCTTGCCCGCAAAAATCCTGTTTCCCGTATTGTGCTGACTTTTGTAGAGAAGTTCTGTGACAAAGACAAGTGGATCCTGTGGTTTAAAATTCTGGTTGCATGTATCCCGACCATTGTGATAGCACTTCCGTTTAATGATATCATTGAAGAGAAATTCAATAACTATGTGGTTGTTGCAATTGCATTGATCGTTTATGGTGTGATCTTTATTCTGATCGAAAATTATAATAAGAAAAGAAAACCGGTCTGCACCTCTCTTGAGGATATGAGCTTTGGAACTGCATTCAAGATTGGTATTTTCCAGGTGTTATCCGTAGTTCCGGGAACCTCTCGTTCCGGTTCCACGATCATCGGAGGAATCCTTGTTGGAACTTCAAGAACTGTAGCAGCAGAATTTACTTTCTTTCTGGCAATTCCGGTTATGTTCGGAGCCAGTCTTCTGAAACTGGTAAAATTTGGATTTGCATTTACGCCTGCTGAGATTCTGACACTGGTGACAGGAGTGGTAGTAGCATTTTTTGTTTCTGTTATTGCGATCAAGTTCCTGATGGGATATATCAAGAAACATGATTTCAAAGCATTTGGATGGTACAGGATCATTCTTGGTATCCTTGTCCTTGGATATTTTGCCGGAAGAAATTTTCTTGGTTAAGTCTCCGGTTTGACATTTAAAGGAAACAGTGGCATAATAGACGCGAAAATAAGACAGAATCTGAATGTAATTTAGAAAGGATGGTCGAAACTATGAATAGATCTAAATATATTGCTGTGGCAGCAGCGGCAGCTATGGCATTAACAATGGCAGGATGCGGATTCTCTGGCGATGATGTAGTGGAAGTGACACCGACTCCGATGGCAACACCGACACCTACTGTGATATCAATAACTGCGACACCACTGCCAACTTCTACACCGGCACCAAAGATGATTGGAAAGAAGACTGCACAGGCGAAATTTATTTATCTTACCAATAATCTTCAGAATGATATCAGGGAACTCTACCTGAGAGTTTCAGGAGACGATGAGGGAGACTGGGGAAATAACCTTCTCTCAGCAGAAACGGCGTTTAAGGCTGCTGAACAGGTACAGATGTATTATAATGGTTCTTCCTCTGATATGTCAGGACAGACAGACACTGAAAACAGTACAGAAACTTCAGAAAGCTCATTAAAATATGATATGAAGCTGGTTACTGCAGATGGAAGCAGTTATGAGATTTATTCCGTGGACTTTGGAGATATGGAGAAAGCCACACTTCTTTTGGATCAGGATGGTTCCTCCGTATATCTGCGTTATATGAGCCTTTCTACGAAAAAAGAAGCAGATACCAGAGGCAATTCTGTGGAAAGCAGTGATGAAAATTCTGATGATAGCAGCACATCCAGCGATGATACCTCAAGTGACAGCAGTGACTCCAGCTATGATACTTCCAGTGATGATAGCAGCAACGATGATAGCAGCAGCGATGATGGAGACTATGACGACGGAAGCTATGACGATGGAGACTATGACGACAGCGGTGACGACGGAAGCTATGATGACGGCTATGTTGATGAGGGAAGCGACGGCGGTGATTATGACACAGATGAATCCAGCAGTTCTGACTGGGACTATTAATAATTAATTAAAAAATCTTGTAACTGTTCAAAGGTAATATTCTGTGAACAGCTACAAGAATCCTATAAGTAAATCAGTTCTCCTGTATGAGTGGTATCATAACAATTCTGGCTGTGAAGGGACATCCTGAATTCTTCAGAACGGGCAATATCGATAAGAGCCTGAAATCCAGGAGAATCCAGAGACGCGGTTTCCATGACAAGATACATGGGAACAGTGAGAAGTGGAACAAACTCCAGCCTGTTGGTTTTGAGAACAACATCTTTTTCTCCAATGGCAGTATCTCCATTTTTATTGATGATAAAAGCGGAAGTGGAAACATCAGAGACAAATTCCTTCTGGTATCCGGATATGGATGCGGAAGAAATCTGAAACTCCTTCAGTTTTTTATCCAGATAAATTCGGCTGGTACTGCCTTTTTCACGGTTTGCAAGAATAATATCACTGCGGGTGAGATCACGGATACAGGAGATGTTCTTGGGATTTCCCTTAGCCACATATAATCCGAGTGAAAATTCATAGAGCATAAGTGCAGCGAGTGAAATACCCGGAAGCAGTGGAGGAATATCTTCTGCAAAAATTCCGGCAACAGCGGCATGGACTTTATGAAAATACAGAGAATAAAGTCCGTTGTAGCTGTTCATATGAGAATGAAGGACTGGAAGCCCCAGAGGATGTGAAGCCATCTGCCCGATCAGAAGCTCCATGACGGAGGCTGCCTGTCCGCTGATGATGAGTCCGCTGGAATTCAGAAGATAATCTCTTTTCAGAAGGGAACTTTCCGGATGAAAATCAGGAAAGACCGGCTGTGCTTCCGAATCAGATCTGTTTTTGTTCAGATATTCCGAAAGCTGGTCTTCACTGATTCGAAGCTGTTTGCCAATCTTTGATGAGGGAAGCTCGCCTCGTTTGATCAATTCGTATACGGTTGTTTTCCTGATCTTTAATTTGTCGGCGATTTCCTGAGCAGTATAAAGTTTATTCATCGATACCAACCATAACGTTAGTGGCTTTGATCACTGCATAAGCATCAGAGCCTACTTCCAGTCCGAGTTCATCTACAGCGGCGCAGGAGATGGTAGAAACGATGATATTGCCGCCACCGATATCAAGGGTTACGATAGAGTTGACAGCTCCTTTTTTGATGTCGATCACTTTTCCTTTTAGCTGATTACGTGCACTTAATTTCATTGAATTCTCCTCCAAAAAAAATTTTAGTACTTATTAACAATTTCTATCATAGCACAGAGCAAATAGTTTGACAAGAATGACTATTTGAGCTAAAATAAACAAAACAGAACGAAACAGAACGAAACGCAACAATAAAAGGCAAAGGAGAACAAATATGAAGAAAAAGATGATCTCAGTAATGCTTTCAGGTGTGCTTGCAGCAGGTATGAGCGCAGGAAGTGTACAGGCAGCAGCAGAGGATACAAGTGGTGATCTGTATGTGTTTATTGCAGCCAGTCTGAACAACGCAATGGAAGAAATCCAGAAGGATTTCAATGAGGATTATCCGGATGTAAACATCCTGTATAATGCGGACAGTTCAGGAACTCTTCAGACACAGATCGAAGAAGGTTCCAGATGTGACATCTTCTTCTCAGCAGCAACCAAACAGATGGATGCACTGGTAGACGAAGAACTGGCAAAGAAAGATTCTGTAGTGGATCTTCTTGAGAACAAAGTTGTCCTGATCAAGCCAAAGGGTGGCGAGACAAAGGTAACAGGCTTTGAGAATATCACAGATGCAGCGAACATCGCTCTTGCAGGAGAGGATGTACCGGTTGGACAGTATGCACGTGAAATCTTTAAGAACCTGGGAATCGAAGATGACGTAAATAAGATGGAGATCAACGAAGGAAAGAACGTAACAGAAGTTCTTGCATCCGTGAGTGAGGGAAGTAACGAAGTTGGTATCGTATATGCAACAGATGCGGCTTCTGTTGCAGATAAAGTAGAGATCATTGCGGAAGCTCCGGAAGGTTCTCTTAAGACACCGGTTCTTTATCCGGTGGGACTGACAGAGGATAAAGAGGCTTCTGACTCTGAAGCAGCAGCTGCAGATGCCTTCCTTGCATATCTTAAGACAGATGAAGCTCTTAAAGTATTCGAAGAATATGGATTTACACTATACAAAGCAGAAGAAAAAGCAGAGGATGCAGAAGAAAACGCCGAGACTACAGAGGCAGCTGCGACAGAAGAAGCAGCAGAATAATACGTAAGGCATTCTTGAATATGACAAACAGTCAGAAAGAGGCAGGAGTTACAGCTGCCTCTTTTTCTGATAAAGGGGAAATAAGAAACGATGGAATTTTTACAGGAAATAAACTGGAGTCCACTGTGGATATCATTAAAGACAGGTGTGGCTGCAACGACAATTGCTTTCTTTCTGGGAATTTTCTGTGCAAGAAAGATCATGAAACTTAAACCGGCTTCAAGAGCGATTCTGGACGGTATTCTCACTATGCCGCTGGTTCTTCCACCTACTGTTGCAGGATTTTTTCTCCTGCTGATTTTCAGCCTTCGGAGACCATTCGGTAAATTTCTGATGGACAGCTTTGATTTTAAGGTGGTACAGACCGGGAAAGGGTGCGTGATCGCGGCAGCAGTGATCGCATTTCCGCTGATGTACCGTAACGCCAGAGCTGCTTTTGAACAGGTGGATGTGAACCTGATCTATGCAGGACAGACGCTGGGAATGAGTGACAGAAAGATTTTCTGGAAGGTGATCGTACCGGCTGCGGGTCCGGGAATCGCCTCCGGAACTGTGCTGGCATTTGCGAGAGCAATCGGAGAGTATGGTGCAACTTCCATGCTAGCGGGAAATATTCTTGGCAAAACAAGAACGGTATCTGTGGCTATAGCGTCAGAAACCGCAGCAGGAAATTATGACGTTGCCGGTTTCTGGGTTGTGGTGATCGTGGTGATCTCATTTGTGATCGTGGCACTTATCAATATTGTCTCCGGAAGGGGAATGAAGAGCAGAAGGTGGATCTGATGGCAGTACATATAGAAATAGAAAAGAACTTCAGGGGTTTTTCATTAAAGACAGCATTCGACAGTAAAAGCTCTGCAACAGGAATACTTGGGGCATCCGGAAGCGGAAAGAGCATGACGCTCAGATGTATTTGCGGAATCGAGAAGCCGGATAAAGGAAAGATCATCATCAATGGAAAAACCGTTTTTGATTCCGAAAGAAAAATCAATCTCAAACCACAGGATCGCAGGATCGGTTATCTGTTTCAGAATTATGCACTTTTTCCAACGATGACAGTCAGGGATAATATTTCATGTGGTTTTCGCGGTGCAAAAGAGGAATTGGATGCAAAAGTAACCGATTTCATCAGAAGATATCAGCTTGAAGGCCTTGAGGATCGTTATCCGTCTCAGCTCTCCGGTGGACAGCAGCAGAGGGTGGCTCTGGCGAGAATGATGATCGGTGAGCCGGAGGTAATTCTTCTTGATGAACCATTTTCTGCACTTGATGGTTATCTCAAAGATACGCTTCAGAAAGATATGGAGGATTTTCTGAAACAATATCAGGGTGATATGATCATGGTAACGCACAGCAGAGATGAGGCATTTCGCTTCTGTAAAGAACTTATGCTCCTTAAAGACGGAAGAACTCTGACTTTTGGAGAGACCAGACAGATTTTTGAACAGCCGGGGCTCATCGAAGCCGCTCGTCTTACAGGCTGTAAAAATAACTCCAGGATCCGTAAGATTGGACCTTATGAGGTAGAAGCAATTGACTGGGGAATCAGACTTTGCACTGCCCAGGAAGTGAAAGACGAATTTACCCATATTGCTATCAGGGGACACTGGATCAGACCTGTCGAAACCGATGGGCAGAACTGCATTCCATTTGAAGTGCAGGAATATATAGAAACTACCTTCGAACATCAATATCTTATTAAATGTCCGGATGCAGATTCAAAGGCTGTTCTCTGGTGGATGCGGCCAAAATCTAATTTCCGGGAGTCCTCCGATTTCAATCTCCCGGCGTATTTATATTTACCTCCGGAACATCTCATGCTTTTAAAATAAAGTAAAGAAGGCCTTCGCATTTCGCAAAAGCCTTCTTTTTCTTATTTCGCATATCGGAGATATCCTGATACAAGCATTGCAAGCTTGAAGGTCAGTGCATCCTCGAAGGTTCTGAGGTCCAGTCCGAATTTTTTCTGTATTTTTTCAAAACGATATACCAGAGTATTCCTGTGGACATACAGCTGTCGGGATGTTTCAGACAGATTCAGGTTGTTTTCAAAAAATGTCCGTATAATATTCAGGGTTTCTCCGTCGATCGCATCCAGAGATTCACCGTTAAAAATTTCTTCGATAAACATCTCACAGATTTCCACCGGAAGCTGATAGATCAGACGGCCAATCCCAAGATTTCGATATCCGAATACATTTTTCTCAGAATAAAAAATTTTGCCTATCTCAAGAGCCATTTTTGCTTCTTTATATGCGTTTGCAAGCTCTTTGAGGCTGTCGGCCACGTTGCTGTAAGAAACCCAGGCCTGTGTCATGGCCTCTGAACCGAGCATATCGACCAGCATATGGGCCGTAGCTTCCAGATTTGCATAGGTCTCAGTAGAAACCAGTTCTCGCACAATAATGATCCCTTTATCATCCACAGATGTAATAAAATCATGTGTCCTCGCAGAGAAAATATTCCGGATCATAGTCAGTGCATGTTCATCGCCGGTCTGTTTGGTCTCAACCAGAAAAACAGCTCTCTGGCAGGTGGAAGAAACATGAAGTTTTTTGGCTTTGTTAAAAGCCTCCACTTCGTTATAAGAGCCGAGCAGCAGTTTCTGCATAAAAGCATTTTTGTCATTTTTTTCTGCATAAGCCTCAATAAGGCTTCTGATCTGGCATACAGCCAGTTCACCAATCGTAGAAGCATGCTCACTGCTTCCCCATACGATCAGAATATACAGAAGTTCATCCCGATCCAGGATTTTGTAAAGACAGTAAGTACTGTTGGCAATGCATAATGCAGGATCACTACGAAAATCGGTGAGTTTGTTCGCTGAGGGAAGTCGTTTCTGACAGGTAGTGACAAAAATGGAATTATCCTCCTGAAGAAGACAAAAGTCAAGATTGCTGATCTGCTTCCAGTCTTCCATACATTTCTGCAAAGTTCTCTGTATAGACATAATATCTTCCTTTCTGAAAAACAAAAACCCGGGGAAAAATCCCCCGGGTTTTAAATTTTGATAAATAAATCTTAGTTTGTGATAACAAGCTCAGAATCTTTGTCGAAGAAGTGAGTTTTTTCCATGTCGAAGTCAAATTTAACAGGATCGCCTGTTTTTGCTTTTGTGCCAGGATCAACACGAGCTGTGATCTGAGTTCCGTTTACATCGAAGTACAGGAATACTTCTGCACCGAGAAGCTCATAAACTTTAACTGTAGAAGACATGGAACCGTTTGGTGTATCGGCAACATCTTCCGGACGAATACCCATAACAACAGTTTTGCCTACATAGCCGCCATCTTTGAGTGCTTTAGCTTTAGCTGCCGGGATAACCAGTTCATCTTTGCCTAATACTGCAACGATGTCAGAACCTTTTTCTTTGATCTGAACATCAAGGAAGTTCATCTGCGGAGATCCCATGAATCCTGCAACGAAGAGATTGCCTGGTTTCTGGTACAGGTTCTGAGGTGTATCTACCTGCTGAACAACTCCGTCTTTCATAACAACGATTCTGGTACCAAGAGTCATAGCCTCTGTCTGGTCATGTGTTACGTAGATGATAGTAGCACCCAGTCTCTGATGAATCTTGGAAATTTCAATACGCATCTGTACACGAAGTTTTGCATCCAGGTTGGAGAGCGGCTCATCCATAAGGAATACCTTAGGATTACGAACGATAGCACGTCCCATGGCAACACGCTGTCTCTGTCCACCGGAAAGAGCCTTCGGTTTACGATCAAGAAGTTTCTCAAGGTCAAGGATTCTTGCTGCTTCACGAACTGCTTTGTCAATCTCGTCCTTCGGAACTTTACGAAGTTTCAGTCCGAATGCCATGTTATCATATACTGTCATATGAGGATACAGAGCGTAGTTCTGGAATACCATTGCGATATCACGATCCTTCGGCTCTACATCGTTCATAACTTTGTCACCGATCTTTAAGGTACCGCTGGAGATTTCTTCCAGTCCGGCTACCATACGAAGTGTAGTAGATTTACCACATCCGGAAGGTCCTACGAAGATGATAAACTCTTTATCTTCGATCTCAAGGTTGAAATCTTTAACGGCCTCAAAACCGTTTGGATATGTCTTGTTAATATGCTGTAAAGATAAACTTGCCATTTCTTATTCCTCCAAAATATTTGTAATAATTTTTGCTTTCGTTTTGAACTGTTATCAGTATAGCGAAAACCTGGGAGTGATACCAGTGAAGATTTTTACAAAGATTCCAAAGGATTCTTGACAGATTGACGAAAAGGGGGAAAAGCTTCGTCAACCTGTCAGATGCGGTGTTCGTTTATGAACATACCCTGCAGTGGTCTGGCTTTAAACTGATACTGGAACCATTCACACTTGCACAGGAACAGATAATAGATGTTCAGCCCGCAGTCATGAAGGGTTTCATAATTGCCCTGTCCTTTGGCAATGATAAGATCAGCAGTTTCAAGCATCTCACGGGCTTCATCATTGATATGAGGAAGCCAGGTGCCGCCTACATCATTTCCGTTTCCGATTACGCGGGTGATCTCAGTAAGTCCGATATCGCGAGCGTCATCAAGGGTTGCATCATTAATCGCAGGAAAACCTCTGACAATCACCGTGATATCAAGATCTGGATAGAGTTCTTTAAGAATCTTGATGACCAGTTTGTCAAGAACTATTTCTCCGCAGTTGTCTGTCAGATAAACAAGACGGG
>OGXW01003282.1_pt1 | contig 10785 bp, 6 predicted proteins | sample 1576341 | NCBI WGS metagenome assembly OGXW01 (sample SAMEA3541592, study PRJEB24748) | human gut metagenome | biome: human gut; feature: human-associated habitat; material: faeces | place: China | collected 2012
TGCAGGTTTCCGGAAAATTGACTGCTGTTGAAGGAGAGTTTGGAAGCATTAAAGGAAATATTGCAGATTTTGAAGATGCTTATGCCGAAAGACTTAGTGCCGCAGAAGCTGATATTGTACAGCTGCGGACTACGGATCTGTCAGCGGTAAATGGCAGGATTGATGTCCTTGATTCCAATTATGCCAATATCAGAAATCTTCTTTCCGGAGCAGCAGGCATCGGCGATCTGCAGAACATCCATCTGACTTCTGACAATGCAGTAATTGATACTGCACTGATTCGGGAAGCGGTGATGCAGTCAGTCAGCATTGCAGATCTTCTTGCCGGTACGATCAGCACAAACAAATTCCTGATAGCTTCCGACGACGGAGGTATCCGTATCCAGGGAGCAACGCAGCAGTGGTCTGACGAAGATGGTACAGTCCGGATGCAGGCCGGCCGGGATGCAAATGGGGATTTCACTTTCTCCCTGTTCGATAGGACTGGGAAAGGTGTCCTGATCGATGCCACAGGGGTTAAACCTGATGCAATCGCAGATGGCCTGATCGTCAATAAAATGGTCGCAGATAACGCGGGGATTGCCGGTTCCAAGCTGGATATATCTTCTGTGGTATCTGCAATCAATGACAGCTCGCAGAGTATCAAGAGCAGCCGGATATGGTTTGATGAGGAGAAACAGGCATTAAACCAGTTATATGCACAGATAAACAAAAATATCACAACGATCCAGTTGGCGGCAGAGTCAGCTTCTAATACAGCGAATACAGCCCGGGATGCGATCGTAACTACAAACCAGAAGGTATCAAAGATAGAAACTGGCGTGGAAGGGCTGCGGACAGAACTTTCAGAGACCACGACAGATCTCCACGGCCTGACCGACGGAACACTGTTGTACAACTGTTCTTATCATGATAACGGGGATGGGACTACGACCGTCACAGCCGTTGTATACCGTGCCGGTCAGGATGTCACGGCTGAATTTCCGGAAAAGAGCTTTAGCTGGATTCGTAAAACAGAAGCCGGGGAACAGGATCTGGGATACGGATATTCTATTACAGTTAAGAATAGTGATTATATGTTTGGTGGTGTTGTAGTCGGGCAGTTTACAACGGATGTAGATGAAAACCAACGGAAAGCATTGCTGTCGGTCCAGGAAGGTGTAGTGGAGATCGATGGAAAACCAGTAAGCCTTAGTGCGGAACAGAAGGATTATGTTGACGCGAATACGCTTTCCGAGGTAGTTACTATCCCAACGGGCAAAAAGTTCATTTTCACAGATGCTGCAACTAATCAGGGCGGGACCGTTGCCCTGGAGAATCTTGCAAGGCAGATCCTGCTGAACCTGACAACACAGACATTCGAACTGGATCAGGGAACCAAAACCCTGCCGGATGCACTGAACGAACTGAACCGGGATCTGCAGTATATTCCTATTGAGATCTTAGCATTTTCCAATAATATTGGTGTTGCAGAAAAAGGCAGCACGCTCAATGAGCTCACACTGAAATGGCAGCTGAACAAAGAACCGGAAACCATCCTGATGAATGGCCAGGTCAGGGCCGACCTGAAAACATTACGGTCATTAACATTAAAAGACATGGCATTAACTGCTGATAAAACATTCATGCTGCAGGTTACAGATGAAAAAGGGAAAACGGCACAGAAAAATACATCTGTTGAATTCCGAAATGGGGTTTACTATGGCGTATCAGAGATCCCAGAAGAAGTAAACAATACTTTCATACTCTCACTTTCAAGATCACTGCAGGGGAGCCGTACAAAAACATTCAGCACAACCAGCACAGAAGACCAGTACATCTGGTATGCTTTTCCATCCAGATACGGAACCCCGGTGTTCAATGTTGGTGGCTTTGATGGCGGCTTTACAAAAGCAGCATCCATCAGTTTCACCAATGCCAGTGGCTATACAGAGGAATATGCAGTCTATCGCTCAGATAACAGCAACCTGGGCACAAAAACAATAAAAGTAACATAGGAGGCAGGAAATGGCAAAATACAACGGATCCGTAGAATTAATCTCAGGGATCACACAGGCCAACAACCAGGATTTTCCCTTGATTGAGTCTCACGCCATCCAGGTTGACGATGAAGGTACCAGGTTGGATGAGGTGCTGGACAAAGTTCAGTATGACGAAAGAAAAGGAAAACGCAGACAGCTTGGTAAGGCTTGCCTGTGGTACCATAATTTCTATGACTATGGTCAAAATGATGATGAAGCAGCAGCAGTTATCGCCCAAAACGAAATCGTAGTTGCCGGTGGAACTTTGTATGCTGGAAGTTTTACGGAAGAAGATAAAAAACGTCAATTGGGAATCATCGCAAAAGCTCGTGCATTGAATCCAGATCTCAAAATCTTTTACTATATTACGATTGCTTCCTGGAGAAGAGATGGTGATTGGAGCCATATTCTTGGGAAAGGTGGTTATTGGGATGAAGCGGAAGCCTCAAAACATCCCGGAGTTGTCCGTATCCATACGAAATGGGAAATATTCCAACTGCTTGAGTATGCTGCACATATTGGCGGTACAAAAAGTGGAAAGAGAGAATTCATCGAAACCTATACCTGGACAGATGACAACGGTGTAGAGCATACAGAAGACAAATATGTTGATCTATACGAAGGGGGCATATCTCTTGATGGATGTTTTTATGATGATGCCGGCATGGAGACAGAAGAAGGAAGAATCAATCAGGGTTTTCCTAAAGTATTGCGAGAAAAGTATATTCAGCTAGTGAATTATACGCATGGAAAAGGACTTGCGGCATTTCCTAATCAGCTGTCAGAGGATTGGTATGCTGATACTGTGAGCACAGCAAATCCGAATGGCCTGCCTTCTTCCATAGGGCCGGACGATTATATGCTTCTGGAAAGTACACATTCTCAGGTTGGATTTCAAAAGAGACCACTGTGGCGTCATGTGAACGGTACGGAAAGTGTATGGAATTATTACCAGAACTGGTATGACAAAATCGGCGCAAAAGTTGTGATCAACGATTACCTGTATGGTACAGGTACTGGTGAAGAGTTATCAGATGAAGAGTTCTACGAACTGGCTACATATCTCGTATGTGACAGCCTTTGCTGTAAAGCCCATTACATTGATCTAAATGGATTACGTACATGGGATATGCCTGCTTTTTTTAATGAACTGCTGATACCAGAAGATGAGGAATATAATATCACGCGGGTAGAGAAAGGACATTATAAACTCTGTGCAAATGGGCATACTTTGGAAGTGATCCGGGGGAGTAACCTGTCCCTGGGGGATACTGTTAATCTAAAGAGCTTAAACAAGGTTTTTATTTATGTTGATGGTGTCCGCATCAAGAATCTGTTCAAAGGCTCTTCGCAATATATGTATGAGACGGATTACCGCCTGGAGTCTATTGAAAAAAATGTAGAAGAGATACAGACTTCGGCAAAATCTACCGCGAACATTTATCATCGTATGATGATCGATGACTGGGGGAAGGAGCTGGTGCTGAACAATTATGTTTCTGCCCAGAATTTCATAAAAAATCTGGAAACTACTGCGAAAACAGGAATCGCAACAGTCGATATGGTAGATTACCAGACAAACAGTATACGTTTGACAAGACTGAATGTTACCCAGATCAACGCATATGTTGAAGTAGATATCACCGATAAAAAAGGGCATACATTGGAATTTGGTTTTACGGTGGATGCTACGAATGGTTATTCATGGGGCTTCAACGCATATGAACCTGCACCAGTGCCGTGGACATATATGCCAAAAAGCATAAATATGAATGGAGTATCGTCCTATTACGGGAACAATTTCTATGGATGCGTGCGAACTGTGACAATTCCAGAGGATACGGAGGATGAGATATGGAAAGTTAGGATCTGCTTTAATGGAGCCGTAGGAGAGACGTTTGGACTATCCAATTTCTATGTTGTTGATATAGATGAATACGGTGAAGATGTGACCAAAGACTGGTACACAAACCTGGTTCCGGTATTAGACGCTGCAGTCAACAATAATGATTTGCCGATCTGCTATACCTTAGATAAAAAAGGTGATTATGATTTTGATATCACCTGGAATGATCCAGATAAATTTGCAAACTGGTCCGGTCTCCGGTGGGATTTTCCAAGCGGTACGTTCAAAGCAGGACATACATATGAACTAGGATTCAGCACATATGAAAATAATGCGGGTAGTGCGAATATCGCATTCCGTATATTTTATCCTAAAAATGAGAAATGGCTACCCAAAAGTACAAAGATCAAGTCGTCCATTTACGGGGATACGAGACCTGGTTATATATTCACAGTCCCGGAAGAAGCATCGGATACCACGGGATATATGACATTTACGAATACAGCTGATAGTTGTCAGAATAGTACAGGAGAATACCGCATGACCTCGATACGAGGCATGTATTTGTATGATACAAATGAAGAAAATATCGTAGTCAGAGGCGAGGAACCTTCAAATAGTTTTCTTCGGATTTGCAGAGTTACAGATGAGAAATTAGCTAAAGACGTAAAACTTCTTGGAAATGCACTGTATTTCACAGATAGTGGTGCAATATTCATAACTGATTTCAATGGCAACCGGACAGATATTTCTTGTTCAGACAATGGGGTTATCGAAGATCTGCGTCTGCTTCCAATACCGACAGCGGAAGACGAGGGAAAGATATTACAGGTTATCAATGGCAAATGGGTAGTTGTGGAAAATAATCCGGCAGTTGATCCGGTACCGGAGGTACCAAATAATATTGTCCTGTTCGAAGAATCGGATGAAGAGGATCATGTGATTGATGTTGAATCCCTGATAAAAAATAACTTAACCCTGGATGCAGATGATGAATTTCTGTATCTGCTCTATGGAGAAGAACAGATATCAAAAATTCCGATGGCTGGAAGTGGAGATGTGATTAAATGTACTGGAATAAGGATTCAGGAGTCAGATCAAATATGCAGTATCGAAAGTATAGGGGCTCTTATAGCTTTGAGTGTATTTATATCGCCCGCTGACTGTACCCAGACCGTCCGCTGGTCTTCGTCAGATCCAACGGTTGCAGAAGTTGTTTCTGATGGAACTGTGAAAGTTGTCGGGGAAGGAACAGCAATTATAACTGTAAAATGTGGAAAATATTCATCTAGCATTCAAGTATCGATTGTGGATCTTAATGTGAAAGTGAATATTGCAAAAGCGGCTAGTTGGTTTAACTCAAACGGTATCCCTAAACTCGGAGAAAATGCCGCAAGAGCTTATGCTTACGTTGGCTCTACAGCACCAGTTTTCGCAGATACAGATATAGGATATATTTATGGCATCCCGCTAGAACAAGGAATTAAATATACGATCCGATTGGATACAGAGGTGGCAGGTGGATGCTATTATGGAGTTCAGATATATTCTTCTGTATCAAAGACAAGAATTGCGGATTCGGGATGGCAGACATCGGGAACGGAATATAATTATACCCCGACAGAAGATGGTCTGCACTTATATGCAAACTTCAAATATGGTGCAGCAGGTTCTGCGATTATAAGTGATGAGATCTTCGAAAAGCTTCGGACTGGTTTTTCGATAAGGAGAAACAAATGACCTATATATTAAAAAGCAAAGACGGAAAACTAATATGTCGTCCTGTTAATTATGCAGCCACAGACGAGCAGGTTTACAAACAACTTATAAAATTAGCAGCTGCTGGAAAATTATCCTACACGCCCAGGGATTTGTTGGTGAACGCGATCACAGTTGAATACGGAAGACTGAATGGCAGCAGTTACTATCTTGCAAGGATTCCGCAGTATGACCTGGCAGGGAATAAAGTTACCCCACGGGTGGCGATCACCAGTCAGGACGGCAGCGCAGATGGTCAGAAATACTCTGCATTGGATTATGCCTGCCGTGAAAACACAGCCTTCTGTTTAAATGCGTCCTTGTTTAATACGAAAACGCTGAAAGCAGAAGGTCAGCTGGTCATTAACGGTGTGGATATGACCACATACAAAACGGATAGTTCCGGGAACTTATACCCATGGATGGATGATGATATGGGAACTGCGATTTCTAACACGGAATGCTATCCTTTGTGTATTGACGCTGCGGGAAAACTGTCGACTCCATACACGAATCGGAAAGCAGACGGAGCCAGACCAGCTGCGTTGATATCTTCAGGATACAAATATGCAGTGACTGCCTGGGGTACTATCATTGATAATTATAAAAATACCTCAACAGATACCTGGAATGAGATTGTGCACAAAGGCAAATATGTGAGACAGGTTATAGGCCAGTATCAGAACGGCGATTATGTTGTCTGTAGCTTTGATGGTATAAAAGGATCTATAACCGCAAATGAAGCAGGAATCGACTACGATGACATTGCAAATCTTCTGATCAGTAAAGGAGTGCGGTTTGCCTATAGTCTTGACGGAGGAGGCTCCTGTGAGACCGTTTTGCGAGACCGACAGATCAATCCAATCTTTGAGGGGACTACAGGGCGAAAAGTGCCAACAGTTATTTATTTTGCGTCAGATTGACAGTAATCTCATAGAGAGGAGGTGAAAAATACGAAATTTCAAAGGGAAGTAAACATTTTTTCAAAAGAAGCTATATTGAAACGTTTTCAGGCAAATGAGACAAATTTTTCTGTTCTGAAAGGTAAAATAGAAGCTCTGATCAGTGAAAGCGAGATTACCGAACTGCAGAACAGCAAAGTAACAATGTACAGCAAACTTGCTGATGTGAAGCTTACTGTAGATGGACTGGAGCAGACCTATACAGACATAACGTCCAAATACGATGCTGTCAGCGGAAAGTACACAGACCTGAACAGCAAAGTCGGTGAATATAAAACTGCAGTAGATAATTTTTCAGCTGCTTTGACACGGCTGTCAAGTCACATTGAGTCGGATTACAGTACCACTCAGTCAATGCAGGCCTTTATTAATTTGACAATAAACAATCTGAAAACAGAGCTGTCTGATACCTATGTGACTCAGAATAAGTTGAACGGTTATAGCACTGTTGATCAGCTGAGTGCGGCAATAGAAGCCTCTACTACGAAGATCTTTGCAGAAGTTAGAGACGTATCCTATTACAATTACTGTACAAATGGCGATTTTGACAGTAAAGAAGGGTGGAAAAGCAAGTCCGGTCTTCAGACGGCTTCTTACCTGGAAAAAAAATGCGCAAAACTCTTACGCTACAAAAATACTGGTTCAGGAAATGATGCTTTAGAAGGAATACAGAGTACGCCTTTTATAAGCTGGGAGTACTTAACTAATAAAAAACAGAAAAATGAGTTTGTATTTCAGGTAGCAGCAGGGAACGCCGGCGATACAAAAATATATCTGGATGATGCTGAGATATTAAGTATTGATAAAACAGATATTGCAAATGAATGGAAAGAATTTTCCGTAGAAGTAACTCTTGGAGAAGGAAAACATATCTTTAAAATACAAGTAGAAGATGAAAATAAGAGAGTATTTGTAACAGGAGTCAGGATTCTGGCAAAATATGAGGACTGGACAGAAGGCAGATTATCAATCTTAAGCAATTCGATTTCGTCAGAAATAAAACGGGTATCAGATGCGGAAGAGCTTTTGGAAACGAAAATTGAACAGACAGAGAGTGCCATCAGCTTAAAAGTTTCAAAGGGGAATATCATTTCAGAAATCAATCAGACAGCAGAATCTGCAACTATTAACGCAGCCAGGATTAATTTCAATGGGCTGGTTACGGCAAACGATCGTTTTAAAATTCTTACGAATGGTTCCTTCGTAGCAAATTACGGCACGATTGCAACGTGGAATGTCAAAAATGGTATCCTTGTATCTGCGGATGAATCCATATCATTATTTGGTGGGGATAATCCATACATAAAAATTGGCAATGTAAAATTATCAGAAGACAGTCATGCTGCTGTTGTAAAGTATGGACTGTGGATATATGCAGGAACAAATCAGGAGTTTACGGATGGTTCAGATCAGTTTCGACTGTACAATTTAACAGCAGTTACGGGAAAAACACTGGGAATTGCGAGCGACAGACATGTCGGAACGATTGCGTCATCATCCGAAAGATATAAGGATTCTATGGGGCTGGTTTCCACAGAGGATGCCTGTAAAGTGTTGCGTCTTCCAGTAGTACGCTTCAAATACAAACCGGGATATTTGTATAAAAACGATGACCTGTACAACAAAACAATTCCAGGATTCTACGCAGAAGAAATAGATGATATCCTTCCAGAAGCAGTTATCCACGATGAGCAGGGCAGACCAGAAGACTGGAACCAGAGGATTCTGATTCCGTTAATGTTGAAATTGATCCAGGATATGAATAAGAGAATCAAAGAACTGGAAAATAAACAGTAAAAGGAAATGATTAAACATGAAGAAAATCAGAGCAGAGCCATAAGGCTCTATTTCTTTTGGGAAAAAATTGCGCCGGCGCAACCGGAGAAAGAGTGGAATAGTGAAAGAAATACTTATCCAGACATATACTATTGTATTACCGGTACTCTTAGGCTACATCGTCTGGCTCCTGAAAAATCAGAAAAAAGACAGAGACGCTAACAGCAAAGGAACGATGCTTCTGCTTCGCGTCCAGCTCATAGAGTATCACGCAAAGTATACAGCACTTGGAACCATCCCGTCATATGCTTACCAGAACTACTGCGAGATGTATGCAGCATATCACGAACTAGGCGGAAACGGAATGGTGACCAAAATGAAACAGGAAATCGAAGAACTCCATATTAAAAGAAAAGGAGAATGATTATGGAACAGATTGTAAATTATGTAAAACCAGAACTCATCGTAGTAGCCATTGCCCTGTATTTTGTGGGAATGGCACTTAAGCAGGCACAGGCAGTAAAAGATAAGTACATCCCGCTTATCCTTGGCGGGATCAGCGTTGTGATTTGTGCAATGTATGTATTTGCTACAACCACGCTGGGGACACCACAGGATATTGTGATGGCAATCTTCACAGCTATTGTGCAGGGAATCCTGGTAGCTGGACTATCTACATATGTCAACCAGCTAATCAAACAGACACATAAAGATGAGTAATCCGGGGATGGCAATTCCCTTTTACAAAAAAATAGGAGGCAACACATGAAAAAAAGCAACATCGAAGTACTGAGAAAAATCTTATATGCAGTAGAGAGCGGCGGCCAGGTATACGGCCGCCAAAATTATGCCGCATTTGCGGGAGCTGGGGCGAACTGCTCCAACGAAAAGGCAATCACAATCGGAGCTGGTCAGTGGTATGCAGGAGAAGCAAAAAGACTCCTCCAGAAAATCCAGAGAATGAATCCGGCTCAGTTCAAGAAGATGGATACTCAGGGTATCGCGACAGAGCTGCTTAAGAAAGACTGGTCTACATATGCAATCAGCCCGACTTCTGCAAAGGCAAAATGTATCGTTGCGATCATCAGCTCAGCTCTTGGCCGGAAATGTCAGGACGAGCTGATGGACGAGCAGATCACGGAATATGCGGCCAGCATTACAAAGACATACGGCACCATGACCGATGGTGCAATGATGGAGTGTATCAACATCATCCACCAGGGCGGCTCATCTGCGCTGAAGCGTATTCTGGCCAAGACTGCAAAACCGTATACGGCAAAAACCATTTACGCTGCGTTATGCACAGATCCGGCAGATCCAAGAACGAACCAGGTGGGGGACTATGCTATCCGACAGAAAAAGGTCTATGAGTTTATCACGAAGTACGCTTCAGATGCAACGACCGGAGCAACTGCATCAAAGGAAAACAGGAAGGAGGAAACCACAGTGGCAATCACGAAAGAACAGATTATTCAGAATATCCGCAACGATGCGGTAGATTTTGCGGTTGGAATCGCAAATGACAACAGTCATGGCTACAGCCAGACAGTAAGAAGTCTGTATAATATCACTTCCCCAAAATCATTCGACTGTTCCAGCTTGGTATTGACATCATATTATTATGCTTTTTTGAAAAATGGGCTGACGGATCAGGCAAATTACCTCAAGAAAAATTGCAGTTATACAGGAAATATGCTTAAAATGCTGAATGTTGGCTTTGAAGTAGTAGCACGTTGCCAGACGGCACACGCACAGATGATTAAAGGAGATGTTGAACTGGCAGATAACAATTCGAATGGCAGTAACAGTCATACAGCACTGGCAGTTGATAAAAACAATATCGTACATGCAAGATCTTCAGAAGGAACCCGCGATACGAGGGATAATTCTGGAAATGAGATTAGAACACAGCCGTGGTACCTGTATAGTCATGGATGGACACACCGTCTCAGATTTACAGGAAAAGGAATTGATTTCAGCAAACTGATAAGCACATCCGAAAGCAAGCCAACTGCAGCAACCACGAAAGGAGACAGATATATGTTTGAACCAAAAACTGTAAAACTGGGAAGCAAGGGAACGTCTGTACTTTTATTACAGGAGATTTTAGTAGCAAGAGATTTCAGAGGAGCTGACAATCAGATCCTGAGTCTTGACAGAGTGGCGGGTGAGAATACCATTCGTGCTCTCAACAGCTATAAAAAATCCAGAAACATGAAGCAGGATGGAATCTGTGATGCAGCAGTCTGGAAAGATCTGCTTGCTATCTGAGAAAAAAATCCCAGCAGGTACCCACTGCCGGGAGCATATTGTATCATCTGTTTCACCATTATATAGAACGATGTAGATTATTACCGTTAGTCACAGGTTAGTCACAAAACAATTATGATGCAAGTCTCGAACCCCGCAAAAAACAAAGGAT
>OGXW01003293.1_pt1 | contig 10762 bp, 10 predicted proteins | sample 1576341 | NCBI WGS metagenome assembly OGXW01 (sample SAMEA3541592, study PRJEB24748) | human gut metagenome | biome: human gut; feature: human-associated habitat; material: faeces | place: China | collected 2012
TTCCATGGAATTCCGGTATTCGCGGGAACTTTCAAACATATTGTACGCTCTCGGCGGCGGCGGTTCCACCGCTGTTTACGATGTCTGCTCCAAGACCATGGGCGGCGTGGGCATCGCGCTCGCCATGCTCGGCGTTATCGCCTGCCCCATCACCTCCGGCGATACGGCGTTCCGTTCTGCCCGTCTTGTTCTGGCTGACTGGTTCAAGATCGACCAGAAGAAGTGGCAGAACCGCCTGATGCTCTGCGTGCCCGTCCTCGGCGTCGGCGCGATCCTCGGCATCGGCAATGCCCTCGGCAAGATCGACTACACTGTCATTTGGCGTTACTTCAGCTGGACGAACCAGACCCTCGCCATGATCGTTCTGTGGGCCGCTTCCATGTACCTCTTCTATGATAAGAAGAACTACTGGATCACCGCTGTCCCCGCTACCTTTATGAGCGCTGTGTCCGTGACGTACTTCCTGCTGGGCAACGAGTGCCTCGGCCAGTTCCTGAATACCAAGACTGCTGATGGCGCTACCGTTTACAACACTGCGGTTGCTTACCCCGTTGGTGTCATTGTTGCCGTCCTGTTCCTCGGTATCTTCCTGTACACCATCAAGAAGCGCAATCCCCAGCCTCACTACGAGACGCTGCACAAGTAAACCATTCGTAGAGCGGTGGGAGAATCCTCTCCCACCGCTTTTTTCAGATTTTGGAGGAGCTTTATGATTTTTGCACCTGTGCGCCTTGGCGAAACGAGTCTCAACGCCGAAGCTGTCGCCGCGGACAAGAAGTCCTGCAAGCGTTTCGGCCCCTGCGGCGTGGGGAAAGAGGCGCTGTTTTTGAATAGCTATTTTATCGACCGGCGCTACTATGTCGCCTTTTCGTCGGTGCGCCGCGTCTTCAAGCGCGTGGCGATGAGCCAGGGCGGCTTTTCGGGCCAGGGCGTGTTCGGCGCGATCCCCTATCTCGTGGTGCAGTATGACGGCGGGAAGGAAAAGCAGTGTACCTTCAAGCGCGAGGAAGACGTGGACGCGATGCTCGCCTATATCGGGGAAGTGCATCCCGAGATCCCGACGCTGAGCGTCGGCGGCGAGCAGCGCTTGGAGCAGAAGGCGAAGGAAGAGGCTGCGCGCTATCTTTCCGAGCTGACGAGCGACGCGCAGAGCGCGAAAGAAGAGCTGGAAAAGGCGCAGAAGTTCCTCTCCGGTTACCCTGAGCTGACAGGGCAGCTTTCCAAGGCGGCCAGAGCCAAGCGTGTGAATCAGCATACGAACCCCGCCTACCGCTGGGTCGCGCTGGCCATCGTGCTGGCGGGCGCAGCGGCGCTGGTGTACGGCATCATCTCGTGGCGTAACGGCGGAGATTTCGGCATGTATTTTGCCCTCTTCGGCTTTGCGGCGATCTTCTTCTTTTCCGGCGCGCACGTGCTGCCCACGGCGAAGAACAACAAAAAGGCCGTCGCCCGCGCCTGGGAAGAGGCACAGGCCAACCTTGCCCACGTCCTGCCGGACGATTTTCCGCTGCCGGCGCGCTATGCGCACCCTGTCGTGCTCACGCGCATGATCCGCATCCTGCGCGAGGGCCGCGCCCAGAGCGCGGACGAGGCGCTCGAGGTGCTGAAATCTGACCTCAAGGCGCTCAACGCCGATGTGCAGGTCTCGCAGGAGGAATACGACGAGGTCGTCGCGATCAAGTCGATGTTCCTGCTGAGCGATTATCAGTGAGCGTATATTGATTCATTTCGTCAAAAAGCCCGTGGATTTTGCAAACCCATGGGCTTTTTTCTGTCGCCTGGCAAGTGAATATAAGAGCGGTAAAAGAAAAATGCTTGCAAAGCGATCGCTTTGCAAGCATTTTTTATCTCTTTTTGCTCTTTGCCGTGGGCTTTGGCTTGGCCCAGCCGGATTTGCGCTTAAAGTTTTTCGGCTTGTCAGCGCCGCTGTTCTTCGGGCTCTGCCCGCCGCGGGGAGCGTCGTTTCTGCGGCCGCCGGTCTGAGCGGCGGAGGGCTTTTTACCGCCGCCGAATTTGCCGTGCGGCATCGCGCGGTCATCGCCGTACGGGCGGACAAGGCATTTCGGCCCGTAGCCGATGAGATCCTCGCGTCCGGCCTTTTTGAGCGCCTCGATGACGAGCTTTTTCTTGTCGGGGCGGAACCACTGGAGCAGCGCGCGCTGCAATTCCTTGCCGTGCGGCGTCGTCTCGGCGAAGACAGGTGTCATATCGCGCGGGTCGATGCCGGTGTAGTACATGCAGGTCGAGAGCGTACCGGGCGTGGGGTAGAAGTCCTGCACCTGCTCGGGTTTGTGACCCGTGGAGTGCAGAAATTCCGCGAGCTGCACGGCGTCCTCGAGTGTGCAGCCGGGGTGGGACGACATGAGGTAGGGAACGAGATACTGCTCGCGCCCGTTCTTCTCGTTCACGGAGCGGTATTTGTCCCAGAATTTTTCAAACACGTCGAAGTGCGGCTTTCCCATGTAGTCGAGCACGCCTGCCACGCAGTGCTCGGGCGCGACCTTGAGCTGGCCGGAGATGTGGTATTTGACGAGCTCGGACAAAAAGGGACTTCCCTTGTCCTCGAGCAGATAGTCATACCGGATGCCCGAGCGGACGAAGACCTTCTTCACGCCGGGGATCGCGCGAAGACGACGCAGTAGCTCGACATATTCCGAGTGGTCGGGATCGAGATTTTTGCAGGGGTAGGGAGCGAGGCAGTTTTTATTGCGGCACATGCCGCGCTTCAACTGATCCTTGCACGACGGATGGCGGAAGTTGGCGCTCGGACCGCCGACGTCGTGGACGTAGCCCTTGAACTTCGGGTCGTGGGTGAAGCCCTCGACCTCGCGCACGCAGGATTCGATCGAGCGCGAGGTGATCATGCGCCCCTGATGGAACGCCAGCGAGCAGAAGTTGCATCCGCCGAAGCACCCGCGGTTGTGCGCGACGGAAAAGCGCACCTCCTCGATGGCGGCGACGCCGCCGAGAGCGTCGTACATCGGGTGCACCTCGCGCATGTAGGGGAGCTCGGCGACCTCGTCGAGCTCCTCACGCGAAAGCGGCATTGCGGGCGGATTGACGACGAGCGTGTCGCGCCCGTGCGCCTGCCAGAGCGCTTTGCCGCGAATGGGGTCGTGCTCCTCGTATTCGAGCTTTGTCGCGAGCGCGTAGGCGTGCTTGTCCCCGCACACCTCTTCATATGACGGGCACTTGACATGGTCGAAGGCGCAGACTTCGGGCGTGCGCGTCACAAACGCCGTGCCGCGAATATCTGTCAAGGCATCTGCCTTTTCACCATTGGAGAGCCGGCGCGCGATCTCGCGCGTGGCATATTCGCCCATGCCGTAAACGAGCAGGTCGGCCTGCGCGTCGAAAATCAGCGCGTGGCGGACCTTATCGTCCCAGTAGTCGTAGTGCGCAAAGCGGCGCAGGCTTGCCTCCAGTCCGCCGACGACGATGGGGATATTGCCGAAGGCCTCGCGGCAGCGGTTGGCGTATACGATGGTCGGGCGGTCGGGGCGAAGACCCATGCGGCTGCCGGGGGAGTAGAGGTCCTGCGTGCGGCGCTTTTTTGCCGCCGTGTAGTGCGCGACCATCGAGTCAATGTTGCCGCCGCCGATCATCACGCCGTAGCGCGGGCGGCCCATCGCGCGGAAGGCGTCCGCGCTGTGCCAGTCCGGCTGGGCGAGCACGGCCACGCGGTAGCCCTCGTGCTCCAGCACGCGTGCGATGATCGCCGTGCCGAAGCTCGGGTGGTCGATATACGCGTCCGCCGTGACGACGAGGAAGTCATAGTAGTACCAGCCGCGCTCGACCATCTCGTCTTTTGAGACCGGCAGAAAGGCCTTTTCGATCTTTTTTTTCTTCATTTTTCGATAACTTCCTGCAATCTCTTCCAGCAGGATTCCTCATCGTATTCGAAATTCTTCTCAAATGTGACGCTTTCCGCGTCCTCATGAACGGGGTGGAAGCCCCACTTTTCCGCGCAGTGGAGGCCGACTGCATTGCTCTTCGGGATGCGGCCGGTCGAGAGAATGGAGCAGCCGCGCGAGCGCGCATAGGAGAGAGCCTGACCGACGAGCTTTTCGCCGAGGTCGCGCTTCTGCGCGTCCTCCTCGAGCCAGAATTCGCCGATCGTGCCCACACCGCCGCGGCAGGAGACAACGCTGACCGCACCGATGACATCGCCGCCGTGCATCACGTCGAAATGCCCCGCTTCGCCCGAAGCGCGGTAGTAGATGCCGCCCTCGAAGCCTTTCGGGTCGTTGACCCAAGGCTGCTTGCGCACGGTGGCGATGTTGTCGCCGAGGTGGGAGGCGTCGTCGCGGAAGATGACATTGAACGTGCCATTTTTGTACTCGAGCTTTGCAACGGCGGTGTTTTCCGCGTGGCCGGTCCTGTCAATCTCGTGCAGCGTCATGCCCTGAAGCGTGCCGACGATGATGCGCATGGCCATGCCGTGGGAAAAGACGGCGACCGTGCCGTTCGGGTGCGCCTCGGCGATCTCCGTGAGCGCCTTGCGCATCCGCTCACGCACCTCGGCAAAGCTTTCACAGCCGGGGACGTGCCAGTTCTGCGAGTCGTTGCTGAAATTCGCGAGCTGTTCAGGGTCGATGCGCTCAAGCTCCGCCCACGGGGTATCCTCCCAATAGCCCACGTCGATCTCGCGCAGCGCGCGGACGGTGCGCAGCGGCAGACCGTGCGTTTTATAGATGGAAAGCGCCGTGATCATCGTGCGGAAACGGTCGCTTGAATAAACGGCGTCAAATTTCGTGTCGGTAAAGCGCTTGGTGAGCGCGGCAATCTGGCGGTAGCCGCGGTCGGTGATGGTGCTGTTGTACCAGCCATGCGCGCGGCGATAGAGGTTGCCCTCAGCCTCAGCGTGGCGGATGAGATAAATCGTGGTCATATGGTTCTCCTTCATGCTTGCTTTTTCTCATTTTCATTATAGGCCGAAAAGAGGCATTCAGCAAGGGCGATTTGCGGCAAAAATTGCCGCGTATGACGCGATCTTGTGTGGACAGACTAAGCGCGTGAGCAAAGGAGTGATCGATATGTGTGATACCGCATTCTGGCGCGGTATGGCTGCCGGCATGGCCGCCGGCGCGATCATCGGCATGACCGTCGCAGAAAAGCGCAAAGCCATGAAGACCTGCGTGGGCCGCACCATGCAGCAGATGGGTACCGCCGTGGACGGCGCGCTGAGCGACTTAATGCACCGATGAAATAGGCGCGAGAGCGCAAAGAAAGGGCGGGAGCTATGCTCCCGCCCTTTCTTTGTTGACTTATATGCAGCGACGGATATAATGAAAATAACAGGAATCCCCTGATTAAATTATTTGTATAACGAGAGAGGAGAGAAACGATGAAAAAGCTATTTGCATTGATGCTTGGCCTGCTGTCCTGCACACTACTGCTCTGCCTGTCTGTCAACGCAGTCGAGCTGTATGTCGACACAGAACTGGTGCAGACCGATGTGCCGCCGCAGTTGGTGGGCGGCCGCACGCTTGTGCCCATGCGGGCGATTTTTGAGTATCTGGGCGCGGAGGTCACGTGGGACAATGACACTCGAACGGCGACTGGTACGCTGAACGACACGGTTGTGACTATCCAAATCGACAATACGACCGCCTACGTCAACGGTGTGCCGTACACACTGGATGTGCCTGCGCAGATCATCGGAAACCGGACAATGGTTCCGGCGCGCTTCGTTTCGGAATCGCTGGGCTGCGTCGTCACATGGTACAATGAGACGCAGACGGCGGCGGTTGCCAACAAGACGAAGGGCGAGCACATTTACGTGACGAAGACGGGCAAGCGGTATCACTATTCTGGCACCTGCAACGGCGGTACTTATTACGAAGCAACGCTCGCTGAGGCGATGGGCAGAGGCCTCACTCCCTGCGACAAATGCGTGCTGACAAAGAACTGAATCTTTTCGGAATAGGGTAAGGGCGGGAGCTATGCTCCCGCCCTTTCTCATTATTTTCCTGCTATCCTGCTTGCTTTTATCCTTAGATGACGCCATACTCCTTGAGGAGCTTTTCAATGTCGGTGCCTTCGATTTTGCCGAGAGCTTTCTTGACGGCCATCTTTTCCATGAAGCCCATGTCCATGTCGGTGGCCTTCTTGCCGTCGCGCAGCTTGACGGTGGCGTTGAGCAGGTCACGCACATCATACACGCTGCCCCAGACCTCGGGCACGCCGCGGTCGACGTTCAGCAGCGTATAGACGGCCTCCATGCCGGTGCGCATGGAATACTCGGTGGTGAAGATCGTGTCGCGCGGGGTCTCGGCAAACTGGCCGAGGAAAGCGAAGTTGACGCTGCCCTCGGGCACGACGTTCGGGCGGTCGCCATAGGCGCGCGGCATGAAGAACGCGTCGATATACGGCATCATGACGGGCACGGTGTTGGCGCTGTTCGTCGCGAGCTCTTCAATCTGGTCCTCGGGCACGCCGATGTGGTAGAGCCACTCCATGCAGATCTCCTTGCCGGTGCACTCGCGCATGGGCTTTTTGATATAATCGCCCGGCTTGTCGGTGAAGAGGGAGTAGACCCAGACGAGGCAGTGGTCCTTGGGCTGCGTGCGGAACTGCGGCTGGCGGTTGATGGTCCAGCTCATCAGCCAGGAGGAATCCTTCACGGTGACGATGCCGCCGGTGACGACATGGCCGGTGAACGGGTCGCGCTTGCAGATGTTCTTGATATAGGGGATGATCTTCTGGTCGAGGGTCTCGACGGTGGCGCTCATCCAGTTGGTCTGCTCGGGGTCGTGGCAGAACTTGTCGGGATGACCGAAGGACGGATCCTGCGCGGCGATCTTGCGCCACATATCCCAGCCGCCGCCCTCTTTGAGCTCGGTGTTGTACGCGGCGGGCTCGTTCTGGCTGCCCATGGAGGAGTTTTCGACGCAGCCGCCGTTCGTGATGAAGACGAGGTCGTTTTCCGTGAGGTCGATGGCCTCCTTCTTGCCGTCGCGGATGACGTCGATGCGCTTAGCCAGCTTGTGCTTGGGGTCAGAGCAGTCGAACTCGACGTTTGCGACCTGCACGCCGTAGTGGAACTGGACGTTGTGGCTCTCGAGGTACTTGACCATCGGGAGGATCATGGACTCGTACTGGTTATACTTCGTGAAGCGCAGCGCCGTGAAATCGGGCAGGCCGCCGATGTGGTGGATATAGCGCTGGATATAGAGCTTCATCTCGAGTGCGCTGTGCCAGTTTTCAAAGGCGAACATCGTGCGCCAGTAGAGCCAGAAGTTGGAAGAAAGGACCTCGTCATCGAAGAAGTCGGTGATCTTCTTGTCCTGCAGCTGCTCGTTGGGGGTGAAGAAGAGCTTCATGATCTCCATCGCGCCCTTGTCGGAGATGTCGAACTTGCCGTCGGTGTGCGCGTCCTGACCGCGGTTGACGGTCGCGCGGCAGAGGGAGTAGTTGGGGTCTTCCTTGTTGAGCCAGTAGTACTCATCGAGCACGCTCACACCCTCGGTCTCAATGGAGGGGATGGAGCGGAACAGGTCCCACATGACCTCAAAGTGGTTGTCCATCTCGCGGCCGCCGCGCATCACATAGCCGAGGTTTTCGAACTTGTAACCGTCGCACGCGCCGCCGGGCAGATCACCCTTTTCGAGCACGTGCACGTGCTCACCCTTCATCTGGCCGTCACGCACGAGGTAGCAGGCGGCAGTCAGCGCAGCGAGGCCGCTGCCGACGATATAGGCGGACTTGCTGTCCACGCCTTCGGGTTTCTTGGGACGGGCGAACGCTTCATAGTTACCGCTGGAATAATACATAAATCATTTCTCCTTTCAAACTGTCTGTGAAACCGCTGATCCACGAAACACATTCAACCTTGGGAATCAACGGTATGTTTTCCTTTCGATGGTGAAAGCATACCGCGGTTTTGCGAAAAGAACAATCAGCAGAAATCGGGCGGTGATAAGTTTCTTATCACCGCCCGAAAAGCTGTAAAAAGTTTTATCATTCTGCCGCTTTTGATGAAAGCAGGGAAACCGTCACGCCTTATCGATGCGCAGCCGCTCGAGCGCGGCACGGACATTGCCGTGGATGACGAGTTCGAGCCGGTCGACAAGCAGCTGGGAGTCGCCCTTCATATCGTTTTTGATCCAGTCGAGCATCAGACCGACAAAGGCGTACTTGTAGACCGTTGCGATGAAGGCCTTGTCCTCGTCACGCACGCTCATGCCCTGTGCCTGCTCCTCGACTACGCCCTCAAGCAGGTCGTAGGTGACCTTGTAGAGGTAGTTTTCCACCTGCTCGCGGCTGACGGAGTGGTAGACATTCATAATGAATGGCTTGTTGTCCTGCACGGCCTTAAAGAGCTGCAAAAAACCCTGCTGCCACGTCTCGTAGGTCTTGTTGCCTGCGAGCGCCTTGCTGGCGTCCTCCTGACACGACCATTCGACAAGGTCGTAAATGTCCTTGAAGTGGTAGTAAAACGTCATGCGGTTGATGCCGCAGTCCTCCGTGATATCGCTGATGGTGATCTTGCTCAGGGGCTTTTGCAGCAGCAGATTTTTGAGCGACGCCTCGAGCGCGCGTTTGGTCACCTGTGACATGGCGGTCTCCTCTTTCTATCAGGAATAATCGGTTATTTTCATCATACCATGGAAAGCGGCGGAAATGGGAGAAGTTTTTGTAAATTCTCCGCGAAATGAAAAAGGAGCGCTGTCATCAGCGCTCCTTTTTATGGCTTTACAGTATCGCTTGTATGGAATATACTACACTTAGAACCATTTTGCAGAAGCTCTCGGGACGTGGTTGCAAGCCCAAATCGGCGATGAAGCGGAATGGTTCTCTTTATGTGTAGAAGCTAATAGGTATCGTCTTTAACAGCGTCCTCAAACCGCACGGTGAGATTCGGATTTTCCTCCGTGCTGTCATCGAGCACGCGGCGGAAGGCGTTGGCGCGGCGACCGAGCAGCTCGTCAAGCGCCGAAGTGCCGCGGACGATCAGCTCCGTCGGCTCATGCAAGTCCGTCAGGCAGTCGTGCAGGGCATCGAGATTGCCGCTGTACCACGCGGGAAAACGCAGCCCCTCCGCGAGCGCGCGGTGTAGGTCTTCGACACTTTCGCAGGCGGAGACGTCTAATACAAAGCGCATGGTGCTCACTCCTCCCCGTACAGCAGTTCAAAGGACTTGTAGTGGTCTTCGGTGTAGTAAATGAGGCCGTCGTTTGAGAAGACGATGCGTTTGGCCCCGCGCGAATCCGCGCCCAGCGTGTCGATGTCGCATTCGGTGTAGGTGCGTCCGTCCGCCTCGGGCAAGAGACCTTCGTAGTTGCCAAACCGGCTGCCGCCAATGCATTTGTCCGGCGCGTAGGGCTCGAGCGACCCGCCCGGCCAGCCGAGGGCCTGGGCATCTTTCTTGGTGATGAAGTTGTCCGGTAAATGTCCGTAGGTGTGGATATAGAGCGCGACGTCGTCCTTGGTCGTGTAGGCACCGTCCTCGTCGATCTGCGCTGTTTCGTCCGGCATGTCGGCGTCTTCAGACGGCGCGTTCTGAACGTCCTGCTGCCCCTGCTGCGGCAAGTTGGTTTCGTCCTGCACCGGCGCATCCGTGCCACAGCCGACGAGCGAGAAGAGCATCACGAGCGCGAGCAGCCATGCGGTCAGTTGTTTCTTCATTGGGAATCCTCTTGTGGTGATTTTCTCCATCATAGCACGGCCGCGGGCAAAAATCCAGCACGCGCGGCGGTTGACTTTGCGTGCCGTTGTGCGTACGATAGGGGAAACGACCGGCAAGTCGGAATGGATCAAAAAGCAAAGGAGATAGAAACAATGACGATTGAAGAGCGCGCCGAGCTGGCGGTGGAAACATTTGCCGCGGGAAAGGGCAACTGCACCCAGTCGGTGCTGTGCGCGTGGGAGGATAAAATTTCCGTCGACCACGATACGTTGATGAAGCTCGGCGCGGGTTACGGCGCGGGCATGGGCTGCATGCAGGCCACCTGCGGCGCGCTGATCGGCGCGGTGATGGCCGCGGGCAGCGTGACGAACGGCAAGGGCTCTCATAATTGGTATCATACGATTCACCGCTTGCCATAAGATCCGTCCACGGAGACATTGCAACGATCCCACATGGAAGCTGCATTCCATGATCTTTCAGATAATGGCACAGTGCCATTGCAAGCCCTCCTCCTGCGGAATCTCCTGCCACAATGATATCCTCTGCAAACCAGCCCTGACCAAGCAGCCACTGATATGCGCTCACTGCATCTTCCAATGCCGCCGGATATGGATTTTCAGGTGCCACACGGTAATCAATGGTGAGTACACTCATCCCTTTGCTGACTTCATTGTAAAGTCCCGCAAACATGCGGTATGCGTTCCGCATCGCTCCGATATACCCACCGCCATGAAGTTGTAAGATCACCTTCTGCTCATTCGGATTTTCCTTTAATTCAAGCCACTCCATTGTGAAATGTTCCATACTGATAGTCGTCATGGTAAACATTTCCGGACATTTCCATGGTGGCTCAACCATCTTTTTACGCAGCTCACCGCTTTTGATCTTCCTGCCGATCAGGTTATCGTTTGTCACATGCGCGATCAGGTCACGCATGACATTTCCTGCGATGCTCGCTTCGTTTGTCTCATGTTCTCTTTCTTTTTTCAAAGTCAATTTTCTGATCATAAACCCTCTTATTCAAACTTCTGTCGTTTCCTTATCTGATATGGAATCTTCTCTTCAGTTCCACCCTGGCTCTTCTGTCACCGATGATCAGCGTTCCAAGGAACAAAAATACAGATGTTCCGA
>OGXW01003296.1_pt1 | contig 10756 bp, 6 predicted proteins | sample 1576341 | NCBI WGS metagenome assembly OGXW01 (sample SAMEA3541592, study PRJEB24748) | human gut metagenome | biome: human gut; feature: human-associated habitat; material: faeces | place: China | collected 2012
CCATGAGCGAGGGCAAGCTCTTCGATGACGCCAACGACTAGCGGTAAAACGATTGCGAAAGAGGTGTTTCATGTCTGAGTGTTATAAGGAAGAACAGACTATGATGACAAGAGAGAAAGCACTGGAATTTGGTATGTCATTTCCAAATGTATATGAAGAAAGACCGTTTCGTGATCCGAATTGGCAGTTGGTGAGAGTTAAGGGAAGCAAAAAAGCTTTTTTATGGATTTATGAGCGCGAAGGTTATACAAATCTGAATGTGAAAGTTGATCCGGAATGGAGAGACTTCTGGCGGAATACATATGATGCTGTGATCGCAGGATATCATCAGAATAAGGAGCATTGGAATACCATTCGCTTAGATGGAAGCATTCCTGATGCAGAAATTAAGCGTATGATTGCGGAAAGTTATGATTTGGTGACAGATACTCGTCGCTGGAAACAAGATATTATCCCCACCAACCAGCACGAACGCCGGCATCAGCACGAGCCAGCCAAGTACCGCCCCGCTCAACAGATACGAAGACACACGCGCGCCGCAGATATATCCAACACCCACCAATGCCGGTAGCACGTCGATACCAAAGCCTGCCCCACGCAGCTTCTGGCTTTCAAAATCGACTTCACTTGGAAACAGCTTCAATCCGTCTGCTAAAAATTTATAGACAGCTGCCGCGAGCAATCCTTTTAATACCTTCTTTGCTTTCGCGCCACCCTCTTCTCCAGCAAGCAGCACCTTCGAACATGCCGTTCCCTCCGGGTATGGCAGGCGGTCATGTTCTTCCACGATCAGCGCGTGGCGAAGCGGCACCATGAAAAGCACCCCAAGCAGACCGCCGCTTATGGCAAGCATCGCGATCGTAAAAAAAGACGGCATCGCCGTTCCATGCTCCTTCGCCCACATAAACAACGCTGGAAGCGTAAAGATTGCACCTGCCGCCAGCGATTCTCCGGCGGAGCCGATTGTCTGTACCATGTTATTTTCCAGAATCGAATCCCGCTTTAACAACAGCCGCACAATCCCCATCGAGATCACGGCTGCTGGAATGGATGCGGATACCGTCATACCGACACGCAGCCCCAGATAGGCATTGGCACCACCAAATACAACGGCAAGTAAAATTCCTAAAATAAAAGCTGTCGGTGTAAATTCAGTTGTTTTTTTCATTGTCTGTTTCTCCCTGTTTTTATACTTCTTCACAGATACAGTTTTTCCCATTTTTCCTGCATACATACATTGACTTTTTCCGTCCATCTTATGTATAATTGTAAATAAAAAAAGCGCGAATGGCAGACACATTTCACGACAGAAGGGAGCGTATATTTATGAACAAACAGGTCATTATTTCAATCGGACGAGAGTATGGAAGCGGCGGACATGTAATCGCAGAAATAATCGCCAAGCATTACAATATTCCACTTTATGACAGAAATATTCTCGACGAGCTTTCCAAGGAAACTGGAAATTCTTACGATGTCTATAAGAAATACGACGAAAAGCCAGCAAATCCTTTTATCACCAGAACGGTACTCGGACAGTCAAACTCCGTAGAAAAGATTATTGCAGAAATGCAGTTTAATTTCCTGAAGGAAAAGGCAGAAAGCGGAGAATCCTATGTAGTACTCGGTCGTTGTGCCGAGGACATCTTACAGGATAATGATGGACTGATCTCCATCTTCCTTGTCGGCGACACCGATGTGAAGCAGAAGCGAATCATGGAAGTCAAGCATGTATCCGCAGACGAGGCGCTCACAAAAATGAAACGCCACGATAAAAGCCGGAAGCAGTATCACAATTCCTTCTCCTCTGGCAAATGGGGCGATTCCCGGTACTATGATGTCTGCATCAATACCAGCCGCCTTGGTCTGAAAGCTTCAGCAGAAGAACTGATTCGCTATATCGACGCCAGAGTGGCTGCCATGTAATCTGTTTCATCCGCACAATACACGAATATGTTTACACATAAAAAGAGCCTTGCAATCTGCAAGACTCTTTTTTGATTTGTTATTTTATTTAATAATACATGCTCTGCCATCGTTCAAAGGCGTTGCACTCGGTGCTTTGCCTCCCTTTGGTACGAGCACGATCTGAATTCCTTCCAGACGCTTTGCATATCCAACTGTTCCAGCTGTCTGCCCATTCTTCGCCCAGTTCAACCAGCCGAAAGTCTGTGCGTGTACACGGTAGTATACATCATATTTCTCAGCAAGTTCACCAGTCAGTTTGATCTCGATTGCCTCCAGACGCTTCGCCTGTCCAGTCGTTCCGCTGACTACTCCATCGCTAACCCAAGGCTGCCATCCCAATTTCTGCACATGCGTATGATAAGTCACACCACCATCTACACCAAGTGCTTCATTGTTGACCTGAATCCGGATTGCCTCCAGCCGCTTTGCTTCTCCATATGTTCCAGAGAAGGAACCGTCTGATACAAATTGCTGGTTGCCATAGGTCTGCACATGCGTTGCATAATTGATCAAGCCCGGCTGATCACTCTTCGATGCAGCCTTTCCGTACTGTACATAAGAAACAGCGCTGGTTCCCGAAGATGGCGTCATCCCCTTCGGTACTACGTAAATCTGGATTGCTTCCAGACGCTTTGCAAATCCTGACGTACCAGCCGTTTCACCATTCTTTGCCCAGCCAAGCCAGCCAAAGGTCTGTGCATGTACACGATAATACACATCGAATTTGTCTGCGTCGTTGCCTGTTAATTTGATACGGATTGCTTCCAGACGTTTGGCCTGTCCAGTTGTTCCGCTTAAAGCTCCATCATCGACCCAATTACCCCAGCCTAAGGTCTGTACATGTGTCTGATAGGTAACACCCAAATCATACTCGCCACCGACCTTGATCTTGATTGCCTCCAGGCGCTTGCCAAGTCCGGTCGTTCCGCTTGTCATACCGTTAAATTTATCTGCCTGCCAGCCATAACTCTGTACATGTGTGCTATACGCTACATTCAGGAACGAATTTGCTGTACTGGACGTCTTTTTTACCGTACAGAATTTGTACATATAATCATTTACAATACTATATCCATAATTTGATGCAGTTGCCCAGCCCTTTCCCCAAGGGTTTTCCTGAATACCCAAGTACTCTGCAAAAGTTGCACAGCCTCTTGTCACATACTGGAATCTCGGATCAACCACTGCATTTTTCAGATCTTCCTGTGAAGCGTATGCCTTCAGATGCTGTACCTGTGCACGTACTCCCAGACGTACCGAACCAAATGCCTGTCCAGCAGCGCCGCCTCCGGTTGCGCCCAGTCCACAGAAATTATACTGCTCAATCTTTACATCGCCGCCGAATCGCAGGAATCCAGTTTCTTTCATTGCCTGTGCAAATACAACACCCGGATCTACGCCCTCTGCAACTGCCTCGTCGTAAAAGATCTGGCAAAATGTCTGCAATGGATTGGACGATGCTTTGATCTCTGTATCATGCTCCTGATAGTAAGTCGGGAACGTTGCATTGGACTTATAATACGATACCATACGATCAACTGATGTCGTCGGAGTCGTCATGATTGGTGTCAATGCTTCGGACGTACCACCGTCATATGCTGTACGGATCGTATCCGCGATTGTCGCCTTAGAACCGTAATTCCCATTCTTGGACAATCCATAATATTCTGCAATGGCGGTTGCATCTGCATACCCCATTTCCTTTACTTTATCTTCTCTTGACAAAAAGTTATATACATCGCCATAATTATCGATAAATGCATGCTCGATCAAAACTGCCGGGAAACCAGCTTCCTTAGAACGCTTGATAACGCCTAAGTAATCCGATGGTGAACCATCTGGGTACTGGCTGCCGTCCTCTGTATTCCGGATCTTGATTCCTCTGTTATATAGGCCAAGCGCTACCAGCTTCTGCTGGATTACTTCTGCCAGTTCTTTTCCTTCTGTTCCGATACCCGGTATGTAATTGCCGTTTGGATAATACACCTCGGCACCGCCATGTTGTCCACCAACAGCATTGATATGAATGCTGACAAACACATCTGGATTAAATTTCTTTGCATACGCTACGCGATTAGCAAGATTATTGTCCGTATCTGCAGTTCTTGTCATGTATACTTCAACATGGCTATACTCTTCCAGCTTTGACTTGCAATACTGCGCGATTTTCAACGTCAAATCCGCTTCTCTCAAGCCATATTTACATGCACCCGGATCAGAACCACCATGTCCCGGATCAAGCACAACAACCAGATTCGGGTTGGCTGTCGACTGTGTTGCGATTCCGCTGTCTGCAACACTGTCATCGGCTTCCTGTAAAGCTTCGGTCAGAGAATCAAAAGTCATCTCCTGTCCTTCGGCATCCAGCACGGTAATTCCGTCTTCGCCGCAGGCTTCCTCTGCATCCTGCTCTGCCTGTTCATCCACGACATAGGCATCCGCCTCAGAATCAACATCCGTATTGATACCAAATTTGGCTTCAATTCCGGTATCCACCATACGAACGATTCGTTTCTCTCCGTCTGCAACTACCTCAATCGTGGTTACTTCATATTCTCCGCTCGGCTGGGTATCATCAAACTCCATGTTAAACAGCAGGCTTCCCTCATCTACGGTATCCGCAGTCACTTCATAGGAAGTACCAGTCTCCACATTGACGTAAGTCAAAACCGCATCCGAAAGCTTCTCCGTTCCATCTCCGACATCCGCCAGAACAAACTGGCTTCCCGGTGTACATACAACCGGACTTCCGACGACCAGATAATTCAACTGTTCTTCTGTCTGTGCCACCGAAACTGGTTCTGCTGCGCAAATCGGGACTCCATTTCCCGCAAGCAGCATCCCCGCTGTCAAAATGGCTGCAAGAATCTTCTTACTCTTTTTGAAGCGTATCATGTTACTCTCTCCTTCGTTTTCTACTATAATCCAAAAAACACCATTCCGATTATAATATCATTTTTGGCAGATAGCAATGATTACGCATCCCTTTTTCGTCATTTTCTTGTAAATTTCCTGTAATTTTCACTATCGACGTAGTTTTCTCTTCCGTTTATAGCCGGTATACTTCTGTTTTTTCTCGTAACGTGCCCGTAACTTCTCCGCAATCAGCGTGAGATACCGGAATAAGGATTCCGCCGCAAATCCGAACACAACCATCAACAATATACACCGATTTGACATATCACTTAGTGCAAACAGCTTCTTCAAGAATATCCCGGAGAATACAAGTCCGAATATATTCAGGAAGATCACGCCGTACTTCATCTTATTGAGCGGTTCGCTGATCTTAAATAAAATCATAAATCCAACAACCGACAAAACCAGTGTTGCGGCTGTCGCCACACTCGCATCCGGTAGTCCAAATACCGATCCAAGCATGACAAGGGCTCCGACTGCAATCACATCGGTCAGACCGCCCGGCAGTGCCTTAAGCAGCACATTCGTGATAAACCTGCCTTCGATCCGGTTCTTGTTCGGCTCTAATGCAAGCAGAAATCCCGGTGCGCCGATTGTGAACATACTGATCAAGGATACCTGCGCCGGTTCGAGCGGATATGTGATCATCAAAACCATCGAGAATACTGCCATCAACAGAGAAAATATATTCTTTACAAGGAACAGACTCGCTGACCGCTGTACGTTGTTAACGACACGCCTGCCTTCATACACAACATCCGGCATATGTGCAAAATCCGAATCCAGCAATACAACCTGTGCTGCCTGCGCTGCTGCCTCACTTCCCGATGCCATCGCCACGCTGCAGTCTGCATCCTTCATCGCTAAGATATCATTGACACCATCGCCGGTCATCGCAACTGTATGTCCTTTGATCTGCAATGCCTTCACAAGCTTCTGTTTCTGCTTCGGTGTCACACGTCCAAAGACAGTGTACTGTTCCACTGCATCCCTAAGCTTCGCCGCTGTATCAAGTGTGGTCGCATCCACATAATTCTCTGCACCCGGGATTCCCGCCTGCAGCGCAACCTCAGAAACTGTTCCCGGATTATCACCGGAGATAACCTTGATTGCCACGCCCTGATTGTTAAAATATTCGAATGTCTGCTTTGCATTTTCACGAATCGGGTTCGCAAGTATGACAAATCCAAGCGGAATCACCTCTTCTGTAAGTCCGTGCTTTAAATCTGTTCCTGCGTATTTTGCAAAAAGCAGGACGCGGTCACCATCCTTCGTGAAGGTTGTAATCTCTTCTTCCACCGTCGCATATGCATCTCGCAGGACAAATTCCGGCGCCCCTAATATATAAGTTCCTTCTGTAAATACGATTGCACCGTATTTCGTTGTTGAGGAAAATGGATAGCGCTCCACAACCATCCGATGCGGTGTCGCACCATCATTTTCTGCAAATGTGCGGAGTGCCTGCATCGTCGCATTGTTGTCGTTCGATGCAAGAGTATAATCCACAAGTAATTCCTGCAATTCCTCCGGCGTGTGCAACAGATTCTTCCCGTTCTTACTGCATATGATCTGCTTGACATTCATCGTCGGCTCGGTGATCGTACCGGTCTTATCCACACACAGCACATCGACACGTGCAAGTGCTTCGATACTCTTCATATCATGCAGCAGCACCTTCCGGCTGGCAAGCTTCATGGTGCTGAGAGCCAGTGCGATTGTCGTAAGTAAATATAATCCCTCCGGAATCATACCGATGATCGCCGCAACCGTCGCTGTCACACTCCGGCGAATTGTCTCATGGTTGATAAAATGGCTCTGATAAAACAACAGAAGTCCGATTGGGATGATAACGATACCAACCCATTTGACGATCTGGTTGATTGAACGGATCATCTCAGACTGCTCGCCGCTTCCCATCGTCTTTGCTTCCTGTGAGAGCTTCGCGATGTAGGATTCATTTCCGACGTGAGTAAGTTCGGCGTGGCATTGTCCGGATACGACAAAGCTTCCGGAGAACAGTTCGTCGCCAGGATTTTTCTCTACCTCGTCCGCTTCTCCGGTAAGCAGCGATTCATTGACCTGCACGCTTCCTTCCACGACGACTGCATCTGCGCAGATCTGGTTGCCCGCCTCCAAGATGATCTCATCATCCTGTACAAGCTGTTCGGTTTCAATCTTCTGCTTCACGCCGTCCCGCACGACAATGGCATGCGGTGCATTCAGCAGATTCATCTTGTCCAGTGTCCGCTTCGCGCGGATCTCCTGTATAATTCCAATCAGTGTATTGCCGATGACGATCGGCAGGAAGGTCAGGTTCCGAAAAGAACCGACCAGACAGAGTAAGACCGTAATGATCAAAAAGATCAGGTTAAAATATGTGAATGTATTGGAGACGATAATCTCCTTCGTTGTTTTATCGGTAGACAAGTCGCTCTCGTTCGTCAGTCCCTGATCGATCCGCTCCTGTACTTGTTGCTGCGTAAGTCCCATAGTTTTCTCCTTTTTGAAAATACCCTTGCTGCATCCTGCAATCTGATTCTGTATAGTATATTCCTGCAACTATGTTTGCATATGCGATGTATTGAGCCCAAGAAGTTCTAAATGTTCTGTTATACAATATTATCATCGTACGCAACCGCCGCCCGGGTATTGCCCCCTCGCTTCGCTCGTCGGCTGGATGAGTACGGGTGGTACCGTGTGTCGACGGAGGAAGGCTTAGGATATGTTTCGGGAGATTATGTGACGGTCCGGACGGAGTTTCGCGTGGCAGAGTCGAAGGAGGAAGAGAAAGAGAGATTAGAGCGAGAGGAGGCGGAGCGCCAGGCGGCAGCAGCCGCGGCGGAAGCGGCAAGAAAAGCACGCGAAGAGGAAGAGAGAAAGGCAGCGGAAGCAGCGAGAAAGACACAGGAAGAAGCGGCAAAAGCAATGGAACGGCAGCAGACACAAAACGCGCAGTGACCAAGGAACAGGCTATGCGTGTGAAGCAGCTCTATGAGCAGCAGAACAATGTAAACACCTCCCAATCCACGGGTACGGATATCAACGAGTCCCGCCTTCGTGAAGAGACTAAGGAGAATACTTCCGACATGCTGGAGGATCATCCGACTACGGAAGATTTGGCCCGTGAGGACCAGGTTTTCGGGCGCAACATCTTCAATACCCGCAACCTGACGTTCGAGCCTAGTGTCAACCTTGCCACTCCTGCCAATTACCGTCTGGGTCCCGGTGATGAAGTCATCATCGATATCTGGGGTGCCAGCCAGAACACGATCCGCCAGCAGATCTCTCCTGAAGGCACCATCAATATTCAGAAGATCGGGCCTGTCAACCTTAGCGGTATGACAGTCTCCGCCGCCAACGACTATCTGAAGGGCGCCCTGAATAAGATCTATAACGGCCTGAACAATACTACCGACCCTACTTCCGACATCCGTCTGACGTTAGGTAATATCCGTACTATTCAGATTAATGTGATGGGAGAAGTCGTACAGCCCGGTACCTACGCCCTTTCTTCCTTCTCTACCGTCTTCCATGCGCTTTACCGTGCAGGCGGCGTGAGTGATATCGGCAGCCTCCGAAACGTTCAGTTGGTACGCAACGGAAAGAATATTGCCACCATCGACGTCTACGAATTCATTATGAAAGGCAACACACAGGATGACATCCGCCTACAGGAAGGTGACGTTGTGATTGTTCCTGCCTATGATGTATTGGTAAAGATTAGCGGCAAGGTAAAACGTCCTATGCGTTTTGAAATGAAGAAAGACGAGAACCTTGCTACTCTCATTAAATATGCCGGCGGCTTTGAAGCTGATGCCTACACCCGTTCATTACGTGTTGTCCGTCAGAATGGTGAGGAATACGAAGTCAACACAGTCAAAGATATAGATTACAACATTTATAAAATGCGTAACGGTGACGTAGTACCCGCCGAAGCCATCCTTAACCGCTTCACAAACAAACTGGAAATCCGTGGCGCTGTCTATCGTCCCGGTATCTACCAGCTCAGCGGTAAACTGAATACGATCCGCGAATTAGTCAATGAAGCCCAGGGCCTGACCGGTGACGCTTTCCTGAATCGTGCCGTCCTCTATCGCCAGCGTGAAGACCTGACCAGTGAAGTTGTTCAGATAGACATCAAGTCTATCATGAACGGTACTTCCCCGAACCTCGCCCTGATGAAGAATGACATCCTCTACATTCCGAGCATTCACGATCTGGAAGATCGTGGCAATGTCACAGTTCACGGTGAGGTTGCCCACCCTGATTCCTATCCTTATGCGGATAACATGACACTTGAGGATCTGATCATTCAGGCCGGTGGCTTGAAAGAAGCCGCCTCTACTGTCCGCATTGATGTGTCGAGACGAATCAAGAATCCCCGTAGTACCGCGGATAATGATACTATCGGTCAGATGTATACCTTCTCTTTAAAGGATGGTTTTGTCATCGACGGTCAGCCCGGTTTTATCCTTCAGCCTTATGACGAAGTTTATGTCCGTCGCAGTCCCGGTTATCAGGCACAACAGAATGTAGTCATTGATGGTGAAATCCTTTTCGGAGGAAATTACGCCATGACCAGCCGTGAGGAACGTCTTTCCGATCTGGTGAATAAAGCGGGTGGTCCTACCAGTCTTGCCTATCTCCGTGGTGCGAAATTGACCCGTGTGGCAAGTGCCGGTGAGAAGAAACGTATGGGTGATGTGATTCGCCTGATGAGCAGGCAATTGGGTGAAGCCATGATTGACTCTTTGGGTATTGGTGTTGAGGATACCTTTACGGTAGGTATTGATCTGGAGAAGGCTTTGACTAATCCTAAGGGTAATGCCGACCTTGTCTTACGTGAAGGTGATGTGGTCTTTATACCTAAGAATACTAATACTGTAACTATCAATGGTGCTGTCATGGTTCCGAATACGGTTTCTTATATGAAGGGAAAGAATGTGGATTATTACCTGAATCAGGCCGGTGGCTGTTCTGATAATGCAAGGAAGAGTAAGAAGTTCATTGTTTACATGAATGGTCAGGTGACGAAGGTTAAGGGTAGTGGTAAGAAACAGATTGAGCCGGGGTGTGAGATTATTGTGCCTGGTAAGGCTAAGAAGAAAGGGAACATAGCTAATATTTTAGGTTATGCTACTTCCTTCAGTTCTTTGGGAATGATGATTGCTTCTATTGCTAATTTGATAAAGAAATAAATGACCTATTATGATTGAAAAGCAATCTTATCAAGAACCGTTTTCTGAAGTGGATAAAAGGAAAGATGATGAAATGGAAATAGACTTGATGGCTATTTTTTATAAGATTATTACTGTTCGTGGAGTACTATGCAAAGCTGCTGGAGTGGGAGTAATAATTGCTATAGTGGTGGCATTGAGCATTCCCAAGCAATATACAGTAAAGGTTACCCTTTCTCCTGAAATGGGTAATGCGAAGGGAAGTAATGGTTTAGCCGGACTTGCTGCCTCGTTTTTGGGAGATGGGGCTCTAATAGGGGAAAGCACAGATGCCTTGAACGCTTCTCTTTCAGCAGATATTGTTTCTTCAACTCCTTTTTTATTGGAACTTTTAGAAATGGAAGTCTCCGTTTCTAAAAAGGATGATAAAATGACTTTGGGGTCTTATCTCGATGAAGAGTCATCTCCTTGGTGGGATTATCTTATAGGTTTTCCGGGCATAGTAATAGGAGGAGTTAAATCATTATTCGGAGAAGATACGGTTCCTGCCAGTGGAGGGCGGCAAGGAACTATCGAATTGACGAAAGAAGTAAATGAGAAGATTAATTTTCTTAAAAAGAAGATTAGTGCATCCATTGATAAGAAAACCGCCATAACGAGCATTACGGTCACCTTACAAAATCCGCAGATCACTG
>OGXW01003297.1_pt1 | contig 10755 bp, 10 predicted proteins | sample 1576341 | NCBI WGS metagenome assembly OGXW01 (sample SAMEA3541592, study PRJEB24748) | human gut metagenome | biome: human gut; feature: human-associated habitat; material: faeces | place: China | collected 2012
CTTATAGTATTTTTCATCTGTAGTGTCTATAACGCGCGACCAGTCGAAAGAAAAGGAACAAATATGCGGAAGGATATCCCGGCAAACGTTATTATGGCGGTTGTGAATATGTCGATATCGCCGAACAGCTGGCACTGGATCGTGTCAAGAAACTGTACGGTGCACAAGCAGCCAATGTCCAGCCCAATTCCGGTTCCCAGGCCAATCAGGCGATTTTCCTGGCCATGTTGCAGCCGGGCGATACCATTATGGGAATGTCGCTGGCAGAAGGAGGGCATCTGACTCATGGCATGGCGCTGAACATGTCGGGCAAGTGGTTCAATGTCGTTTCCTATGGCCTGAATGAAAAAGAGGAAATCGACTACGACAAAATGGAACAGCTGGCTCATGAACACAAGCCGAAACTGATTATTGCCGGTGCCTCGGCCTATTCCCTGCGTATCGATTTTGAACGTTTTGCCAAGGTGGCCAAGGATGTCGGCGCCTATTTCATGGTGGACATGGCCCATTATGCCGGTCTGATCGCGGCAGGTGTCTATCCCAGCCCGGTGCCTTACGCTGATTTCGTGACCTCCACGACGCATAAATCGTTGCGCGGACCGAGAGGCGGTTTCATTCTGATGAAACAGGAATTCGAACGCAAAATCAATTCTGCCGTATTTCCGGGTTTGCAGGGCGGCCCGCTGATGCATGTTATTGCGGCGAAAGCCGTCGCGTTCAAGGAAGCGTTGCAGCCGGAATTCAAGACATATCAGGAACAGGTCATCAAAAATGCCACTGTCTTGTCGGAAACGCTGATCGACCGTGGCTTCCGTATCATTTCCGGACGCACGGAATCCCATGTCATGCTGGTTGATTTGCAAAGCAAGAATATCACTGGGCGTCAGGCAGAGACGATTTTGAACAGCGGTCATATTACCTGCAACAAGAATGCGATTCCCAACGATCCGCAGACTCCGTTTGTGACATCCGGCATCCGTCTGGGCAGTCCGGCTATGACGACGCGTGGTTTCAAGGAAGCGGAATCCGCAATGGTCGGCAATTTGCTGGCGGATGTGATCGAAAATCCGGAAGATCCGGCTACCCTTGAACGGGTTCGCGCGGAAGTCAGGAAACTGACAACGGCATTCCCGTGCAAAGAACACCGGCAAGTTCTGCTCGGAGTGCGGCAGACCCCGGCCCGCCGCCAAGTGCGCCAACTGCGGCTTTGTGCCCGCCGACCCGGCCAACCCGCCCAAGTTCTGCCCCGAGTGCGGCAAGCCCTTTGGGGTCTGAGAGGGGTCTGACGCATGGCTGAAAAGACAACGAATTATCAGTGCCCGGCCTGTACCGGCCCCCTGCACTACGATGGTGCCAGCGGCAAGCTGGTCTGCGATTACTGCGGCTCGACCTACGACGTAAAGGACATCGAGGCCCGCTACGCCAAAAAGCAGGCCGCTGCCGACACTGCCGCCGAGGGCGATGCCAAAAAAGCCGCCCGCCTGCCCCGGCAGGACAGCCCAGTGTGGAGCGAGGCCGAGGCGGAGGGCCTGAACAGCTACTCCTGCCCCACCTGCGGGGCCGAGCTGGTCTGTGACGAGACCACCGCCGCCACCACCTGCCCCTACTGCGGCAACCCCACAGTGCTGGGCGGCAAGCTCTCCGGGAAACTGAAGCCGGAGTACATCCTGCCCTTCAGGCTGGACAAAAAGGCCGCCATTGCCCAGCTGACCAGATATTACAAGGGCAAGGCCTTCCTGCCCAAGGCGTTCAAGAGCCAGAACCACATCGCAGAGATCCAGGGCGTATATGTCCCCTTCTGGCTCTACGATGCCAAGGCCGACGCGCGCGGCCGGTACGAGGGCCAGAACTCCGAGAGCCACCGCGAGGGTGATTACATGGTGACCACCACCCAGCACTACGATGTGCGCCGCGAGGGCTCGGCCGACTTTGCCAAGGTGCCGGTGGATGGCTCCAGCAAGATGCCCAACACCCACATGGATGCCATTGAGCCCTTTGATTACGGCGACCTGAAGCCCTTCTCCACGGCCTACCTGCCCGGCTATCTGGCCGACCGGTATGACGAGGATGCCGATGCCTGCGCCGAGCGCGCCTACCGCCGGATGTACAACTCCACGGCCGATGCGCTCCACGCCACCACCGGCGGCTACAGCGAGATCCACCCCATTTCCGAGAACATCAACGTGGATATGACCCACGCCCACTACGCCCTGCTGCCGGTCTGGATGCTCCACACCCGGTGGAAGGACAAGGACTTCCTGTTCGCCATGAACGGGCAGACCGGGCGGCTCATCGGTGACCTGCCGGTGGACAAGAGCCGGGTGGCCGCGTGGTTTGCGGGCATCAGCCTGCCCCTGATGGCAGTGCTGGCGTTCCTGCTGTTGTTATAAGGGGGTGGCAGAATGAAACACACTGCAAAACGCTTTGCCGCCCTGCTGGCCGCTCTGGTGCTGGCGCTCTGCCTGAGCCTCCCCGCCTTTGCCGCCGCACCGCTGGTGCGGGACGAGATGGGCCTGTTCGATGCGGATACTTACAGCCAGCTGGAAGCTTCTGCCGAAGCCGCCAGCGACGGCCACGACTGCGACGTATATTTTCTGGTGGTGGACAGCATCGGCGATGCCGACCAGCGCCAGTACGCCAAAGATTACTACCTTGCCAACGGTCTGGGCAGCGGCCCTGAACAGAGCGGCATCCTCTTCCTGCTGGCAGTCGGCTCCCGCAAGTATGTCACCATCACCTACGGCGGCGGCGTGACAGCCTTTACCGATTACCGCATCGAGCAGATCGAAGATGCCGTTGTCCCCTATCTCTCGGACAACGACTGGGCCGAGGCCGCCTCCGAGTACCTCTCCATGTGTGCCGACACGCTGGATTTCTACGCCGAGCACGGCGAACCTCTGGATGCTGACAACGACACCAGCGGCTGGCCCATCCTGCTCCTCATCGTCATCGGTGTGCCCATGATCATTGCTGGTATCGTCTGCGGCGTGCTGTACAGCCAGATGAAAACAGCCCGGCTCAAGACCGAGGCCAACGATTACATCGGTGCGGGCTTAAAGCTGCGGGTGCAGGTGGACAACTACACCCACACCGACCGCGTGCAGGTCTACGACCCGCCCCACGAGGAGAGCAGCAGCTCCGGCGGCTCCTCCGTGGACAGCGACGGCTTTGGCGGCTCCTCCGGCGGCTCGTTCTGAGCGCCCTTTTCTCCAGCAATAAACCACCGGTTCTGCCGGTGGTTTTCGCTTGTTTTTATTTCCGTATAACATGCAAAAGAAAGGAAACCCAACGAATGTCAAAGAAGATCACCGCCCTGATCCCCGGAGCCGCGCTGGCACTGGGCATCGCCTGCATCGCCAAGTGGCTGGAAACGCTGGAAAGCAGCGCCGGGCTCCACCTCATTGGCGCATCGGTCATCGCCCTGTTTATCGGCATGGCCATCAATGCGTTTTTCCAGCCCAACAAAACAACCGCGCCGGGCATCAAATTCACCTCTAAGAAGGTCCTGAAATTCGCCATCGTCCTTCTGGGTGCCAGCCTGAACATCCGCACCGTGCTGACCGTGGGCCGTTTTTCGCTGACGGTCATGCTCTTCACCCTGGCCACCTGCTTTGGACTGGGCGCGCTGATCGGCAGAGCGCTCGGGCTCAACTGGAAAACCAGCAGCCTGATCAACGCTGGGACCGGCATCTGCGGCGGATCTGCCATTGCCGCCATTGCGCCGGTGATCGAGGCCGATGACATGGACATCGCCTACGGTATGTCCGCCACCTTCCTGTTCGATACGGTGATGATCGTTGTGTTCCCGCTCCTTGGCCGGTGGCTTGGGCTTTCCGATGCCGCATTCGGTCTCTGGGCCGGTACCGCGGTCAACGATACCTCCAGCGTCGTAGCCACCGGTTACGCTTTCAGCGAAGCAGCCGGTGACTTTGCAACGATGGTCAAGCTGACCCGCACGCTGGCGATCATTCCGGCTGTTCTGGTCTTTGCCGCCATCAACCTGCACCTGAAAAAGAAAGAGAGTGCCCAGGCCAACGGTGTCAAGGTGAGCATCCGTTCCATTTTCCCCTGGTTCATCCTTGCGTTCCTTGCCATGTCCCTGCTGACCAGTCTGGGCCTTCTGCCCGCCGGGCTGGTTTCCGGCCTGAAGACCATCAGCAAGTTTCTGATGGTCGCGGCCCTGGCGGCCATTGGTCTGAACACGAACTTTAAATCACTCTGCCGTTCCGGCGCAAAACCCATGCTGCACGGCTTCATCATCTCCACATTGGTCGTTCTGGTCGCCATTGGCGTTGAGTACATGATCGGCATTGCACCCTACGGCACGCTGTAACGCTCCTGCCAGCTGAATTTTCCCACAAAGAAAGAGCAGTGCTCTCCAATGGGTCCACCCACCGGAAGCACTGCTCTTTTATTGTTCCGCTTTGCTCCACAAACGCGAAGTTGTTTACTGTTTCTTATCATTGAAGTAAATGATAAATGCTCCCATCACAGCAACAGCAAGAATAACACCCCACTCTGGTGCATTGACCCAATTTGCAAAGATGGCACCACTTATATACCCAACAATTACGGTTACGATCATTGCTAAAATCGCTTTCCCCATACAATCACGCTCCTCGTCAAATTTCGATTTATTGAACCAAGACGAGTATACCACACTCTTCCCACAAATACTACCACACAAAAAACTCCCATGCTCACATCGGAAGATGCTGTGCATGGGAGTTTTTGCTGCGCCTGTTACGGCGTATTGTTACTTATTGAAGGTTTCCTCGTTCAGCAGGCCCTCGCTCTTGGCAACGCAGATGCTGGCAACTGCATCACCCACCACGTTCAGGGAGGTAACCAGCATCTCGATGGGGCGGTTGATGGCCAGGATCAGGGAGTAGGCCAGCAGAGCGCCGTCGTTGACGAAGCCCATGCCGGACAGGATAGTGAACAGGATGACAGCCCCAGCGCCGGGAGCGGCGGGGGTGCCCACAGATGCCAGCAGGGCCAGCAGGGCGACCACGACCAGCTGGCCGGGGGTGACGGTGTAACCGGCACAGCCTGCAATGAACACGGTGGCAATGACCTGCATGATGGCGGTGCCGTCCATGTTGATGGTCATGCCCAGCGGCAGGACGAAGGAAGCGATGCTCTCATCCACGCCGAACTCTTCCTCGCACACCTTGATGTTCAGGGGCAGGGTGGCGGCGCTGGAGGAGGTGGAGAAGCCGAACACTGCCACGTTGGCGATCTTGCGGATGAAGGTGAAGGGGTTCAGCTTGGCACCCAGTGCAATGACCAGCGGGTAGGCAATGATCAGGAAGGCCAGCAGCAGGACCACCGTGACCACCACATAGACCAGCGCGGGCTTGAGGTAATCGATGCCGTAGATGGCGAAGGTACGGGTCAGCAGCACAAAGACTGCAAAGGGGGCAAAGTTGCTGACGATGAAGTTCAGGAACACGACCACCACATCGTTGACCTCGCCCAGCAGGCGGCGCAGGGTCGCGGTGCGGCTCTCGCCCAGGGTGTTCATGCTCAGGCCGATGGCCACTGCCAGGAACACGCTGGAAAGCACAGCGCCATTGCTGCCAAAGGCAGTGACGATGTTGGAGGGGATGATGTTCAGCACCACGTTCAGGGGGTTGGAACCGGTGGAACCGCTGGCTTCTGCCAGACCCTCGATGCGGGTGTTGAACAGGCCCATGGAGTAGGCGCCGTAGCCCACACTGCCTGCCAGCAGCAGCGCCAGGAAGGAGCACAGCAGGAACCAGAACAGGGTCTTTGCGGAAATGCGACCCATGGTGCGGGTGTCTGCAATGCTGCCGATGGCCAGCGAAATGGAGGTAAAGACCATGGGGATAATCACCAGCTGAAGCGCCTTGATGAAGAGCTGGCCGATGATATAGAAGATGCCAAAGGCTCGCTCAGCGCCCTCGGCGGTGATATCCTGGAACAGCAGGTTGTTGATGGTGGTCCAGGTCTCTGCCTGGCCGCTGGCGTTCAGATGCTCCCGCAGGAACATAAAGGCCAGACCGGCCACCAGGCCGCAGACCAGAGAGATCGCCATGCGTTTTGCAAGGGATAATTCGTGTTTCTTTTTTGTTTCCATATACTTTTCCTCTCACAGTACCGGTTTTTGGCTCACACTTTGTCTACTCTAGCACAGCTTCCCCTGCAATGCAAGAGAAAACCGCGCAAAATACAGCTTTTTTGCAAATAAGTACGACTTTTCCCCGCAAAAATCCCCCGAAAGCACTCTGCTTCCGGGGGATCTGCTCACTTATTTCTTGAACTTGAACACCGGCGCGCCAGCGGCAGCATCGCCGTTTGCAGCAACACTGATCTCCGGCAGGTCATCACTGTTGGTCACGATGAGGGCCGTTGCAGTGGGGTGGCCTGCGGCACGGATGGCTTCCAGATCCACCTTCAGCAGCGGGGTGCCGGCCTTGACCTTGGCCCCTTCTTTGGTCAGGGAAGTAAAGCCCTGTCCTTTCATCTCCACCGTGTCCATGCCGACATGGATCAACAGCTCAATGCCGTCATCGCTCATCATACCAACGGCGTGCAGGCTTTCGGGCACCTGCGTAACGGTGCCGTCAAAGGGAGCATAAACGGTGTCGCCGGTGGGCTCCACGCCGCAGCCGGGGCCCAGGATCGCGGAGGCAAAGGTCTCGTCAGGCAGCTGCTCCAGCGGGATCACCTTGCCGTCAATGGGAAGCATGACCGTCATCTTCTGGCCGGAAAATTTCGTCTCGGATGCGGCCTTGCCGCCAAAAAGCTTGTCAAAAAAGCCCATAATATAAACCATCCTTCCACGGTGCACAAAGTGCAGCCTTTATCCAGTTAAGAATAGCATATCCGCGCGGGAAATACAATCTGCATCCTGCACAAAGAGACGCTCCGCCATTTGGCAGGTGTGCCCTTACATCAGCTCCAGCAGCTGCTCCACCTCTTCCATCCGGGTGGCCCAGCTGGTGGCAATGCGGACAACGGTGTGGGTATCATCGTACTTCTCCCAGAAGCCGAACTTGGCCCTGCCTTCCAGCGCGGCCAGCTGCTCGTTGGACAACACGATGAACACCTGATTCGTGGGCGAATCCATGAAGAACGAATAGCCCTTTTCGGCCAGCCCCTTCTTGAGCACAGCGGCGGTCTCAATGGCATTTTTGCTGATGGTCTGGTACAGGTCATCGGTGAACAGCACATCGAACTGGATGCCCAGCAGACGGCCCTTTGCCAGCAGAGCGCCCTGCTGCTTGACCATGGTCATAAAGTGAGCCGGTGCGCCGTGGGGGAACACAACTGCCTCGCCGCAGAGCGCGCCCACCTTGGTGCCGCCGATGTAGAACACATCGGTCAGGCGGGCCACATCGGCCAGCGTCACATCGGTGCCCTCGGCGGCCAGACCATAGCCCAGACGGGCACCGTCCATAAACAGCGGCATGTGGTACTTATGGCAGACAGCGGACAGCGCTTCCAGCTCTGCCTTGGTGTACAGGGTGCCGTACTCCGACGGGTGGGAGATGTACACCATGCCCGGGAACACGAGATGGTCCACATTGCTATCGGCATAGAAGGTCCTGCACCAGTCCTCAACCGTCCCGGCATCCAGCTTGCCGTTGGTGTGCGGCAGGCCGATGACCTTGTGGCCCGTGAACTCGATGGCACCGGCCTCGTGAGCGGCCACATGGCCGGTGGATGCGGCCAGCACACCCTCCCAGCGGCGCAGCATCGATGCAATGACGATGGCGTTGCTCTGGGTGCCGCCCGAAATAAACCTGACATCGGCATCCGGTGCGCCGCACGCCGCGCGGATCTTCTCCCGCGCGCTGGCGCAATAGGGATCGGTGCCGTAGCCGGAGACCTTTTCAAAGTTGGTCTCCACCAGCTTCTGTAAGATCGCCGGATGCGCACCCTCGCAGTAATCGTTTTCAAAATACAGCATATACTTTCCCTCGCTCTGCATTCAAGATAAACCTATTATCTGCTTTTTGCGCAGGGTTGTCAATGTGGAACCCCCGCACAGGCGGGGAAAAGTAGCCTGCGCCGACCAGACCATTCAGCCAGATGGGATCACCCCCGCGTGGGCGGGGAAAAGGCAGATACCGCAGCCGATAGGGCAATGACGGTAGGATCACCCCCGCATGGGCGGGGAAAAGCAGAGCAAAATACAGAGCAGAATCTAACCAAAGGGATCACCCCCGCGTGGGCGGGGAAAAGACCGAGAACATAACGCCGAGCATCTATGAACAGGGATCACCCCCGCGTAGGCGGGGAAAAGTTCCACAGCGCAGCCGAGATCGATGAAAAAATGGGATCACCCCCGCACAGGCGGGGAAAAGTTATCGTTAACCTTATACTGACCAAAGGGCACAGGATCACCCCCGCACAGGCGGGGAAAGGTCAGGAATGAAAGGAATGAAATCATGGAAGTTAGGATTACCCCCGCGCAGGCGGGGAAAAGATAAGGCAGAGCATCTGGTACAGGACCACATAGGGATCACCCCCGCACAGGCGGGGAAAAGGCAAAGATTACGCCACGGCTGAAACGATGCAGGGGATCACCCCCGCGTGGGCGGGGAAAAGTTGTCCGGCCCGATGTCGTAGCCAAAGCTGCGGGGATCACCCCCGCGTGGGCGGGGAAAAGATGAGGGCGTCACCGAGACGGACGTATCTGTTGGGATCACCCCCGCGTGGGCGGGGAAAAGGTTTGCAAAGCTGGTTAATCAGAAAGCTAACTAGGATCACCCCCGCGTGGGCGGGGAAAAGCCTTTTTGCAACCAGTTAAGGGCTGAAAGTTGAGGATCACCCCCGCGTGGGCGGGGAAAAGCGCCTACTGCTGGGCGCTGGGTGCAAGAGACTAGGATCACCCCCGCGTGGGCGGGGAAAAGAGTACGCGCCCATGTGCCAGCGAACCGCAATGAGGATCACCCCCGCGTGGGCGGGGAAAAGACTAAAAAGATCCCATAGAAGCGGCATTTTTATCAGCGGGCCGATCCCGTTTCATTCAGTTTTGCATAGACCTGCTGGATCAGGCGGCAGTCGGGCAGGGCGCGATGGGTCTCCTGCTGGGCAACCTCAAAATGCCGGGCCAGCGTGAGCAGCTTATAGTTCATCACCCCCGACACCTTACGGCGGGCAAGGGGCAAAACATCGATGCTGCGGTTGGTAAGCAGGGGTCTGTCATTCCGAATGCAGGCCGCACGCAAGAAATCGAGGTCAAATTTCAGGTGATAGCCCACCAGCGTGTCTTTGCCCACGAATGCGAGGAACGCCTCCAGCGCGGCCAGCAGCTCCATACCGCCGCTCCGCTCCTCCGGCGTGATGCCGGTGAGCTTTGCCACCACATCCGGCAGAGGTTCTGTGCCCCGGACAAGGGCCGAAAATTCTTCGGCAGGCTGACCATCCCGCACACGGAGAGCGCCGTATTCCACAATGGCATCTGAGGCGGCGTTCAGACCGGTGGTTTCAAGGTCGATCACGGTGTAGCTTTCTTCCTTGGCAGGGGCGGTGGCTTTCTTCCGGGCCATCTTCTGAGCCATCTGGCGTTTGGCCGCGTTGCTGAATCCCGGTTTGAGATCAGCCGCCGGGGCCTGCGTCCGGGGCAGCGGGCGGCGCATCAGCTTGATGCCCTCGAAATCAACGGCCTCCCAGCTGGTGTTGTGGGTGCGGAAATCCATCCGCTGTTCGTTGTTGGTGTTGAACACCAGCGTTGCCTGCCCATTTTTCAGGTTTTCGCAGACGCGATCCCAGATGGCATCCCGCACACGGCTGCTCACATTGCCCACATACACGCCGGTGTTGATCTCGCACAGCCACTTGGATAGGTCACCCCGCAGGCTGGGCGGACAGTTTGTCATAGTCAGGACAACGATGGCTCCTCACCTTCTTCCGCATCGAAGTAGTTTACGCCGTTGGCAACGGTGCCGATCTTGCTGTCCCAGAGATAGACCGCTTCCGGTTCCGCCGCCTGCTCCTCTTCGTTCAGGAGCAGCCAGCGGACATCGTGCACCATCCGTTCCAGAATATGATGTTCCACCATGGCATCCCGCACACGGCGGCGCATAACGGAGGGCAGATCCTGCGGAGCCTGCGCCGCCACCTCGAAGGCCAGCGGGATGACCACCTCGGCTTTGTACAGGTCGGCGATATCGTACACAAAAGAGCCCTCGTGCTTGACGTGGACAAATCCCAGTCCCGGCGCGCAGCCCAGCGCAGTGATGACCGCAAAGGCCAGGCCGTACAGGCAGGCCGTGCCCGCCGAAAGGGCCTGATTGACGAGGTCTCCTGCAGAAAAATCATTGGGGTCATACACCCGGCCATTCCATTTGACACCGGTGGCCTTTGCGGCCTTGCGGTATGCCGTGCGCACCCGGCTGCCCTCCCGGCCCCGGAGCTGCTGGGTGGTCAGGCGGGAAACATCCTCATCCGGGAAACGGAGCTGGTACATTTTGCGCACCACTTCCAGATGCTCCCGCTGGTTGGAAAAGCGCTCAGCCTGCCGTTCCAGCAGGCGGGAGTGCTCACTCAGGGCACGGCCATGGGCGTAGAACCGTACGCCATGCTCCCCCACCCAGACCGCTGCCACACCGGTATCCCCCATCAGCTCCATGGCACGGTGGGTCACACGGGTGCCGGGCCCCAGCAGTAGGACAGAGATGCCCGCTGCCAGAACCTGAACGATTCCCTTTTCATCCGTTACGGTAATGGCTCCATTGTCCCGGCCAAGGGTGCAGTGTTCCAGATACAGAAAGGTCATCC
>OGXW01003299.1_pt1 | contig 10750 bp, 8 predicted proteins | sample 1576341 | NCBI WGS metagenome assembly OGXW01 (sample SAMEA3541592, study PRJEB24748) | human gut metagenome | biome: human gut; feature: human-associated habitat; material: faeces | place: China | collected 2012
GGAATGGAACAGGATAAGATCAATGCTTACATGACTCTGTACACAGCACTGGTTGAGATCTGTAAGACGGCAGCACCGATGATCCCGTTCATGACAGAAGAGATCTATCAGAACCTGGTAAGAAGCGTGGACGAGAGCGCTCCGGAAAGTATCCATCTGTGTGACTTCCCGGTTGTAAATGAAGCACATATCGATACAGAACTGGAAGCTAATATGGACAATGTTCTGAAGCTGGTTGTTATGGGACGTGCATGCAGAAATACTGCAAATATCAAGAACCGTCAGCCGATCGGACAGATGTATGTAAAAGCTGATTTTGAAGTACCGGAATTTTACAAAGACATCGTAAAAGATGAATTAAATGTAAAGAATGTAACATTTACACAAGATGTTCGTGACTTTACTTCATATACTTTTAAACCTCAGTTAAAGACAGTGGGACCAAAATATGGTAAAATGTTAGGAGGTATTAAAGCAGCACTCGATAACCTCGAAGGAAATGCAGCAATGGATGAGTTAAATGCTACAGATGCCCTGAAGCTTGATATCAATGGACAGGAAGTGACTCTGTTCCGCGAAGATCTGTTGATCGAATCTGCACAGATGCCGGGATATGTATCTGAGAATGACAACGGAATTACAGTTGTTATGGATACAAACCTTTCCGAAGAACTTCTGGAAGAAGGATTTGTACGTGAGATTATCAGTAAAGTACAGACCATGCGTAAGGAAGCCGGATTCGAAGTTATGGATAAGATCGCAGTATCTTATGAAGGTACAGAAAAAGCAGAGAAAGTATTTGCAGACAATGCATCTACGATCGCAGATGAAACACTTGCACTGGAAGTTACAAAAGCAGTACCTGCAGGCTACACGAAAGAGTGGAAGATCAATGGAGAAGCTGTAACGATCGGTGTGGAAAAGAGATAATCAAAGCCCAGTTTGTTAGAAGGGAAGTAGAAAATGTATAATCCAAGATTTGAAAAAGACGTATTTAAAAGAGATGTGCGGAACAATGTGAAGACATTGTTCCGTAAGGAAGTAGAAGAGGCAACTCCGCAGCAGTTGTTCCAGGCAGTTTCTTATGTTGTAAAGGAAGCCATCATCGATGACTGGCTTGCAACACAGAAACAGTATGAGAAAGACGATCCGAAGACCGTATATTACATGTCCATGGAATTCCTGCTCGGAAGAGCTCTCGGAAACAACCTGATCAACATGACGGCATATAAGGAAGTAAAAGAAGCTCTGGAAGAGATGGGAATCGACCTGAACGTGATCGAGGACCAGGAGCCGGATCCAGCACTTGGTAACGGTGGACTCGGACGTCTGGCAGCTTGTTTTCTGGATTCTCTTGCAACACTGGGATATGCATCTTATGGATGCGGTATCCGTTACCGTTATGGTATGTTCAAGCAGAAGATCAGAGACGGCTATCAGGTAGAAGCACCGGATAACTGGTTAAAAGACGGCAACCCGTTCGAGCTTCGCAGACCGGAATATGCGAAAGAAGTACGTTTTGGCGGAAATATCCGTGTGGAATACGATGAGACAGGAAAGACACACTTCGTTCAGGAGAACTATGAATCTGTAATGGCGATCCCTTATGATTATCCGATCGTAGGATACGGCAACCACATCGTGAATACACTCCGTATCTGGGATGCAGAAGCGATCGTAGACTTCCAGTTAGATTCCTTTGACCGTGGAGATTATCACAAAGCCGTTGAGCAGGAGAACCTTGCGAAGAACATCGTAGAAGTGCTTTATCCAAATGATAACCACATCGCAGGAAAAGAACTGAGACTGAAACAGCAGTATTTCTTCGTATCAGCAAGTATCCAGGCTGCAATTACAAAGTTTAAAAAGAAACATGGTGATATCAGCAAACTGCCGGAGAAAGTAACATTCCAGATGAATGATACACATCCGACAGTAGCAGTAGCAGAGCTGATGCGTATTCTTCTTGATGAGGAGAATCTCGGATGGAATGAAGCATGGGATATCACAACAAAATGCTGTGCATATACGAACCATACGATCATGGCAGAAGCACTTGAGAAATGGCCGATCGATCTGTTCTCAAGACTCCTTCCACGTATTTATCAGATCATCCAGGAGATCGACCGCCGCTTTGTCGAGCAGGTAAGAGCACAGTATCCTGGTAATGAAGAGAAAGTAAAGAAGATGGCGATCCTGATGGACGGTCAGGTTAAGATGGCACATCTTGCGATCGTTGCAGGCTATTCTGTCAACGGTGTTGCAAAGCTGCATACAGAGATCCTGAAGAACCAGGAACTGAAAGATTTCTATCAGATGATGCCGGAGAAGTTCAACAACAAGACCAATGGTATCACACAGAGACGTTTCCTTATGCATGCGAATCCGCTGCTTGCCGACTGGGTAACAGAGAAGCTCGGAACAAAAGAGTGGATTACAGACTTATCCAAGATGAGCGGACTGAAGGAATGGCTGGATGACGAAGAGGCTCTGAAAGAATTCATGACGATCAAGTTCAAGAACAAAGAGCGTCTTGCAGCTTACATCAAAGAGCACAACGGTGTAGAAGTAGATCCAAGATCAATCTTCGATGTACAGGTAAAACGTCTGCACGAATACAAACGTCAGCTGCTGAATATCCTGCATGTAATGTATCTGTATAACCAGATCAAAGAGCATCCGGAGATGTCCTTCTATCCTAAGACATACATCTTCGGTGCAAAGGCTTCCGCAGGATATATCCGTGCAAAAGAGATCATCAAACTGATCAACTCAGTTGCGGATGTGATCAACAATGACCGCAGCATCAACGGCAAACTGAAAGTTGTATTTATTGAAGATTACCGCGTATCGAACGCAGAGCTGATCTTCGCAGCAGCAGATATCAGTGAGCAGATTTCTACAGCTTCCAAAGAAGCTTCCGGAACAGGTAACATGAAGTTCATGATGAACGGTGCACCGACACTCGGAACGATGGACGGAGCGAACGTAGAGATCGTAGACGAAGTTGGAATCGACAATGCATTTATCTTCGGACTGAGTGCAGACGAAGTAATCAACTACGAGCAGAACGGTGGATATAATCCATACGATATCTATAACAACGATCCGGATATCAGAAGAGTGGTAGATCAGCTGGTTGATGGAACTTATGCAAACGGTGATACAGAGCTGTACCGTGACCTTTATAACAGTCTTCTGAATAATCAGGGCGGTGCAAGAGCAGATATGTACTTTATCTTAAAAGACTTCCGTTCTTATGCAGATGCACAGGCCCGTGCAATGGAAGCTTACAAAGACACAGACAAATGGGCTAAGATGGCTCTTAAGAATACCGCTTGCTGCGGTAAGTTCTCGGCAGACAGAACGATCCAGGAATATGTAGATGATATCTGGCATCTGGATCATGTTGTGATCAATGAGGATGAACTGGAATATTAAAAAAAACCCTCTCATACCTTAAGGTATGGGAGGGCTTTTTTGTGCCAGTGGGGACGGGGAAAGTGGCTCTGCCGTCGGGGAGGTGTGCAATATATGAGACGATACAGGATAATAAGTGAAAAAGTGAAACAGGCCGGCTGCTGGCTGCTTATCATAGTCTTGCTTCCGTATATCATAACCGTATTTATAAATGGACCGAAGATCATCACTGCTTCCAAAGCAGATGAAACGATGGTGAAAATAGAGAAAAACGGAAAGATGCCTGTGGAGGAGTATTGTATCGGAGTGCTGGCCAGAGATATGCCGGCAGATTATGAGAAAGAAGCACTGAACGCACAGGCAGTGCTCATCCGGACAGAAGTATATCGCATGATTCAGGAAGCCGGAGGAGACGGCACACTGCCGGAAGAAGCAGCAGACGAATTCTGGACAGAAAAACAGATGAAATCTGCATGGGGCATGCGGTATGCGGAAAATTACCGAAAGTTAAAAAACGCACTGGAATCGACTGCGGGACAAGTGCTGTTCTATGGAAAAGATCTGGCAATGACACCATTTTTTAATCTGAGTAACGGATATACAAGAGACGCAAAAGAGGTGCTTGGAAAGGAAGAGTACCCTTATCTGAAAATCGTGGAATGCCCCGGGGATGTAAATGCTGAAAATGAGATACAGACGGTGATACTGGAAGTGAAGAGTGAACAAAAAGGCGAAAATGAGGAAACTACAGGTATTGAAACGATGGATGTGGAGATACAGGAGACGGATTCCGTGGGATATGTATTGAAGATCCGCGTGGGAGACAAGGTAATGAGCGGGGAAGAATTCAGAAATAAATATCATCTGGCTTCCAGTTGTTTTACGCTGCAACCTTATAATGGAAAGTTAAGAGTAACCACAAGAGGAGCCGGTCACGGAATCGGTATGAGTCAGTACACGGCAAATGAGATGGCAAAAAAGAAACAAGGATATAGAAAAATATTAAAATATTTTTTTAAAGGAACGGATATAAAAGAAGTGACAGAAATTATAAAAAATGTATAACTACATCACGATCTGGCAAAAATATGGTCAGAGGTGGTGATGAAATGAAGAAAAACGAAAAAACGTCTATGTCCAAACGGCGTGCTACCGTGGCAGCAGTGTTATGTTTTGTGGCAGCAATTGCAATAGCAGGAACATATACATTTAATGATTACAGGAAAACGCAGAAAAATGAGCTGGCGAAGGCGGAAGAAAAAAGCAGGCAGAAAGAGACAAAGAAAGACAACAAAGAGAACAGCGATCTGACAAGAGAAACCGGAACATCAAAAGTAAAAAGTGAGAATACCGGAAGCAGTACAAAGAAAAGCGCAGCAGATGAGAGTACCGTTGATGAGAAAAACGAATCAGACGGAACCGGAATGACAGATCAGTCCGAACAGAATGGAACGGGAACCCAGGCAACAGCAGGAAAGAGTCATAATATTAATTTTACAGAAGACAGCTACATTCTATGGCCGGTGAACGGGGCTGTGATCATGAGCTACAGCATGGATAAGACGGTATATTTCCAGACGCTGGATCAGTATAAGTATAATCCGGCCGTGATCATCGAAGGTGCAGAGGGAGACCAGGTACTCTGCGGCGCACCCGGGATCATCAAGTCGATCGATGTCAGTGCACAGACGGGAACAACGGTCAATGTAGACATCGGAAACGGATACGAGCTGTTATACGGACAGCTGAAAGAAGTACCTGTGAAGGTCGGGGATTATGTAGAAGCGAAGAGTGTGCTTGGCTATGTGAGCCAGCCGACGAAGTATTACAGCAAAGAAGGCTGTAATGTATATTTTGAGATGCGCAAAAACGGACAGCCGGTGAACCCGGTGGAGTATACGGCGGATCAGGATTAAAAGAAAAGGACAGGGATTCCCAGAAATCTCTGTCCTTTTCTTGTGCGGTCCTTCTTTTTGAGGGGTGGATAAAATTGACTTTCCGCAGGATAACGGATAAAATAAAGTGGATTATTACAGGAAAAATCAGACCGATTGTGGATAAGTGGGGACAACTACATGAATTATACCTATATCATAAAATGTGCAGACAGTACGTTATACACAGGCTGGACAAATGATCTGGATAAGAGGATAAAAGCACACAACAGTGGAAAAGGTGCGAAATACACAAAGACCAGAAGACCGGTGAAGCTTGTGTATTACGAAGAACATGAGACGAAGAATGAGGCAATGAGCCGGGAATATGCGATCAAACAGTTGACACGGAGAGAAAAGGAACTGCTGATCCAAGGAAACGGAAACTTATGTGAAAAAGAGTGTGGATAAGGAGATCGAGATCGGAGAGAAGATCCCGAATGAATTCGAACTCGCAGAATAAGTAAAAATAAATGATATTAAGTGAAAAAAGCTGCCACTGGCAGCTTTTTTCATATGGATTTCATTAAAGTACAAAAGCATACATCACCACAAAGTGGCAGGCGCTTCCGGCCATCACAAACAGATGAAAGATCTCATGGCTTCCGAAATATTTGTGCTTACTGTTAAAGATCGGAAGCTTCAAAGCATAGATCACGCCGCCAACGGTGTAGATGATACCACCGGCCAGCAGCCATACGAAAGCCGCCGGACTTAAAGAATTCAGCAATTGTGTAAATGCCAGTACGCAGGTCCAGCCCATGCCGATATAAAGCACGGAGGAAACCCATTTCGGACAGTATACCCAGAATGCTTTGATCAGGATTCCGGCGATGGCAAATGACCATACGATCGCAAGAAGGATGATCCCGGTCCTGCCGCCAAGTACTAACAGGCAGATCGGAGTGTAGCTTCCGGCGATGAGAACGCTGATCATCATGTGATCGATCTTTTTAAGAATGGTATTTACTTTTTTTGATTTATCGAATGTATGGTAAGTTGTGCTTGCCGCATACAGTAAGATCAGACTTGCCGCATACACAGCAATTGCGATAATGTAAATCTTACTTGGTTCGCGCGCTGCTTTTAAAAGCAATGGGATTGCTGCGAATATTGCCATCAGCATTCCGATAAAATGTGTGATCGCACTTCCCGGATCTTTAATGTGTTCTTTTAACTGCTCTGCCATAGTCATGCACCTCCCAAATGTCGAAAATATGACATGTAGTTTTTAATACTATGTTTGCTATATGTGTATATTATACCAGGAAAAGAAAAAAATCAAGCAGAAAAGGAAAATATTTTTAAAATCAAAATAATCCTTTTCCGCTTGATTTTTTACATATCAGGTTCTAATTTATTTTCATTGCGCCAGCTTCTTGGAGAAGTTCCATAGGTATTCTTGAATGCTCTTGAAAAATGTAACTGATTCGGATATCCGACGGCATTTCCAATATCCGCAATGGATAAAGAGGTTAGTTTCAGAAGCTCTGCAGCCTTCGTCATGCGGTAACTGATCAGGAATTCCTGAGGAGATTTTCCGATGGAATCGTGAAAAATCTTTCCGAAATAACTCCGGTTCAGACCACAGAAAGAAGCAATGTCTTCAATGGTAATATTGTTCTGAAAATTTTGCTCAATATAAGATAATGCTTCTTTGATGTAAAAATCTCTGATCTTCCCGCTATGGTTCATGCGCACTGTAGCAGCAGAACGCATGAAATAATCCAAAAAGAGATACAAATGTCCGATTATATGGAACGGTGAATCGGAGGAGGAACCGGAATGTCTGGTAATATATAACATTTCGTTCATCATTTCATTGCGGAGATCTTTCGAACCGGCATGATAGACCGGATGATCCGGACTGAGTCCGGCAGTAGAGACAATCTCTTTGGCACGGAGTCCGTCAAATTCAATCCAGGTATATTCCCATGGGAGATCCTGATCTGCGATGTAAGTATTGATCTGATTAGGAAATAGCATAAAACCCTGTCCGCTTTTCACCTGATATTTTATTGTATTGCCGGAAGAATCGTCGGCCATTAAAGTTCCGGTTCCGGATATCACATAGTGAAAGATATAATGGTTTCTGGCGGCAGGTCCAAAAGAATGGGAAGGTTCACATTGTTCCCAGCCATACTGATAAAGTCCGATATCAACAAAATTTTCATTTGGGAAAACGGAAAATAAAAGATTACTCATAGGAATCCTCCTTTTTAAAACAGTATATACCAAAATGCTAGATGACTTCAATATATAACGGGAAAAATCGCATTTTGCAATAAAACATATAATATAATGATATTTATAGACGCATAAGGGTATGTTACAATTCAATTGTAAATAAAAAATAAAAAAACCTGACGATGAAAACAAGAAAATATCCCGGGAAAGGTTCAAAATCAGGAAGGAACGGAACAAAAGGAGTTTGAAAAACATGCATAGGAAGTACAGGAAACTGGTAAGTGCCGGACTGGTTCTTACGATGGCTGGGGCTATGACGCTGCAGGGATGCGGGCAGAAGGAGAAGACAGGAAAGACAGAAATAGAACTTGTGCAGTATAAGCCGGAAGCAGTAAAAACATTTGAGAAAATAGAAGAAGAATTCAACCGTACACATGATGATATTCATCTTACAATTGAATCTCCGAATGATGCAATGACTGTTTTGAAGACGAGATTTATCCGGGAGGATAATCCGGATATTATTGGAATCGGAGGAGACGTGAACTATTCAAACTTTATCGATTCTGACATGTTGATGGATATTTCCGACTATAAGGGTCTGGAAGATATTAAAGAGGCATACAAAGAAATTGATAAAAATCTGGAATTTGTTCCGGAAAAAGGAACTTATGCGGTGCCATACGTTGCAAATGCAGCAGGAATTCTTTACAACAAGGAAATGTTCGAAGAACATGGATGGAAAATACCAACTACATGGGATGAACTCATGAGCCTGTGTCAGAAGATACAGAATGCAGGAATCCAGCCATTTTATTTTGGATTTAAAGATACATGGACTTGTCTTGCACCGTGGAATGCGGTTGCGGTAGATCTTGCACCCGCAGATGTGTGTGCACAGGTGAACCGCGGAAAGACAACATTTTCGAAGGAATATAAAGAAGTGGCAGAACGTATGCTGGAGCTGCTTCCATATGGACCGGATGACCCGTTTGCATATGATTACAATGGGGCATGTACGGCATTTGCAAAAGGTGAATCCGCAATGTATACGATCGGAAGTTATGCAATTCCACAGATCCAGACGGTGAATCCGGATATGGAGATTGATTCATTTGTAATGCCGGCAAGTAATAACAAGGAAGAAAATAAGTTGAACTCAGGAATAGATCTTCAGTTCTGCGTAATGCAAGACTGCAAAAATAAAGAGGCAGCATATGAAGTGTTAGATTTTCTCCTGGAAGATGAGAATGTACAGGCATATCTGGATGCGCAGAAGGCGGTTCCTTGTAAAGAAGGAGATTTTGAACTGCCATCAACCCTTGAAGGAATGAAAGAATATATAAAAGAAGGAAAAATGTCTGACTATCAGGATCATTATTATCCATCGGAAATGGCGGTAGACGCACAGATCCAGACATTCCTGATGAAAAAAGACAGCAAGGCATTTCTTAAGAAATTTGATACAGACTGGGTAAGATATAATCGTGATATTATCCGTAAAGTGGAAGATTACGAGAAATCGCATAATGACTAAGACAGATAAGTTACTGGTAATACGGAAGTTCAAGGAGTTAGTACGATGAAAAAGAATAAATTAAATGATAGAAAGCGGACATTTCTTCTGATCACGATTCCGATTGTTGCATTATTTTTCTGCTTCAATACGCTGCCGCTGATCAAAGGTGTCATCTATAGTTTTACCAATTTTAAAGGATACGGAAGTTACGACTGGGTAGGTCTTCGTAATTATAAAGATCTGTTTACCGATTCCAGAGTCGGAGGCTCATATATCTTTACATTTAAGTTGGCAATTGCGGCGACAATTTTGACAAATGTATTGAGTCTTCTGATGGCACTCGGACTAAATAGTAAGATCAAGTTCAAAAGCGCACTCAGGGGTGCATATTTTATCCCGAATGTACTGGGAGCACTGGTGGTAGGATACATTTTCAACTATTTCTTTACGTATATCCTCCCTGTATTTGGAAAAATGATCGGAAGTAAGACATTTAGTTCCAGTATGCTTTCTAATACAAATCTTGCGTGGATCGCGATTGTGATCGTGTGTGCATGGCAGTCGATAGCAATGAACACAATCATTTATATTTCGGGACTTCAGACAGTTCCGGAGGATGTATATGAAGCAGGTGCCATTGATGGCGCCACAGGATGGAAGAAGTTCAGAAACCTGACATTTCCACTGATCATTCCATTTTTCTCTATTAATATGGTTCTGAGTGTGAAAAACTTCCTGATGGTATTTGATCAGATCATGGCATTGACAAAAGGAGGTCCTGCCCAGAGTACAGAATCTATCTCATATCTGATCTATAATAACGGAATGAGTGGTGGACAGTTTGGATTCCAAAGCGCAAATGCAGTTATTTTCTTTATTGTGATTGTAGTGATTTCGGTAATGCAGTTGACTATCACCGGTAAGAAGGAGGAACAGTTGTAATGAAAAAAGTTGGGAAAGAAAGAATAAACTGGCCTGTAACGATTCTTTTGATCGCAGGGCTGATCACTGTAGTATTTCCATTATATATGACTGTTGTCATTGCGCTGAAGAAACCTTCGGAAATGACGAATGATGTCGCAGGAATCTTATCACTTCCAAAGCATTTCAGTCTGAGTAATTTTACAGAGGCGATGAAAGTGACAGATTTCTGGAACTCATTGGGAAACAGTCTGCTGATCACAGTTGTGACGGTAGTGCTTGCAATGCTGATCCATTCACTGCTTGGATATGCAATTGCAAGAAATAAGGCACATAGTAAATTTTATAAGTTTATTTATTTTTATGTTGTCAGTGGTATGTTCGTACCTTTCGCAATCCTGATGATGCCGGTTGTAAAACAGACGGCGCAGATGGGACTTGCGAACAGAGCAGGAGTGATCATCTTATATCTGGTATTTTATATGCCGATGAATGTGCTGCTGTATTCCGGATATCTGACAAATATTCCCAAAGCGTTGGAAGAGGCAGCATGCGTGGATGGAGCAAGTACATGGACAACTTATTGGAAGATCATCTTTCCGATCATGAAACCAATGCATGCAACGGTTGCGGTTCTGACAGCACTTGGAACATGGAATGACGTTATGACACCGTTGGTTATTATGTCAGGCACAGGAAAGAATACACTGCCGCTGGCACAGCTTAATTTCCAGACACAGTTTGGAACGAACTATAACCTGGCATTTGC
>OGXW01003301.1_pt1 | contig 10746 bp, 10 predicted proteins | sample 1576341 | NCBI WGS metagenome assembly OGXW01 (sample SAMEA3541592, study PRJEB24748) | human gut metagenome | biome: human gut; feature: human-associated habitat; material: faeces | place: China | collected 2012
CCGCCGATCGATGTGCCTGATGGTATGGGTGCTGTGCCTGTGACTGATGGTTCGGGCGCTCCGGCTGCGGCGGCGCCGATGGTTCTTACTGATCTTGAGCGCAAGTCCTTGGCAGGGGAGCGCGAGCTGTTGACGATGCTCACGAGCTACCCCGACCTGTTCCGCACGTATGCCGACCGCATCTGCTCTATCGAGTGGGTTGACCCACGTCACGAGTCCATCGCATGGGCCGTTCTGGCAACGCCGCCGGGAACCGATCCTGCAGCCTGCATGGATGCGGCGCGCTCGGTCTGTCCCGAGGCGGCAACGCTTGTGAGTGCCGGGCGCATCTCCGCGACGAGCAAGCACCCCACCGAGACGAACATCGTGTTCATGCTCGATACGCTCGAGCTCTACACCATCAAGCGCCGCATGCGTGCCGCACAGGCCAAGCTGCGCCAGGACCGTTCGCTCGATGATGAGGCCCGTCGCGCGTTGACCGTGCAGGCCGCGCAGGATTCGCAGCGTCAACGCGAGCTGCAAAAGTCTATCGGCGGCGTGGCGGACCCGTTCCGTTTGATCGGTCTGGAGGCCGCAGGCACCGAACAGGCCTAGATGTTGTGGTCAACCAGCGTATTCTCGCCTATATCCAGTCCTCTTTTTGGGTATAGACGCCTATGTGTGTGCTAAAGTATTGAGTCCTGTGGACTATGAAGGGAGAATCTGTGCCAAAAAAGACTGAGAGCACGGGTACTGGGCTGGAATCCTACGTTGCAAAGCTCATGGGCAACGGCTCAAACAGGACTTCGGTAACCGAGGACGAGATTCAGGTCGCCCTGAAGGATATCGATGTTTCTGACGAGCAGCTCACCGCGGTGTATTCCGCGCTGCGCAACAGCGGCATCCAGATTATCTCCGCGAGCGGTAACGACGACGCCCCCATGGACGTCGACGATGACGATAACGATACCGATACCGACGATTTCGATGACGACGACGAGCACGATTCCGGCTCGCTCGACGATCACGAGCTCAAGATGGCCCGTCAGGCCGATGCCGAGATGGGTTCTTCCAAGAGCAAGAAGAAGCGCACCGTGCGCACGTCCCGTTCACGCTCCCGCGTGCGTGGCATCGATGCCTCCACGGTGATGCTGACCGGCGATCCGGTTCGTATGTACCTCAAGGAGATCGGCAAGGTCGACCTGCTGACCGCCTCCGAAGAGGTCGATTTGGCCATGAAGATCGAGGCCGGTCTCGAGGCCACCGAGAAGCTCGAGGCTGCCGATGCCGGCGAGCTCGAGCTCACGCGTGCCGAGATGCGTCGTCTTACGCGCATTGAGAACGTGGGCCTCGAAGCCAAGCAGGCACTCATCAGCGCAAACCTGCGTCTGGTCGTCTCCATCGCCAAGCGCTATGTCGGCCGCGGCATGCTGTTCCTTGACCTGATCCAGGAGGGCAACCTCGGTCTGATCCGCGCCGTCGAGAAGTTCGACTACCAGAAGGGCTTTAAGTTCTCCACGTACGCCACGTGGTGGATCCGTCAGGCCATTACCCGCGCCATCGCCGATCAGGCCCGTACCATCCGTATTCCCGTGCATATGGTTGAGACTATCAACAAGCTCGTCCGCGTGCAGCGCCAGCTCCTTCAGGACCTGGGTCGCGACCCGACCCCCGAGGAGATCGGTGCCGAGATGGACATGAGCGCCGACCGCGTCCGCGAGATCCAGAAGATCTCGCAGGAGCCCGTGTCGCTCGAGACCCCCATCGGCGAGGAAGAGGATTCCCAGCTGGGCGACTTTATCGAGGACTCCCAGGCTATCGTTCCGCCCGATGCCGCCAGCTTCTCCATGCTGCAGGAGCAGCTCACTCAGGTGCTCGACTCGCTTGCCGATCGTGAGCGCAAGGTTATCGAGCTGCGCTTTGGCCTTGTCGACGGGCATCCCCGCACGCTCGAGGAAGTCGGCCGCGAGTTTGGCGTCACGCGCGAGCGTATCCGCCAGATCGAGTCCAAGACCTTGGCCAAGCTCCGCCACCCGAGCCGCAGCAGCAAGCTGAAGGACTACATCGAGTCATAACCTCGCAAGCAAGAAGCGCCCTCAAGCACATCCGCTTGGGGGCGCTTTCATGTGGTCATTGGGGACGTCCCCAATGACTAGGTCGGAAAAATTCTAAAAAAAGTTCTTGCCCTGAGCTGATTCGTCCGTATAATAAACTTCGTTGCTTGAGAGCACGCACCTATTCCTCGGTAGCTCAATGGTAGAGCACGCGGCTGTTAACCGCGCTGTTGTAGGTTCGAGTCCTACCCGGGGAGCCAGGTTGTAAAACCCGTCGCTTATGCGGCGGGTTTTTTCATGCCGCGACCACTTGACTCGAACGTTGCCATATCAACATTTCGTGTCGAGGATGTAATCCCGCGACCCACCACCTCAACATGGCGCGGTCGTTGTAGAATATTGCAATGATTGCTCCCACGACATGGTGCCGCGAGCACCAGATAAGGAGATTCTTGTGTCTGAGACCATTAACGGCAGCCTGAGCGTCTCGAACGACGTTATTGCCGATATTGCCGGTTATGCCGCGATGACGTGCTATGGCGTCGTCGGTATGGCTGAGCAGCTCCAAGGCGCCGAGAGCGTGCGCCTGCTTGCCGGTCAGCGCCTCCGCAAGGGCGTGCTTGTCTCCGCCGACGAGAACGGCCTTACGGTCGATCTTCACGTCGTGCTCGAGAACGGCGTCAACATGAAGTCCGTCTGCCACAACCTTTCGAGCTCCGTTGCCTTTACCCTGCAGGAGATTGCCCAAATCGATCCCGCCAGCCTTAAGATCGGCATCCATATCGACGCGCTCAAGAGCCGTCTGAACTAGCATCCGAAAACGGAGATTCAAATACCCATGATTGCAAAGACCATTCGCACCTGTTTTCCGATCGCTGCGGCTGCCGTTTCTGACAAGGCCGAGGAGATCAATAAGCTCAACGTCTTCCCCGTACCCGACGGCGACACCGGCACCAACATGTCGCTCACGCTCGCCTCGGTGACCAAGGAGCTCTCCGCCCTTCCCGCCGATGCCGACATGGAGGCCATTGCCGGCGCCATCACCCACGGCTCCCTGATGGGCGCCCGCGGTAACTCCGGCGTCATTACCTCGCAGATCCTGCGCGGTGTGGCCGAGGGCCTTGTCTCCGCCGACGAGCCCATTACGTCCGCCAACATCGCCTTCGCCTTCCGCCGCGCCGTCAAGGTCGCCTTCCAGGCCGTCCGTAAGCCCATCGAGGGCACGATTCTCACGGTGCTGCGCGATGTCTCGACCAAGGCCGACGAGTGCGAAAAGAAGAAGTTCTCGGCCGAGGACGCGCTCGATGCCATCGTCGTCGAGGCCTACCAGTCCGTCGCTCGCACGCCCGACCTGCTGCCCGTCCTCAAAGAGAACGGCGTGGTCGACTCCGGCGCCTTCGGCTTTGCCATCTTCTTGGAGAACTTTGTGGCTGCAGCACTTGGTCGCAGCACCGTTGTCGAGGATTTCTCCGCTACGTTCGATTCCGCTGGCTCTGCACGCGATGCCGCTCTTGGCCGCGTTGAGATCGAGGCCAACGACGATTGGGAGGGCTCGGAGTTCCGCTACTGCAACGAGTTCCTCTTTAAGGCCGACGCCCCGTTTGACGAGGACGAGTGCCTTAAGTTCCTGGGTTCCATGGGCGACTGTGAGCTGCTCGTGGGCGCATATCCCGACTACAAGATCCACGTGCACTCCAACACCCCGAACCTGGTGCTCGAGCACATGCTGCAGCTTGGCCAGATCTACGAGGTCTTTATCCACAACATGGAGATGGAGGCCCACGACCGTACCGCCAAGATCCACGAGGACCAGGAGAAGGCCGCCGAGCCCGCGAAGGCCCTGGGCTTTGTCGCCGTTGCCGCCGGTTCCGGCGAGGCAGACATTCTCAAGTCCCTCGGCGTTGACGTGATCGTGTCCGGTGGCCAGACCATGAATCCCTCGACTGCAGACCTGCTGGGCGCCGTCGACCAGGTCAACGCGACCTCGGTCATCATTCTGCCCAACAACGGCAACATCCGCATGGCCGCCGAGGCCGCTGCCTCTGCCTGCACCGACAAGAAGGTCGCCGTCGTTCCCACCAAGACCGTTCCGCAGGCCTTCTCCGCGCTGTTCGCGGTCCTGCCCGATTCCGAGCTCGAGGATGCCGTCGCCGCTATGGTCGACGCCATCAGCGAGGTCCGCGATGGCGAGGTCACCCGCGCCGTGCGCGACTCCAGTGCCTCCGACGGTTCGCCAATTCACTCCGGTGACGTCATGGGCATCATTGCCGGCTCCATCGACGTGGTCGGCTCCGACGTGAAGCAGGTCACGCTCGATTGCATCAACCGTATGCAGGAGGAAGAGGAGGGCGACGCGCTGACGATTCTGGCCGGCGAGGAACTGTCCGATGAGGCCTTCCAGGAGATCGTCGACGCTATCGAGGAGGCTCAGCCCGATCTGGAGATCGACGCCCATCGTGGCGAGCAGCCGCTCTATCCCGTGATCTTCTCGATCGAGTAGGCAACTGCCCATGTCCGAACTGTGCTCCGTGCCGCGCGTCTCGGAGCGCTTTGCCCAGAGCAATGCGCTCGACGAGGATATCGCGCGACTCAAATATGTTTCGGGTAAACGTGAGGAGGCCCTTCGCCGTCTGGGTATTCGGACGGTGGGGGACCTCCTTCTCCATATCCCTCATCGATACCTCGACTTTACGCGTTCCTGGTCTATTGAGATGGCGCCCATCGGTACCGTGTGCACGATAGTCGCCACGGTTGACCGTATCGTCCAAAAGCAGCCTCGCCCGCGTATGCAGGTGACCGAGGTCTCGCTCGTGGACGAGACGGGCGTGCTGCAGGTCGTCTTTTTCCGCCAGCCCTGGATTGCCCAGCAGCTTAAGCGGGGCGACCGCCTGGCCGTGATGGGTAAGGTCGAGTTTGCCTACGGCTTTAAGCAGATGGCCTCGCCGCATTTCGAAAAGCTCGAGGGCGGGCGTGCCGCGGGCACCATCCTGCCGGTCCATTACGTGAGTGATGGCGTGAGCCAGGCGTGGATGCGCCGCATCGTGAGCGGCGCGCTCGAGGTCGTCGGCAATCCCTTCGATCCGATTCCCGCACGCTTGCGCGTCAAGCGTCGCCTGATGAGCAATGCCCGGGCGCTTCGCTCGATCCATTTTCCGTCGAGTATGGCCGAGCGTGATATCGCGCGCGCACGCCTTGCCTACGAGGAGTGCCTCTACCTTCAGCTGGCGCTGCGCTTGCGCAACGACGGCGGCTTGGTCGAGGTCGTTCCCTATGCCCATGCCGCGGGCGGGCACCTGGCGGCGCTCAAGGAGGCCCTGCCGTTTTCGCTGAGCGACGAGCAGGAGGCCGCGTTCCAAGACATCCTGCACGACATGTGCGATGGCGGGCGCGTGATGAACCGCCTACTGCTGGGCGACGTCGGTACCGGCAAGACGGCCGTCGCCGCTTGCGCGCTGGCCGTCGCGGCCGATTCGGGTACTCAGTCCTGCGTTATGGCGCCTACGGGCGTGCTGGCGCGCCAATATGCCGATAAGACCGGCCCTTTGCTCTCGCAGGCTGGCATGTCCTGGGCGCTCCTGACGGGTGCCACGCCGGTGGCCGAGCGCGAGCAGATCCATGCGCAGCTGGAATCGGGCGAGCTCGACGTGCTCTTTGGTACCCATGCGGTCCTTTCGGATGACGTGGCGTTTAAGCATCTGTCGCTTGTCGTCATCGACGAGCAGCACCGCTTTGGTGTGGGCCAGCGCAATGCCCTGCGTGCCAAGGGCCCGGGCGCCGACCTGCTCGTTATGACGGCCACGCCTATCCCGCGCACGTTGGCGCTTTCGGTCTACGGCGATCTGGACACGAGTATCATCCGCCATCGGCCCGTCCCTGGCGCTGGCGTGATGACGCGCGTCCTCACCGAGTCGAGTCGCGACCTGGCCTATGGCGCCATTCGTGAGGCGCACGAAAAGGGGCAGCAAGCCTACGTGATTTGCCCGCTCGTGGAGCCGAGCGATTCGGCCGATGAGCTCGAAGACGTGCCCGGCATCGCTCGCGACGACGAAGGCCGCGTGTCCGTGCCTGTGCCGTTGCACGACACGGCGACCGAGCTCGATCGCCTTCGTCTGGCGTTACCGGGGCTTACCATCGAGCGTCTTCATGGCCGCATGCCGGCGGGGGAGAAGGACCGCGTGATCGATGCCTTTAAGCGCGGCGAGATCGATGTGCTCGTCTCGACCACGGTGGTCGAGGTGGGCGTCGACGTGCCCAACGCCACCGTCATGGTCATCGAGAACGGCGAGCGCTTTGGGTTGGCGGCCTTGCACCAGCTGCGTGGGCGCGTAGGCCGCGGCAGCGTGTCGGGTACGTGCCTGGTCATGACGCACTCCAAGGGCAACGGCGGCGCGTCGGCGGCACAAGAACGCCTCCAGTCGCTCGAGAAGACCTCGGACGGCTTTACGCTCGCCCAGATGGACTTGCGTCTGCGCCACGAGGGTGAAATCCTGGGTTACCGCCAGCATGGCGGCGTGACCTTGCGCTTTGTTGACCTCGATGCCGACGAGGAATTGATCGAGTGGGCCCATTTGGACGCGGTCGAGCTCTTGCGGTATGCTTGCAACCTTGACTCCGTGGCGACGCGCCCCTTGCGCGATGCGGTCGCCATGCGGTATCGACACATCTTTAAGGAGGTCAGCGGAGGATGAGAATCATCGGCGGCGAATGGCGCGGTCGTAAGATCGAGGAGCCCCGTGGTCGCGATGTCACCCGCCCCACGACCGATCGCGTGCGCGAGGCGTGCGCATCTATGGTCATGTCGGCATTCGACTTCGATCTGGACGAGGTCCGCGTGCTGGATGCCTTTGGCGGCTCCGGTGCCTTAGGGTTAGAGATGCTCTCGCGTGGCGCCCACTCGCTTACTACGTTTGAGATCGACCGCAATGCCGCCCGCCTGATCACCAAGAATATTGAGTCGCTGTGCCGCGACCGCTCGCGTTGGCGTGTTGTTACCGGCGACGTGCTGGCGAGTGCCTCGCGCGGGCGTGTGCCGGGCGGCCCCTTTGATCTGGTCTTGCTCGACCCACCATATGCTTTTGGCGCCGAGCCGGTCGAGGAGCTGCTGTGCAATCTTGCCCAGCTGGGCTTGCTGGCGCCGGGGGCCTACGCGCTGTTTGAGCATGCCGCGGCCGACGCGGGTGCTCACCCGGCTGGCTTTGAGACCGTGCGGGAGAAGCGCTACGGCATAACCTCGGTTGACTTGCTGCGCTGGGTTGCCGCGGACGAGAACAACGATGCCGACGACAGCAATAATGACGAGGACGCGCCTTCGGAGGATGCCCATGAATGACACCATCAACCGCGTGATCGTCCCGGGCACCTTCGATCCCATCACGTTTGGCCACATCGACGTGATTCGCCGCGCCCGCCGCATTTTTCCCAGCGTGATCGTGGCCGTTGCCGAGTCGCAGGGAAAAAACGGCGTGGGCACCACGTTTATGCTCGACGAGCGCGTGGCGCTGGCCCGTGAGGCGCTCGGTGATATTGACGGCGTTGAGGTGCTACCCTTCACCGGCCTCTTGGTCGATTTTGCCCGCGAACAGGGGGCAGGAGCCGTGGTTAAGGGTCTGCGTGCCATGACCGACTTTGAGTACGAGTTGCAGCAGGCCGACCTTAACTACCGCCTGGATAACGAGCTGGAGTCCATCTTCGTCATGAGTGCGCCGCAGTACGGCTATATCTCGAGCTCGGTGGTTCGCCAGATTGCCTCGCTCGGTAGCGACGTCTCTAATTTTGTTCCGCCCAATGTGGTCAAGGCGCTCAAACATCGCTTTTCGTGACGTTTTTTAATGCCTGGTGGCATGTGGTAAACTAACACGATGATATGTTACCTATGAAAGGAGACCGGATGCCGGGCGAGAATTTTCCTGGCGACAGGATCGTGAGTCTTGTCGACGAGCTCGAGGGGCTCATCGAAGAGGCTAAGACGCCGTTCGGCAAGAACGCCCAGATGAAGGTTATCGACGCCGACGTCTTCTTTAACATCCTCGACGAGATCCGCATGAGCTATCCCGAGGAATGGCAGAAGTCCCGCCGTATCCTCAAGGAGCGCGAGGAGCTTATGGCTTCCGCCGCCGCTCAGGCCGATTCCATCATCGCCGATGCTCAGCAGCAGGCCCTCACCATTGCCGGTGAGCAGGAGATCGTCCGCTTAGCTCAGCAGCAGGCCGACGACATTCGCGACCGTGCCCAGCAGTATGAGCGCGAGACGCGCTATGCCGCCGAGGATTACGCCGAGCAGGTCTTTACGCACCTCGAGGAGAACCTCAAGAGCCTGACCGGCACGGTGACCCGTTGCCGTCAGCAGCTCAACGAGGGTGCCGCCCAGCAGAATGGTCAGTGGTAATGGCTGAGTTCCCGAACGTTACCGTCGATCTTTCCGAGCAGCTCGAGTTTCCTGGGGATTCGTATCCGCTGACCGGTAAGGTCGATGTTGCCACCTATACGGTGGGCGAGAAGGAGTACCAGCTGCAGGACGGCATCGACTACGATGTCGTCTTTACCAATGCCGGCACCGGTGTTCTGCTTACGGGCATGGTCCGCGCGCATGCAACCGGTGAGTGCGACCGTTGCCTGGAGCCCGCTTCGTTTGATATCGCCGGTGAGATCGAGGAATTCTATCTCTTTAACGAGCCCGAGGATCCCGAGGCCTACGAAGACGGCTACGAGCTGCTGGGCGAGGATCGCATCGTCGATCTGGGTGAGCCCATCAACGACGCGGTTGTCATGGACACGCCGTTCGTTGTCCTGTGCAAGCCCGATTGTCGCGGCCTATGCCCCACCTGCGGCATCAATCTCAACGTCGAGCAATGCGATTGCGCCGCTCAAGCAGAGGCCGAATGGGCCGCTGCCACGGAAAATCCATTTGCAGCATTGAAGAATCTCAAGCTTGACGAGTAAAACTGTGGTAGTATCGCTACTTGCGCGTAATCGCCACACTGGATAGTTCATAAGGAAGGTCACTATGCCCGTACCTAAACAAAAGCAGGGTCGTATCCGCACTCACACCCGTCGTTCCGCCAACATGAAGATCTCGGCTGCGGCTCAGTCCACGTGCCCCCGTTGCGGCGCTGTCAAGCTCCCGCACCACGTGTGCCCCAGTTGCGGTTTCTACAAGGACCGCGAGGTTATCGTTACCGAGTAACTGTATACTCTGGATGCGATGCCGTTCCAACTGGAACCACAATGGCCGGCTCAATGAGTCGGCCATTTTTGTATAAGGAGTATGTATATGAGTAACGTTCGCGTTTGTGTAGACGTTGTGGGCGGAGACGAGAAACCTCAGGTTGTTCTCGATGGTATCGAGGCTGCACTTGCCGCCGATCCCGATATCGAGGTCCTGGCAGTCGGTCCCGCCGAAATCGTCAATCTCTTTGCCGCGGCCCATGCACGTGTGGAGGCTCTGGAAGCCCCTGACATTATCGCCATGGATGACGATCCCATTCGCGCCGTGATGACCAAGCGCAAGTCCTCGATCGTGCTTGCCTGCCGCGCCATCAAAAAGGGCAACGCGGACGCGTTTTTCTCCGCCGGCTCCACCGGCGCCATGACCGCTGCCGCGACCGCCTACGTCACACCGTTTAGATATATGGCCGAAGGCAAGAAGCAGCCGGTGCGCCCCTGTTTGACCAATGCGCTGCCCAATCGTGCCGGCGGCCTGACGGTGCTGTGCGACATGGGCGCCAACCCCGATGTCGAGGTGGACGACATGGTGCGTTTTGCCCAGATGGGTAGCGCTTATGCCCGCGTTGTCCTGGGCATCGAGCATCCTCGCGTGGGCTTGCTTGCCAATGGCACCGAGGACGAGAAGGGCTCCAACTTTACCAAGGCCTGCTTTCCGGCCATGAAAGCCGCCGTTCCCGGCTTTGTGGGTAACTGCGAAGGCACCGATCTTACGTCGGGCAATTTTGACGTCGTGGTCGCCGACGGCATGTCGGGCAACATTGCGCTCAAGGCCACCGAGGGCGCTGCCAAGTTTTTGTTGCAGGAGCTCAAGGGCGTCTTTATGTCTTCGCTTGGCACCAAGATCGCCGCGCTGCTCATTAAAAAGCAGATGCGTGAGATAAAGGCCAAGCTCTCTGGCGACGCCAAGGGCGGCGCGATTCTTTTGGGCCTGCGCGGCGTGGTTCTGATCGGCCATGGCACCCCCGGCCCGACGGTATATTCGGAAGGCAATCAATGGAGTGTCAGCGGTGAAATGAAGAATACATTGGCCCTTTATAATCCCGGGATCGAAGAGAGTGCGAAGACCGCCAACTATGATCAGTATGCCGCCCGGACGACGCTCGAACTGCTCTATTATAAGGACGGCGTATTCGTGATGAAAGGCCGGCAACCCTTTGCATACATGGGTGGACAGACTTCGAAGGGCGTTTACGAGGATTACTGCCGGGTTGTCGGGCATATCGCCACCGACAAGGCGACGGTGGATAGATACCTGTCGTATATCTCCTACAAGCAGTATAAGGAGGAAAATCCCGATAAATTTTAGACTGCCGTTTACTCACAAAAGAGACGCCGGACCAAAATCCGGCGTCTCTTTTTGCGTGTGTACGGAGCCGTTAGCGCCCTTCGTCCCCGTTTTCCTTCCGGACGGGATGTTCCCGTTGTTCGCGGCCGATCACCTGGTGAATGCCGATGCAGGCCAGCCCGCCGTAGATGAGTGTAAGGATGC
>OGXW01003318.1_pt1 | contig 10705 bp, 10 predicted proteins | sample 1576341 | NCBI WGS metagenome assembly OGXW01 (sample SAMEA3541592, study PRJEB24748) | human gut metagenome | biome: human gut; feature: human-associated habitat; material: faeces | place: China | collected 2012
AGATTCCAAGCTTATATGCACCCTGTACATCTTTCACCGGAGTGAGGGTGAGCGGAATGATCTTGTCATTTCTCAGCACTTCCACTTCTACATCCTCTCCATCCAGTGCCCTGATATCTTCAATCAATTCTCTTTTGGAATGTATGATCTGCGAATTAAATGCCATAATGTAGTCCCCTGGTTTTACAATATTTTTGGCCGGTTCTCTGGAAATTCCCTCTTCTGACAAAATCTCTCCTGTGTCTATGATAAGTACCCCATCTGTTTCCATATAAATTCCCACAGTGCTTCCGCTGACATATACCGATCTGCTTTCAGAAGGTATGACTCTGATCTCTTTAAATGGGATCACTCCCATAATACTGCATCCTATCGTATAACTTCCTGTTCCTGAGACTGAAACTGCATCCTCAAAAGTCAGCAGAGGATGTTCCAGAATCTGCTCAAGCTTTATTTCCTGTTCTTTCTGTACATGAATCTCATCAGGGATCCTGCGATCCAGATATCGATATCCCATACACCCTATTACCAGGAGATCCAGTCCGAGACACCACAGAATCCATATTCTATACTTTCTTTTTCTGTTCACCCTGTCACATCCTTTCTTTTGTAATAAAAAAAGAGAAGAGATCTCTGTCAGACCTTCTTCTCTTATTATGCTTTGATTCACTTTATTTGACTCTTGTATTTTTATGTACCTGTGCCAATTCTTTCATTTCTTTTGCATTTTGATAAACAGCCTGGGTAATCTCTGCTCCGCCAAGCAGTCTGGCAAGTTCCCTCACAGAATCCTCACCCTCCAGCGGATGTATTTCTGTTATGGTTTCCGTTCCCCGCTGGTGTTTTTCAATCTCAAAATGAATATCTGCCATTGCTGCGATCTGCGGCAGATGCGTGATGCAGAGTACCTGATGATGTTTCCCGATGACTGCCATTTTTTCGGATACTTTCTGTGCCGTTCTTCCACTGATACCAGTATCAATCTCATCGAAGATCAGCGTTTCAATCTGGTCACGGTCTGCAAGAATTGCCTTAAGTGCCAGCATGATTCTTGAAAGCTCACCACCGGATACAATTCTTCCCAGTGGTTTCATGGATTCTCCGGGATTTGTGGAAATTTTATATTCAATTTCATCAAATCCACCCGAAGTATATTCTTCCCTGCGTCTGAAATCAATTCCAAACTGTACTTCAAGAAAATTCAAGTCTTTCAGACCCTCAATAATCTTCTCTGTGAGAGTCTTACTGTATTCTTTCCTGATTTCTGAAAGAACATTCGAAACTTCCTCCAGATTATTTTGAGACTTTGCCAGATTTTGTCTTGCTTCCTCGAAGCGTTCTTCATATCTGTCAATGTCTTCCAGTTTCTGCTGCTGGTGCTGTGCATACTTTTGAATCTCTTCTATGCTCTGGCCATATTTTGCCTTAAGGTTATTGATCAGATCCAGTCTTTTCTCTGTTTCAAAGAATGTCTCCTCATCAAAACAGAGATCCTCCACATAGGATGACAGTTCACGGTTAAAATCATTTAAAAGGCTGTCTACTTCCTGAAGTGTTCCTGACATGGATTCCAGCTGGCTGTCAAATTCTGTCACTCGCGTCAGTTCTCTTATCGCCATGCCCACAGCATCTCCTGCACCCTGTGCAGAATCATATCCTGTCAGATCACGGACGCTCTGAAGAGTCTCAAGAATTTTTTTGCCGTTGTTTAATTTACGATAAAGCGTTTCCAGTTCCTCATCCTCACCGGGACGAAGCTGTGCTGACTCAATCTCATTGATCTCAAACTCAAGAAAAGCACGTTCTCTGTTTCTCTGCTCTTCATCCGTATCCAGAGCTTTAAACTCCTGCATATATTTGCGATATTCTCTGTATGCTTCGTAAACGCTTGTTTTCGCCGGATAAATCTGTTTTTTGCCGTATGCATCCAGAATTTCAAGCTGTTTATCCTGGTACAGAAGTGACTGATGTTCATGCTGTCCATGAATATCAAGAAGACACGAAGCAGCTTCCTTCATCTGGCTTACCGTACAGGTCTCACCATTGATCTTGTTGATACTCCTGCCATCCATAATCTTACGTGCAAGAAGAATCTGACCATCTTCAAGCTCTGTTCCCAGTTCTTTAAGGGTCTCCTGCACACGCGGATTTTCTACCTGAAATAAAAGTTCTACAAGTGCATACGATGCTCCTGCACGGATCATATCCTTTGTACTTCTTCCTCCCAGAATCAGCTGCATGGACCCAAGAAGAATAGATTTACCGGCACCGGTCTCACCGGTAAGGATGTTCAGTCCCGGTCCGAATTCTACTTCTATGTCTTCGATCAGGGCAAGATTCTTCACATGAAGATGTATTAACATAATTTCAAGATTCCTTTCAGTTTCAATGCCACAGTCTGTGCCTGTTCTCCATCCCTTGCCACACACATTACAGTATCATCGCCTGCAATGCTTCCCAGGATTTCTTTCCATTTCAGGGCATCCAGTGCTGCCGCCACACCCATTGCCATCCCTGGAACAGTCCTGATCACGATCATATTCTGCCCTGTGTCAATAGAAGTAAGTGCATCATGGAGCACTCTTGTATATTTATCGTTCAGTTCCGATGCAGCCTCTGAAAGAATCGCATAATGCGATTTTCCGTCCTTTCCTGTAACCTTTGTCATCTTCAGTGCACGGATATCTCTGGAAACAGTAGCCTGAGTTACTTTGAATCCGGCTTCGTTGAGCCGTGCTGCCAGTTCCTCCTGTGTATCAATATCATACTGACGAATCAGCTCCATTATTTTTTCATGTCTTGCTACCTTCACATTCAACCTCCATTACACTAACTGTCGCGCATTTTCTGGCGAAGTACCTCAACAAAACTTAAATGATTCAACTTCAGGATTCTGGTGCTTACAGCAGCCTTCTGTATAACAATCCTGTCTCCTGTCACCATGGGGATCGTTGTGTCCCCGTCAAAAGAAGCCACTCCATACTCCTGAACCTGTCGTCTGCCCTCACCAAGTTCAACTGTGATCACATCCTCTGCCGGAAAAATAATACTTCTTGTGTTCAGAGTATGCGGTGCAATCGGTGTCATCAGAGTCATGGAACCATTTGGTGCCACAATAGGCCCTCCACAAGAAAGGCTGTATCCTGTAGATCCTGTAGGCGTTGAAATAATGATACCATCTGCATTATAAGAATTCAGATATACATTATTGACATAATTTTTGAATCGAACCACACGAAGGTGTCCATCTCTGCCGATCACGATATCATTCAATGCCACATCTCTGCCTACGATCTTATCATCTCTCCAGACAGTTCCCGTAAGCATCATTCTCTCTTCGATCTCGTAATCGTCTTCTTTTAATTTGTCAAGTGCAGCATACACAGACTGTTTGTCCACCTCTGCCAGGAATCCCAGGGTACCAAGGTTGATTCCAAGCATGGGAATTTCTCTGTGGACAACGTCTCTCGCAGCCTGAAGAAGAGTCCCGTCACCACCAAGAACCAGAATACACTGTGTATCCTCTGGGATCAGATCCGGATTGGTATAATGATATGCTCCTTCTTTTTTGCGTTCAGCCTGCTGTACCATACATCTGCAGCCATTCTTGTGCAGATACTCCTCAATCTGACCCGAAAACTCAAGGTTTTCGTCCTTATCACTGTTCGTAATGATATAAAAATTGTCCATTCCTCTGTTCTGCCTTCCCTGACTAATCAAGCTGGCCGTGTGCTTCCTGCACCACAGCTTCCGGAGATACCTCTAGGACAGATTCACAGACCGTACCTTCCGGTCTCTTTTTGAGATGAAGAAGATACTCGATATTTCCCTCCGGTCCTTTGATCGGGGAAAAAGAAAGATGATTTGGCTCAAGTGCGATTGACATCGCATAAGCCATTACTTTCTCAATAACCTCCAGATGTACTGCCGGGTCACGAACCACACCCTTTTTGCCGACTTTCTCTCTGCCGGCCTCAAATTGCGGTTTAATAAGGCAGACAATCTCACCATCTTCGGTCAGAAGGTTTCTTACCGGAAGCAATACCTTGGTCAGCGAAATAAAAGAAACATCGATGGAAGAAAACTGTGGTGCCTCCTGAATGTCCTCCGAAACTACATAGCGGATATTTGTTTTTTCCATACAGACAACTCTCGGATCATTTCGCAGTCCCCAGTCAAGCTGTCCATATCCCACATCGATGGAATAAACCTTGACAGCCCCGTTCTGAAGCATACAGTCAGTAAACCCGCCGGTAGATGCTCCCACATCCATGCACACCTTCCCATCCAGGGAAACACCGAAATTGTTCATTGCCTTTTCAAGCTTCAGCCCTCCACGACTCACATACGGAAGTGTATTTCCGCGAACTTCTATCTTTACGGTTTCCTGGAACATGGTTCCTGCTTTATCTTCCTTCTGTCCGTTTACATAAACATCACCGGACATGATATATGCTTTTGCTTTTTCTCTGGAAGGTGCAAGTGCACGCTCCACCATCAAAAGATCCAGTCTTTTTTTCATTGCTGCTCCTCATATTCCTCTATTGCATCAAGGATATCCGGTACTGACAGACCAATCTTTGCCCGCAGACTTCGGATTTCTCCATGCTCTACAAAACGGTTCCAGACAGCGATCGGAAGTACTCTCACCTCTGGGTGGCAGGCTTCCATATAGGCTGCCACATGCTCACCAAAACCGCCGTTTCTGACATTTTCTTCTACAGTTACAATTAATTTATGATTTCCGGCAAGTGCATCCAAAAGTGCAGTATCCAGCGGTTTGACAAATCTTGCATTGACAAATGTCGGTTTTCTGCCCCGTTCCTTAAGCTCCTTACAGACCGCCTCACATACTTCTGTCATACTGCCCACGGAAATAACTGCCAGTTCCTCACCTTCAAAGATCACTTCACTCCTGCCATACTGGATCGGACTTTCAAATTCTTCCAGTCCCTGATAGGCACTGCCTTTCGGATAACGAATCGCACACGGTCCGCCAAGATGTACTGCAAATTCCAGCATCTTCTGAAGCTCCCATTGATTTTTGGGTGCCATCACTGTCATATTTGGCATCATAGTCAGATAAGACAGGTCAAAACAGCCCTGATGTGTTTCTCCGTCAGCTCCCACAAGACCAGCACGGTCGATTGCAAAAATCACATGAAGATTCTGCATACAGACATCATGAAGCATCTGATCCACTGCTCTCTGCAAAAAGGACGAATAGATTGCCACTACCGGTATCATTCCGCCAAGAGCCAGTCCTGCTGCAAAAGAAACCGCATGTTCCTCGGCGATTCCTACGTCAAACAGACGGCTCGGAAATTTCTTTTCGAATTCTACAAGACCAGTTCCTTCTTTCATTGCTGCTGTGATTCCAACCAGCTTTGTATGCTCCTTGCCCAGCTTTACCATAGTTTCCGCAAAAACATCGGTATAGGTCGGGCATTTCTTTGAGGCAAGCTGCTTTCCTGTCGCAATATCGAACGGTCCTGTTCCATGAAACTGATCCGGATGTCTGCGTGCCGGTTCATATCCTCTGCCCTTCTCTGTAAGGACATGCACGATCACCGGTCCTTCAACCCTTTTGGCTTCATTAAAAAGTCTCATCATCTGGCGCATATTATGTCCGTCCACCGGTCCCAGATAGGTAAGTCCCATATTTTCAAAAAGCATTCCGGGAATGATCAGCTGCTTAATGCTGCTCTTTGTCTTGCGCATCGTATCTACCAGTGCCGTCCCTACCCTTGGAATCTTCTGGAGATTTTTTGTCACATTTATTTTCATTCCTGTGTAGGACTCTGCTGTGCGGATTGCACTCAGATAGGAAGACATTCCACCGACATTTTTGGAGATGGACATATTATTATCATTCAGAACAATAATAAAATTTGTCTTAAGCTCTGCTGCATTATTTAATGCCTCATATGCCATTCCTCCGGTAAGTGCACCATCTCCTATCACAGAAACCACACGATAGTTCTGACCCTGAAGATCTCGTGCTCTCACATATCCAAGGCCTGCCGAGATAGAATTGGAACTGTGTCCTGCATCAAAGGCATCACAGTCGCTCTCACTTCTCTTTGGAAAGCCGCTCATTCCGCCTTCTTTTCGCAGTTTCTTAAACCCCTCTTTTCTGCCGGTAAGGATTTTGTGAGTATATGCCTGATGTCCTACGTCCCATATAATCTTGTCCTGCGGCAGTTCCAGTACATTATGGAGTGCCAATGTCAGCTCTACTGCCCCAAGGTTGGATGCCAGATGGCCTCCCGTCTGACTCACCGATGAAATCAGAAATTCCCTGATCTCATCAGCAAGCTGTGGAAAATCTGCTAAAGCTATTTTGTGTATATCATTTGGCTTATTGATTTTTTCCAACATCCTTTGTATCCCTCTTTCATTTTCTGCGGCTGGCCATCTCCATAATCAATGCCGTCAGAAATTTATTTTTGTTGCTTAAGTCTTCCAGAATGGACTGTGCCTGCTCCGAAAACTGCAAAACCTGTTCAGAGGCCTTCTCTACTCCAAACAGCGTCACATAGGTAACCTTATGATTCTTCTCATCACTGTGAACCGGTTTGCCCAGTTCCTGTCTGGTACTTGTGACATCCAGGATATCGTCTTGGATCTGAAATGCCATTCCTATAGCAGAAGCTGCCGTCTCGATCAGCGCCGTCTGTTCCTCATCTGCTCCGCCAAGAACAGCCCCTGCCATCATGGAAGCCTCGATCAGTGCCGAGGTCTTGTGTTCATAAATATAATCCAGCATTTCTCTAGATATCTCTTTACCGTCATTCTCAACGTCCACACTCTGTCCGCCGAGCATTCCATGGATTCCTGTCTTTTCTGCCATGATCTTCAGTGCACGGATCACCCTGTCGGCATCAGAAGTCATCTCGAAAGTCTTAAGCATCGTCTCATATGCATAATTGAGCAGACTTACTCCACTCAGGACACCCATGGCTTCTCCATAGACCTTATGTGTAGTCAGCTGGCCTCTTCTGTAGTCATCATTGTCAATTGCCGGAAGATCATCATGGATCAGGGAATGCGTATGGATCATCTCTATCCCTGCCATAAAAGGTTCGGCAAGCTGTTCGTCCTCTCCAAACATCCGGAAGGTTTCCAGAAGAAGAATCGGTCTTAAACGTTTCCCGCCGGCACACATGCTGTAATTCATCGCCTCTGCCATTGTCTTGGCAAAACCGGATTCCTTCGGAAGCCATCTGCGTATTACTTTCTCTGCGTATTCTGTTCTTATCTGTAATTCTTCTTTAAAATTCTCGTAATGTTCCATCCTCATCCATCTGAAGCATCTTTTTTTCTACTGTATCCAGTTTGTCACTGCAATATTTAAGAAGCTCCATTCCTTCTTTATAAAAACGAAAAGAATCCTCCAGGGATGTTTCACTGTCTTCTAATTTCACAGCAAGATTATCCAATTCCTGAAAGACTTCTTCTATTGTCTTTGCTTCTGTTATTTCTGCCATTTTTCCCTCCTGCTGTCAAAAACTTCTGCCCGGATCACACCGTCCGTCACGGAAATCTCCACTCTGTCTCCCGGTTTGACCTGTTCGACAGAAGTAATCCCCCTGCCATCCTGATCTGCCACAAAAGAATAGCCCTGATTCAGCTTTGCCAGCGGCGACATTCCCTGATAACGCTCCAGGTAAATTCCCAGCCTGTGTCGATACTGCTGAAGCTTATTCTTCATCGCACTTCGCAGTGCATCATCATAGTCAGCCAGAATCTGTCTGTTATCCCGCAGACGACTCTCCGGACTCAGATATTTCAGACGCAGCTTATATTGCTCAAGACGCACCTTCTGGTATTCTATTCGCTCCCGCATATCCCGTCTGAAACGTTCTCGATAGTTATCAAGGGTGTGCATTACCTGTGCAAAATCATCTACTGCAAGCTCAGCAGCTGCTGATGGCGTCGGTGCACGCAGATCTGCTGCAAAATCTGCAATCGTAAAGTCCGTTTCATGACCAACTGCAGATATGATCGGGGTACGGCACTCGAAGATTGCCCTTGCAACCTTCTCTTCATTGAATGCCCAGAGATCTTCGATGGAACCGCCTCCGCGTCCTACAATGATCGTATCCACACCTGCCCCATCAAGCATACGGATACCCTGCACAATGCTGTCGGCTGCCCCGTCGCCCTGTACCAGTGCCGGATACAGAATGATCTGAAGATATGGGTTCCTGCGCAGAGAAATATTTCGGATATCCTGTACTGCCGCACCCGAAGGTGCGGTCACAACGCCAAGCTTCTGTATAAAACGTGGGATCGGCTGCTTATATTCCGGAGCAAACATCCCCATTTCTTCCAGTTCTGCTTTCAGAGCAAGGAATCTCTCATAAAGTGCACCTGCCCCTTCCAGCGTAATCTCTCTGGCGTACATCTGGTAGCGTCCGTCTCTCTCGTAGACATCCACCGCACCGCCGACTACAACACGGTCACCATCCTTCATTCGAAATGCAAGACCTCTTCTCTGCCCTGCAAACATCACACAGGAAAGCAGACCTGTCTCATCCTTCAGTGAAAAATAAATATGCCCGCTCGGATGATATTTACAGTTTGATACCTCACCCTTGACATATATTTTCTTGAGGATATAGTCCTGCGTAAACATATTTCTGACGTAACGGTTGACCTGTCCTACAGAATAAATTGTTTTCATTTAATTAGAACTTTCTTCTGTCTCTGACTCCCCGGAAACCTTCTTTGATGAACGGATAATAATCTTGGCCTGATGAGCAGGACGACGCTTCTTAGGTGCTTCCCCTGTCTCTTTCTTACCACTGGCGATCTTACCAAGAATTCCGTTCACAAAGGAACCTGAGTCCTCTCCACCAAACATCTTGGCCAGTTCTACCGCCTCATTGATAGCAACACCGACCGGGACGTCCTCATCAAATTTCATTTCATATACAGCCAGACGAAGTGCTGTCAGGTCCACTCTGCTCATTCGGGTGGTTTTCCAGCCGCGGCTGTAGTCATTCAGGATCTGGTCGATTTCTTCCAGATGTTCCAGAATATGCTCATACTTCGCCTGCATTGCCTCCTGATCCTTCTCTTCCAGTTCTCCAAATGTCTCAAAGTACATGGATACCTGATCTGACATTTCATCCTCTGAATTAAACTGTGTCATAAACAACAGCTTAAAAATATGTTCTCTCTGTTCGCTTCTTCGCATGATTCCTCCTAAGCCAATATCCCTGCCGGGACTTTTATAAAGAAAAAAGGAAAGAGTTACTTTCCTTTTTCGTTTTCCATATCAACACCCGCAATGCGGATATTTACGTCTGCTACTTCCAGACCTGTCATGTTTTCAATGGACGATTTAACCTTTTCCTGAACTTTCTTGCTGACTGCAAGGATATTCCTGCCAAATTCAATATTCAGTGTCAGGTCCACAGTAACAACTCCCTCAAGGACTGTCACCTTAACTCCCTTGGAAAGATTCTTCACTCCAAGTTTGCTTACGAGCTCATTAGTGATGTTTCCCTCCATGGATGCAACTCCCTCAACTTCAGTAGCTGCAAGTCCTGCGATGACGGTTACAACTTCATCCGCAATATTCACCTCACCAATTCCTCCTACATCCTGTAATTTATAGGTTGTTCTTTTTTCTGCCATTATGACTCCTCCTACGGACTCCGAATCTAAATTTACATAGGTTTAGTATATCAAATCTGTACAAAAAATAAAAGGTTTATTTACTGAATTCTGTCAATACCAGATCCGGATTACGGTCTTCTGTCATTCCGACACTCCATGCATTGACAAACAAAAGAAGCGGATTTCCTTTAAGGTCTGTAACCTTCTTCATATCAGAAGTTCCTGTGATCTTAGCCACATCAACTTCTTCTTTGTTTGCGATCCAGCGGATATGCTCATATGGAAGATTTTCCAGTCGGATTTCTACGTTATATTCATTTTCCAGTCGATATTTCAGAACATCAAACTGCAGAACACCTACAACACCTACAATAATCTCTTCCATACCTGTGTTAAATTCCTGGAAGATCTGGATGGCACCTTCCTGTGCGATCTGGTTGATACCCTTGACAAACTGTTTACGCTTCATGGTGTCAAGCTGACGTACACGAGCAAAATGCTCCGGTGCAAAGGTCGGGATTCCCTCGAACGCAAATTTACGTCCCGGTGCACAGATCGTATCACCGATGGAAAAAATACCCGGGTCAAAAACTCCGATGATATCTCCGGCATACGCTTCATCTACCACATGACGGGACTCTGCCATCATCTGCTGAGGCTGAAGAAGACGCATTTTCTTTTCGCCCTGGACATGATAAACTTCCTGAGATGCGTCGAATTTACCGGAACAGATACGCATAAATGCAATTCTGTCTCGATGAGCCTTGTTCATATTTGCCTGGATCTTGAATACAAATGCAGAGAAATCATCAGACATCGGATCTATTTCTCCCTCATCTGAAATTCTTGGAAGAGGAGAGGTTGTCATCTTGAGGAAATGCTCAAGGAAGGTCTCCACACCAAAGTTTGTAAGAGCAGAACCAAAAAATACCGGTGTCATGTTTCCCCTGCTCACCTGTTCCTGGTCAAACTCTACAGCAGCACCGTCCAGAAGCTCGATCTCATCCATGAGCTGTTCTCTCTGATCCGGATCTACGATAGCGTCAAGACGCTCATCGTCAATATCGATTTCTTC
>OGXW01003319.1_pt1 | contig 10701 bp, 8 predicted proteins | sample 1576341 | NCBI WGS metagenome assembly OGXW01 (sample SAMEA3541592, study PRJEB24748) | human gut metagenome | biome: human gut; feature: human-associated habitat; material: faeces | place: China | collected 2012
TGTCAAAGTTTTTAACATATGAAGATCGATTAGTTATTGCACAACTCCTTCAGGAAAATGCCTCCTTTGGAGTTATAGGAAAGAAATTAGGCAAGGATCGTACCACGATTGCAAAGGAAATAAAAAAGCATTCCCATGATAAGAAAAGTGGTCGCCCAGGATATCCTTATAATCCATGTAAACATCGCAGTACATGCAAAGCTAAAAAGCTGTGCGGAAACACTTGTACGCATCAATCAGCGTATAAATGCAGTCTATGTTCCGAGTGTACCTTGCATTGTCAGGATTTTGCAGAGGATATCTGTTCCGTTAAAACAAAACCGCCATATGTATGTAATGGTTGCAGTCAGCTTCCCAAATGCACCTTATTAAAACGCGTTTATGATCCGGCAGATGCTCATGAAATGGCACATCAGTCTATTTCGGAATCCAGGACAGGCATTTTATCCAATGAGGATGATATAGCAAGAATCAACGGAATTATCAGCCCGCTGGTTAAAAATGGTCAGTCGCTTCATCAGATTTATATAGAGCATGTTGATGAAATCATGTGCAGCGAAAAAACATTGTATAACTATGTTGATGCCCAACTTTTTGATATCCGGAACATTGATCTGCCTCGTAAAGTAAAGTACCGCCCGCGATACAAACAGCCGGAATTCAAGGTAGACAGAGGATGTCGTATTGGCAGAAGCTATAGTGATTTCCAGAAGTTTCTTGAAGCAAATCCGGAGTCTACTGTTGTACAGATGGACAGTGTTATTGGACGTGTGGGAGGCAAATGTCTGCTTACCATACATTTCGTTGAAACAAGTCTAATGCTTGCATTTCTGCGAGATTCAAATACTTCAGCATCTGTCATACAGATTATAAATCTGTTGGATAAGGTTCTTGGAAATAAAAATTTTTCACAGTTGTTTCCGGTTATCCTTACGGATAATGGAAGTGAGTTTTCAAATCCAAAAGCAATTGAAAAACGTGATACGATTCCACGCAACAGAACGAATGTATTTTACTGCGATCCAAGTGCACCTTACCAAAAAGGAGCCTGCGAAGTGAACCATGAATTAATACGTCGTAATGGAATTGATATTGGAATATATACACAGGACTTTGAAAATGAATTTATATCACTGACTGATATTGCGCGTTATAAAAGTGATGAACCAAAGGATGTAATCAAAAATTGGATGAGAAGCAAGGATACAATAGAATTTCTTGGTTTATGGGAAAAACTACATAATAGTAATTTTAAAGGGGTCGAATTCGACTCCTTTAGAAATCAGGCAGGGTCTAATGCATTTACAATGTCACCTACAAAATGGATAGAGACAACTGGAGCAATAGGAATCGTAAGTAAATCTGGACGATATGGTGGCACTTTTGCACATTCAGATATTGCGTTTGAATTTGCATCATGGATTTCAGCAGAATTTAAACTTTATATAATCAAGGATTATAAAAGGCTGAAAGCAGATGAAAATAGCCGTTTTTCATTGAATTGGAATCTAAACAGAGAAATATCAAAACTGAATTATCTATTATTGCTGCTGTAGCAGAGATGGAACGTGAGAATATAAGAGTACAGACGATGGCTGGACGTGAGCAAAAAGCCAGAGAAGGAAAATGGAACGGTGGATTTGCATCTTATGGATATAAGCTGGAAAATGGAGAACTTGTCATTGCAGAGGATGAAGTGGAAATTATTCAAATGATTTTTGATTGGTATATTCATACCAATGATGGAATCAATGGCGTTGCCAATTATTTGAATAATCATGGTTATACAAAGAAATTACGTCAAAACGGAACAATTCCCGGTTTCTCATCAAGTTTTATCAAAAAGATTATTGATAACCCAGTGTATATGGGGAAGATAGCATACGGACGCAGGCGAACCGAAAAGAAAACGGGAACCCGTAATGAAACGCATGTAGTGGAACAATCGGAGTTCCCTGTATATGAGGGAATTCATGAAGCTAATCTGGATGTTACAGATATTCATTACGATAAAAAATTTCAGATTTACAGAGACGATTAGATACCCAATATGATAAAATAGATGAAGTGGAAGAGGCAATCGCAGATTTGAAGTCTCAGGTATATGAACTTAAGAAAAATCAGATTGATGCTGACAGCCGAAAGGTCCAAAGGAGAAGGAGGAGGCAATCGTAGAGGCACTGAGATATTTTCAGATGATTCCAAGTGAAGCGTAGGATGATTCGGCTTATAAGAAAGAGAAAATTTAACTAATGCTATAGAGCCTTCGGACATTGGGAATAAAACCTGATGTTCGGAGGCTTTTTGTTCATGATAATAGAATGTTTGCGGAGCGTGCATTCTATTCTATTGTATACAGAAAAATTTTTCGCGGATATAATAAACATGACATATAGTTGTCGTGTTGTGTTAGATATGATATGTATGGAGAGCGGAATTATGAAGACAGATAGGCTTATTGGGATATTGTCAATCTTACTGCAGGAAGAAAAGGCAACGGCTCCTGAACTGGCAGAAAAATTTGAGGTATCCCGCAGGACAATAAACCGGGATATTGAAGACCTTTGCAAAGCAGGTATTCCAATAAGGACGGCACAGGGAACCGGTGGCGGTATTAGTATTATGGACGGATATCGTATGGATAGGACGATACTGACATCCAAAGATATGCAGATGATTCTTGCAGGTTTGCGGAGTCTTGACAGTGTGAGCGGAAGCAGATACTACAGTCAGCTGATGGAGAAAATCCAGACCGGATCATCAGAGTTCATCAGTGGAAGAGACTCTATGCTGATTGACTTATCTTCATGGTATAAGGGTTCCCTTGCTCCAAAGATCGAGGTAATACAGAGTGCAATAGAAAACAGGCGCATCATACGATTTAAGTATTATGCTCCGTCCGGAGAGAGCAACCGAAGGGTAGAACCATATTATCTGGTTTTCCAGTGGTCGAGCTGGTATGTATGGGGGTGGTGTTTAGAACGTAAAGATTACAGGCTGTTCAAACTGAACCGTATGGATTGTGTTGTTGAAACAGACCGTGGATTTCTGTGCAGAGATGTACCAATGCCGGATTTGTCAAATGAGAAGATATTTCCGGGTGGGATAAAGGTAAAAGCTCTTTTCACACCGAATATGAAATGGCGGCTGGTTGAAGAATTTGGACCGAACTGCTTTACAGAAACAGACGATGGAAGGCTGCTCTTTTCAGCAGACTATACGGATATGGAAAACCTTGTGACATGGCTTATGACATTTGGAGCAAAAGTAGAGGTGCTTGAACCAAAAGAAGCACGGGACATTATCCGCAGGAATGCGGAAGAAACATTAAAAATCTATGGAGGATTAGGAAAATGACATTTGATTATAAAAAAGAATATAAAGAATTTTATATGCCGAAAGGCACACCGTCTATCGTAACTGTTCCGAAAATGAACTATATAGCGGTAAGGGGAAGCGGCAATCCAAATGATGCAGACGGAGAATACAAGCAGGCTATCGGACTTCTGTATGGAATTGCATTTACGATTAAAATGAGCAAAAAGGAAGATCATCAGATTGATGGATATTTCGATTATGTCGTGCCGCCATTAGAGGGATTCTGGTGGCAGGGGGGGCGGCATCCGGGGGACGCCATGCTGCGAACCGACCGAGCCGGCAGGCGAGACGGCGTATCCGGAATTGATTATGCTCGTAAGGAAGATTTTAAGTGGATTTCTGTTATTCGCTTGCCAGATTTTGTTACCAGGGAGAATTTCGACTGGGCTGTCAGGAAAGCTACGGCAAAGAAAAAACAGGATTTTTCTAAGGTTGAGTTTTTTTCCTATGAGGAGGGATTATGTGTACAGTGTATGCATATCGGAGCGTATGACGATGAGCCTGCTACGGTAGATGCAATGCACAGATTTATGGAAGAACAGGGATATACACTTGATATAACGGATCAGAGGATGCACCACGAGATTTATCTGAGTGATGCGCGGAGAGTGGCACCTGAGAAATGGAAGACTGTGGTCAGGCATCCGATAAGGAGGGCTTAAAGGTATGGAATATATTAGAGTTACGAAAGAAAATCTTGAAAAGGAGCACATTTGCTGTGCCATTTCCAACAATAAAGATATTCAGGTATCATCAAAGAAGGCATGGCTTGCGGATAGATTTGATGAAGGTCTTGTGTTTCTTAAGAGCGTAGAACGCGGCAAGTGCTTTATTGAGTACATACCTGCGGAGTGTGCATGGAATCCAATCGAAGCACCTGGTTATATGTATATTAATTGTTTGTGGGTGTCCGGTTCTTTCAAAGGTCATGGATATTCAAGTGACTTACTTTCCAAGTGTATTGAGGACAGCAGAGAAAAGGGGAAGGAAGGCCTATGTATTCTTGCGGCAGCAAGGAAAAAGTCATTTCTGGCTGATCCGAAGTTTCTAAAATATAAAGGATTTGAAGCTTGTGATGAGGCTGATAATGGAATCCAGTTATGGTATCTGCCATTTGAAGAGAAAACTGAGCCACCGGTGTTCAAGGAATGTGCAAAACACCCTCATATAAATGAACGTGGCTATGTTCTTTATTATACAAACCAATGTCCTTTCAATGCAAAGTATGTACCAATCTTGGAAGAAACCGCTCAGAAGAATGGCATTCCATTCAAGGCTGTGAAGATCGAAAGTAGGAAGGATGCTCAGAATGTACCAACGCCGATTACGACTTATGCGCTATTTTGTGATGGGGAGTATGTTACGAATGAGCAGATGAATGATAAGAAATTCTTAAAGCTGGTGGGAAGATAGGAGAAAACAACATGGCATATGCTTTACTTTTTTTACGATATGATGTTGTATCGTATTCTATTTTTGAGAAAATGCAGATGGTTTCCATTTCAAAAGAGGTATGGAGATAAAAAGTGTCAGAAATTCGGCATCAGGCATTGCTGACCAAAGACCGTATAGTCCAAACTCCACTTGTAAAATAGTAAGAAATTCTTGCATTTAAGGGAGGCTTGGCAATGAACAAGGATTTTGGATGCTGCTGTGGCTTTCTTGCAGACATGATTATGAAATATGCACCAGAGATAAAAGATGCATACAACATCGACACCTTGCAGCAATGTAGGGTGTTTTTCTATTACAGAAAGTTCATCGGCTCGCCACCGTGCAAGAGGTGGACATACTTCATAACCGTATGCAAGAGGCAGGAATGCAATTTTTGTCATGGGTTATGCACTTAACCTTTGTAACACACATATTTCTGTTGTACCATATAATCAGAATATAGGAAAAGAAGGAATACATATGGCACAGGACAGAGTTCGGATTGCGGATGTTGCAGATTCATTAGGTCTTAGTACTGCAACTGTCTCAAAGGTGATTCACAGAAAAACAGAAAAGATTTCGGATGAGACGGTAAAACGCGTCCAGCAGGAGCTGGAGAGGTCGGGATATATCCCGAATATGGCAGCTATTCTGCTTGCCAGGAATAATTCAAGAATCATCGGAGTGGTGGTGAATGATAATGAAAAGTATGAGGGCAGGGTTTTAGAGGATGGATTTGTTATGGCTTCAATAAATGCTCTCTCCCATGAGGTAAATGAAAAAGGATATTTTCTGATGATAAAAACGACATCTGACATCAGTGAGATTCCGGTGTTTGCATCTATGTGGAATATGGATGGGCTGATTCTGATGGGTTTTTGTGAAGCGGATTATGAGAAACTCAGAAGTCAGATGCGGATATCGTTTGTAGTGTATGACGGTTATTTTGAAAAATGCTCCAAGGTGGTCAACCTGGTCATCAATCATTATGACGGTGGTTATCAGGCAGGAAGATATTTTAGGGAGCTTGGACATAAAAAAGCGTTGTGCATAGCGGACAATTTCATCTGCATGGATAAAGAGTGCATCGAAGGTTTTATCGAAGCCTTTGAACCGGGAGAAACATTAAGATGGAAAATACCAAGGACAGAAAAGGAGAGAATGCGTTTTTATGAGGATAAATATCAGACGCTGTTAGAGAAACATGTTACCGCTGTTTTTGCGGTATCAGATTTCTATGCACTTGAGTTTATGAGGTTTTTGCAGGGAAAGAACATTCGGATTCCAAGGGATATCCAGATAATCGGATTTGATGACAACATGGCAAGCAGGGAAAGCCATCCTTCTCTAACAACAATTCATCAGGAGGCGTCCCTTAGGGCAGAAACTGCAATTAAGTGTCTTGAGGCAATGCGCGATGGAGCAGAATGTGAGACAAAAATTGTGTTGCCGGTTGAGTTAATTAAGAGAGAAAGTACGGGGGAATTATAATGTCGAAATTTATGAAAACATTGTGTAAAATAGCAATTCCTGTCACCTTGCAAAGTATGCTGCAGGCATCTTTTTCAATTGTAGACCAGATTATGATAGGACAGTTAGTGGAGACTAACATATCGGCAGTTGGACTATGTGGAAACTTTTCGCTGATTTTTTCTGTAGTGATTGGTGCAGTGAGTACGGTTGCGGGGATACTGATCGCACAGTTTATTGGTGCGGAAGATACAAAAGAGGCATGGTGCAGTTTTGATGTGAGCCTTATTAGCGGAATGGTAATAGCTGCGCTGTTTTTGTTTGCAGCAGGAGTTTTTCCCTCGCAGATTCTTGGGCTGTACACGAGGGATGTGAGTATTGTAAATACCGGTGCGGTCTATTTCAGGATAGTAGCGTTCTCCTATATTCCAATGGCGGCCGGCAATATTTTATCTTCGTGGCTGCGCTGCAGGGAGCATGCCACAATACCTTTTTGGGCGAGCTTTGGGGCAGTCGCTGTAAACACAGGTCTTAATTATCTGCTGATATTTGGAAAATTCGGATTGCCATGTATGGGAATAAAGGGAGCTGCGATCGCAACACTGATTTCGCAGTTATTTAATCTGGTATTTATTGCGGTTGGATTTGCCTTATGTATCAGAAAGGATGAAGATAAACCGGTATGGTCATTGCGTTTCAGTAAAATTACTATCAAGGATTATCTGATCATGATTATGCCGATTCTGGTCAGTGAATTTTTGTGGAGCCTCGGACAAAATGTGGAGTCTGCCGTCTATGGGCATCTTGGAATGGCAAATCTGGCGGCATACACACTTACCTGTCCGATACAGGGGCTTATTGTAGGAGCGTTTAGCGGATTGTCGGCGGCTGCCGGTGTAATGGTTGGCAAGAGGCTTGGCAGGAAAGAGTATGATGAGGCTTATACAGAATCGAAGAAAATAATGTATGCAGGCTTAATTGGTGCGGCAGCAGTATCGATATTGCTCATTCTTCTGGCTGGAGTATATACCGGGCTGTATCGTGTAGATGACAGTGTAAAAGAACTTGGAAAGATATTGCTTATTGTATTTGCCCTGTATGCACCGGTCAAGGTTGAAAATATGATACTCGGAGGCGGTATCATAAGAAGCGGCGGCAATACCAAAATGATTATGATGATTGATATTGTTGGCACATGGTGCATCGGAATCCCGCTGTGTCTGCTTGCAGCATATGCATTTAAGTGGGACATAGTTGGTGTGTATACACTGCTTACCACCGAAGAAATATTCAGGCTGGTGGTAGCGCTTGTTATTTTTAAGAGGCGTAAGTGGATGATCAGCTTATCGTAGTGTGAGGTGATGGATATGGATGATATACTCAAACTTCGCACTTGAATAAGTGCCTATGCACCTTGAAAATTCAATAATAACTGGCATAAAAATAGCATGAAACCATCTGGCTTTGGTATAATTGAGTTGTCCAAAAACAATCATACTTCCGGAGGCTCATGCTATGAATAAAAGTATAACACAAGCAACTCAATATGTACATAATGGTACGCGAAAACCGGATTTAGATTACTCCTTTGTCGCTAAATGTTTTTTTCGATAGGCAGAGGGTGAGAATCCAGTACTCTTCTTAAAAGCCATAGAAAAATACTGCTCAGAGGTATAACCGCAGTAATATGCAATTTCCGAGAAAGACAGTGTGGTGTCCGCTAAAAAGGAGCAGGCTCGCTTTAAACGGAGATTTGCTATATACTGTTGAATTGGTATACCACTGATTTCTTTGAATATCCGGTACAGGTATGTGCGGTCCAGACCGATTGTATCGGAAACACTTTGAACCGTGATGTCCGTATAGTAGGAATCTTGAATGAGAGAGATTGCCTGTGCTACGTAATATTCTTTTCGGGACAGTGGCTTTATATTTTGGTTGTGCTGTATCAGCTTGGCACATATGCCATAAAACTGGCTGAGTGCTGTATAGCAGTCAGAGGTAGAAGCTGAGTTGAGAAAAATAAGCGGCTGAATCATGGAGGTTAATTCTTCGATAGGGTTATAATGTAGAACCGGAGCGTGTCGGCGAATGTTGCACAAGTGTATAATCTGTAACGCATCGATGCCATCAAAGCCAATCCAGTAGTATACCCAGGGTTCACATGCATCGGACTGGTAGCGGATGGGAACGTTTGGGATTAAAAGAAAACAATCACCGGCAGAGAGATGCCAGGTCTGGTTGTGAACCTGGTAGGTACCTTTTCCTTTTACAATACAATGTAAAACATAGTGGTCGATGACGGTCTGCGCGGAGGGCTGTCCCTGCGTTGTTTCATGATAGCCACAGTCTAATATGTGAACGGTTTCATTTGTAGATTCATTCTGTCTAAAGTAGCAAATATTCTTCTGTCTCATAATGGCTCCTTTTAATAGCAACAAAATATGAAAATATGACAACATAATTCTCTTTTATTTATATCAAAATATGGTATAAATAACAATATCAAGAAAAGAAACAAAGAGATTTTGTGAAATATGTACGAAGGACTATACAGGTAAAACAATATGAAAATAACATATTATGGAACATCGGCATCGGAAGCGTGGCCCGCATTATTTTGTAACTGTGAGGCATGCGAGCTGGCAAGACAACTGGGTGGAAAAAACATCAGAACCAGAAGTCAGGCATTAGTAGATACAACATTGTTGCTCGACTTTCCACCGGACACAAATTACCATGCACAGCAGTATCATTTAGATTTAAGGAAAGTGGAAACACTGTTGATTACACACAGCCATCATGATCATTTTTTTCCCTATGATATTTGCATGAGAACAGAGAATTATGCAACAGGTTTAAGTGATAAGAAATTGACGGTATATGGGAATGAAGAGGTCGAAAGCCGGTTTTGCCAGGCTGCCAGGATAGATGGCAGTGTAAGTAAGTTTGTAAGATTTCAGCGGTTGGAACCATTTGATTGTGTCAATACAGAAGATGGGTATGAGATTACAGCTGTTCTGGCGGACCACAATCAACCAGAAAAGTCGTTACTCTATCTGATAAAAAAGGGTGGTAAGCAGTTGCTTTATGCACATGATACGGGAATTTTCCCAGAGGTTACCTGGAAGTTTCTGGAAGGAAAACGTTTTGATTTCGTAAGCCTGGATTGCACGGCGTTGACAAGAGACTGGAAGAAGGGGCATATGGGATTTGAAGCAGTGGATCAGGTGAGAGACCGAATGACAGAAATGAAGTGCATAGACACAAAGACTACATTGGTATTAAATCATTTTGCACATTTTGATAACTTTACACACGAGAAAATATGCAGAATTGAAAATCCAAAGGGATATGAAATTGCATACGATGGATGTACATTTGTTTTTTAAAGAAGGTGTAAATTAAGCGATGAAACGCTTAAGATAAAAGGAGGAAAAAATATGTTAAGAGGGAAATTAGGAAAGAAAGCAATGGCAATCTGCCTGGCAGCGAGTTCAGTATTACTGATCGCTTGTGGTGGCAGTACAGCACAGGAAAGTGGAACACCGGACAGTTCAGCAAAAGGAACAGAGGTTGCTTCCGAGGAGGCTGGAACAAATTTCGAAGGAAAAACAATTGAAATCGCGACTTATTTATCAGGTGATACACTGAGTGCTTATAAGCAGGTGATTGCAGATTTTGAGTCAGAAACAGGGGTAAAAGTAACATTGGATGAATATGGTGATGATTATGAGAGCACTATGAAGACCAGAATGGCTTCCAATGATTTGCCGGATATTTTTGAGACACATGGCTGGTCATTAATTCGTTACAAAGAATACTTGACAGATTTAAGCGGAGAGGCATGGGCTTCTGAGCTAAACAATGCAGCACTTGGCGTTATCAAGGACTCTGATGACAAATTGTATGCACTTATGACCACAGGTTCCTGCCTTGGAACAGCGGTAAACATGAATGTATGTGAGGCAGCAGGTGTGGATCCCTGGGCAATTGAAACATGGGAAGATTTTAACGCAGCTTGTGATAAAATCAAAGCAGCTGGCTATACACCGGTAGCAAATTACTTTACATCAGCAGGAGCATTGGCAAATGCAAACGGTTCCTGGTTAAGCTATGAAGGCGAGCAGTTTAATGATAACGAAGCAATGCTCAACGGAACCTGGGACTGGCAGAATTTTGGTGTAATCTTAGATTACTTACAGACCTGGTTTGATAACGGATATCTGTATGAAGACTGTGGAACCATCAAGCAGGCAGATGTTATTGAACGTTGTGCTCAAAATGAATGTGCATTTGTTGTTGGTATTGGAACATCTTTCCAGACAGCTGTTGTAGCTCAGAATCCGGAAGTTAAAATGGCAATGATTCCTATCTGTGCAAGTAAAGAAGGCGGAGCACGTTTCTGCGGTATCGGTG
>OGXW01003321.1_pt1 | contig 10696 bp, 8 predicted proteins | sample 1576341 | NCBI WGS metagenome assembly OGXW01 (sample SAMEA3541592, study PRJEB24748) | human gut metagenome | biome: human gut; feature: human-associated habitat; material: faeces | place: China | collected 2012
CCCTATGCCGACTGTAGACGAAACCGGCTTGAAGCTGGCACCTTACTCCGGTGTGCAGGGAATCCATGTGCTGAAATATGCGGCGGAAAAGAAGACGGCGGCAGTAAAGGAGCTGCTGGCGGCGCTTTCCAAGCCGGAAATCGGCACGGCTCTGGCGCTGGCCAGCGGCTGCGCCCCTGCCAACAGCAAATGCTATGATGATGCGCAGGTTGCAGATGACCCGATGGTGCAGGTCATGCGTACCACGGCAGAAATTGCGGTGCCCATGCCCAATATCCCGGAAATGGACGTGATGTGGACGGTGGTCAGCAACCTCCTGACCGATGTAAATCTGTCCGGTAAGGACATCGCTTCCAGTTTTGAAAGTGCCAAAAATCAGGCCATTTCTCTGATTGCAGGAATGAAGTAAGGGGACATCATGAAAAAGAAACAGAGAAAAGAAACCCTGGTTTCTTATGCCTGGTCAGCCCCATCGTTGCTGCTGATTGGACTGATGGTGATTTTTCCCATTCTTTACACCTTTTACATCAGCCTGACCAACATGAATGTGTACCACTGGTTTGATTTCACGGTGATTGGGCTGGATAACTACGTCCGCGCCCTATTCGTGTTTGACTCCGGTTTCCTGTCGGCTTTGCTGGCAACGATTCTCTGGACGGTCGTGAATATGGTGATCCAGCTGGTGATTGCCTTTATTCTGGCAAACTTGCTGAACGTGAAGAAGCTGCGTTTGCGGGGGCTATACAAGACCATCCTCATGTTCCCCTGGGCAATGCCGGGGTATGTGGGTATCCTCCTTTGGAAGACCGGTATGTTCAATACGCAATTCGGCCTGCTGAACCAGTGGATGAATAAATTGGGCGTTGCGGCTGTGCGGTGGCTGTCCTCGGATGCTTCCGCGTTCCTCTGCTGTACGGTGGTGAACCTGTGGCTTGCGCTGCCCTTCATGATTATGATTATGGATGGCGCTTTGCAAAGCATCGACAAAAGCTATTATGAAAGCGCCCGCCTGGATGGAGCCGGAGCATTTGCCCGTGCCAGATACATCACCGTTCCGGCCATGCGTCCGATTATTGCCCCGGCAGTCATCATCACCATCTTCACCACGTTCAAGCAGTTTGACGTGGTGTACCTGCTGACCCAGCAGCTGAGCAGATGGCAAATGTCGTCATCGCCTATGAGCCGATCTGGGCCATTGGCACCGGCATGACCGCCACGGCGACGGACGCCAACCGCACCATCGCCGCCATCCGCGCTGCGATCCGCGAGCTGTTCGGTGACGCTGCCGATCAGGTCCGTATCCTCCGCGATTTCCATGATTATTTTCGTACTTTTGCTGATTTTCTCTGCAACATTCCGGCCAAAGGAGGATGCATGACCATGAAACGAAAATGGCGTGAAACTGCCGGATTGACGGCGCTGAATCTCTTTTTCATGGTGCTGTGCGCCATCACCCTGGTTCCCATCCTCTATGCGCTGAGTGTTTCCTTCAGCGGCTCCAACAGCCTGCTCAGCTCGGATTTTTCCTTTATTCCAAAAAACTTTACGCTTGCCAACTATGCGGAGGTGCTGTTCGGGGAAAACATTGCTGTCTGGTTCCGAAATACCGTGTTCCTGGCAATTGTGACGGTGGGGTTTTCTCTGACGGTGGCGGTTCCGGCGGCCTATTGCTTTTCCCGGCGGCGTTTCCCTGGGCGGAAAACCATTTTGCGCTGCCTGGTGCTGCTCAATTCCTTCCCGGCAATCCTTTCTATGTTTGCAATTTATCGCCTTCTGCGCCCTATGGGGCTGGTGAACACCCGGGCGGGACTGATTCTTGTGTATACCGGAACCATGGCGGTATTCAGTCTCTGGAACACCAAGGGATATTTTGACACCATCCCGACGGAAATTGAGGAGGCGGCCCGGATGGACGGCGCAACGGATGTACAAATTGTGCTGCAAATCGTGATGCCGCTGGCAAAGCCCAGCATTGTAACCACCGCTTTGCAGGTGTTGATTTATGTCTGGAACGAGTATATCTACGCCACTACATTCCTTACCGGAGAAGCAAAGTACACCCTGGCGGCGGGGCTTAATGCCTTGCAGGCAACGGAAATGACCGGATCCTGGCCGGTGTTCTCTGCTGCTGCCATCACCGTTTCGCTGCCGGTGCTGATTATTTTCTTCGTTTGCCAGAAATACATGGTTTCCGGCCTGACGGCGGGAGGTGTAAAGGGATGAAATTGGATGCAGTTTTGCATATTCCCATGTCGGAGTATTGCTGCGGATTAGACGAGGAGCACATTCTCTATCGCCTCCGCTGTGCCGCCGGGGATATGAAAAGGGTGACTCTTTTTTATGCAGATACCGCCTGTCGGGTGACCCCTATTTTGTTTTCACCGGTTCCCATGGAGCGGATACTGAGCGATGCGTACCACGACTATTGGCAGGTGACGGTAAAGAGCCCCTATCATCGCGTGTACTATTATTTTCTTCTGGATGACGGAAAAGAGACACTGCTCTATTATGGGGATGTGTTTACCAATCATCTGGTGGATGACCGCTCCCAGTATTTTAAGCTTCCCTTTAATCACCGGGCGGATATTGCTTCCGTGCCGGATTGGGTGAAGAATGCAGTGGTCTATAATATCTTCCCGGATAGCTTCGCCTCCCAAAAGTGCGGGATTTCTAAAGAGCCTACCGAGCAGCCCTACGGTGACCAGACCGTCCATGGGAAGCTGGGCGGAACGCTGAATGGCATTGCTGAGAATGTGGACTATCTCAAGGCGTTGGGCATCAACTGCGTCTATCTCAATCCAATTTTCGCGGCAGGGGAGTACCACAAGTATGATTTGCTGGATTATTATCATGTTGACCCCTGCTTTGGCGGAGATAAAGCCTTCCGAAATCTGGTGAACACCCTCCATGCAAGCGGAATCCGGGTTCTGATTGACGGCGTTTTTAACCACTGTGGCTGGCATTTTTTTGCGTTTGAGGATGTCATTCGGAATCAGGAGCAATCCCGCTACCGGGACTGGTTCTATTCGCTGCATTTCCCGGTCAGCCGGCCGAAAACGCCGGAGGAAATCCCGAGCTACGAATGCTTTGCCTATGAGCGAATGATGCCCAAATTGAACACGGCCAATCCAGAGGTGCAGGAGTATTTCTGCGAGGTTGGAGCGTATTGGGTAAAGGCATTCGGCATTGACGGCTGGCGGTTGGACGTGGCCAGTGAAGTCAACGATGATTTTTGGCGTGCCTTTCGGAAAAGCGTCAAGGCGGCAAATCCCCAGGCACTCTTGATTGGTGAGGTGTGGGAAAGCGCCGGTCACTGGCTGCAAGGGGATATGTTTGATTCCACCATGAATTATGACCTGCGTAAGCACTGCACCCTTTTCTTTGGGGAGGGAAGCATTGACAGCGCCGTCTTTTCCGGGAGAATCACCAATATGCTCATGCGTTACAAACGCGCCATGCTTCCCGCTCAGCTGAATTTGCTGGATAGCCACGATGTCAGCCGCTTCCGCTCGGTTTGTGGGAGCGAGGCACGGTTCCGGCTGGCGGTGCTGTTCCAATTCTGCTTTGTGGGGATGCCCACTGTGTTTTACGGTGATGAGCTTGGAGTCCAGGGGATAACCGAAGAAGAATTTCGGGCACCCATGCCCTGGGATGGGGGAGATTTGAGCCTGCTTGGGTTCTATCGCCGGGCGATTGCCATGCGGCAGACCCTTGCCCCCTTGCGCTGCGGCACCTTTCGGATGCTGCGGGCGGAAAAGGGAAGTCAGCTGATCGCCTTTTGCCGTCAGTATGATGGAAAGACCATTACTGTTTGTCTGAATGCAGGGGCGGAACCGGCCACGCTGCCACCTGTGGAGGGAACAGCTTATTGGTCGGAAGGGCTGCAAGATAGCACCTTGGATGCCTTTGGATTTTCCGTATTTGCTGATTAGAAAAATTTCCTCAGCCCTTCCCAGGCTGGGGAAATTTGTGGTATACTGTATAAGAAGAGGGGAGGCGGGAAATCATGGCGGTTACAATCAAGGATGTTGCTCAGGCGGCGGGGGTGTCCATTTCCACTGTTTCCAAGGTACTCAACGGACATTACAGCATTTCAGAAAAGACAGTTCAGAATGTCCGGGCTGTCATGCGGGAGCTGAACTATTATCCCAGTGCCAATGCCCAGAGCTTTGCCAGCGGAGCCAATCATACAGTGGTGCTCCTTGCAAACCTGGGACCCAATATGGCTTTCCGGAACCCTCATATGTTCGAGATTATTGCGGGAATGGAGGAGTCGCTCCGCAAGCGTGGTTATCGGCTGATGCTCCAGGGAACGGACGAAACGGCAGCCTGCGGTATCGCAGAGGAAATCATTTCCCGGCGCAGTGCGGATGCCATTGCCATCCACATTGGCGTGATGTCTCATCCGCTGGCCGCAGTGCTCACCCGGCGGGCATTTCCTCATATCGTTCTGGGTGCGCCGGACTTCGACAGCCAGGTTTGCTGGATTGACAACAGCAATACCTATTCCGGGACGGTGGCGGCTTCCTATTTGCTGTCCAGGGGCTATCGGCATCTTGCATTCCTTGGCGGAAAGTCCTATGATTTGGGTTCAGCCCTGCGCTTGCAGGGTTTAAAACAGGGGCTGGCAACCGCCGGCATCCGGCTGGAGGAGCAGTATATCTGGCTGGGGGATTCCACCCGTGCCGATGGATGCCGCATGACCGAGGGGCTGCTGGCACAGCGGCAAAAGCCGGATGCCATTGTTTGCGCCAATAATTATATTGCGCTGGGCTGCATGGATGCCCTTGGAAAGCATCATATCAGCATTCCTGCTGAGATTGGAATCATGGCCTTTGATGACTACCCGTTTTCCCAGATAATGGAGCCGCCCCTTACGGTGGTGGACATCAATGTCCGGGATATGGGCACCCAGGCCGCCAAATTCCTACTGAATATCATCCACCACCCCAACACCCAGATTCAAACCTATATTACAACCTCCAATGTGATTCCCCGCGCTTCCACCAAATAACAGAGCAGGCGCTATGATGTTCCCAACGTTTCATAGAGCCTGCTTTTTACTTCCTTCCAATCCATAATCCGTGGAGGCTTGCCCCTGCAATGTTTGGCTCCTGCGTTGCCTTTAACTGATAATCCAATAGATGTGCGTATTCTTCATCACTCATCGCATCAATGCGTTCGCTGGACAAAAAGGCCAGATGGTCAACTCCGATATTACGTAGACATATCAGATTCAGCGCTTGGCACATTGCGTTTATTTCCTCCGCTGTGGTGCGGAAGAAAATATCTTCATGATTTCCGCTGTCAAATTCGCGGTAGAGTAAATCCATGGGCTTCAGATTGTTAATCATGCCGTTATAGAAGTTGCCCCATTTGTTCAGATATGCAAAGACCAGAATTCCGCCCTTTTTGCAGAGGCGCACGCACTCGCGTATCGCATTCATTCTGTCTTCATAGGAAAACAAATGGTACAGTGCCCCCATGCAAAGCACAACATCAAAGGATTCATCTTCAAAGATGTCCATGTGGCGGGCATCTAGCCAGTGAATTTCTTCCAGCTGCGGTGCGTCCTTCTGCAATTCTTTCATCTGCGCGATATGTTTTTCGGATAAATCTCCTGCAACAACCCTGTGCTGCTTTGCCAGCGCAAAGGCATAGATGCCCGTTCCCGCACAGCAGTCTAAGATTCTGCTGTTTTCCGGGATGACCTCCTGCAAGTATCTCATTGAAATCAGAAACTCTATTTGCGAATGCCTGTTCTTTTTCAGGCGGGAGGATTCATCGCTGGCATTATAGAATGCCGTAATGGTGTCCGCAGTTTCAATACGCTCTGCGCGGCATTCCGTCACATTCCCACCTCGCTTGGCCAACTTAACAACAAGGGGATTAAAATAACGAATTGCCTGATTGACATCCTTTGCCTCCATGGGCGTACACCCGTGATATTGCTTGAACGCCTTGGTGAAGCTTTCCGCTGTTTGGTATCCATAGTTGAAAGCTGCATCCAGTACTTTGTGATTGTTCTTCAAGTCAACTGCGGCGCATGATAACCGGCGATAACGGATGTAGTCGCTGATTGTCACGCCGGTAATCATTTTGAATGACCGCTGTAAATCTGCTTCTGATACCGCCACCATGGCTGCAAATTGTTTATAGGATAATTCTTCCGTCAAGTGAGCTTCTATATAATCGATAACCTTTTGAATTTTTATCGGCTCCATCAAAACCGTCCCCTTTCTATTTTCGATGAGTATAGCATAGGAGAGCGGATTTGTCCTGTCATTTTTCGTCAAAAAATTACGTTCCCTACTCTACAGGAGTAACCCCTGAGAAGATCACGCTTTGGAAACGGTATGAATATTTGTTGGGTTGTGAACGTCTGCCTCCGACGCACTCAAGGCAGCCAACCTGCGCATTTCTGGGTAAAAATAATGAAAAGTGCTCAATCTTCTGAACCCTTCCCTGATTAGCTGGGATAAATCAGTCTCCAATGATAAAGCAGCACAATGCCCAGCACCCCGCCAAAGAGATACACCCAGGGTTCTGCTTTTCCCAAATCCATGGCCTTTTCCCCCGCCTTGGGGAAGACCAGCTTCAAAAGCTTCCAGCACAGATAGCCTAAAAATGCACCCAGGGTGTTCATTATCAGGTCGTCAACATCTGTGGCACGGAAGCAAAACAGCTGACATATTTCAATGGTCAGGGACATAAGAAAACCAAATACAACCGTCTTCTTTGCCTGACGGAAGGATTTCCAGATTAGCGGCAGCAGAAAGCCCAGGGGCATGAACATAAAGGCGTTCAGTGTGTAGCCCCACCAGTCCATCGCCACCAGGGGAATCAGATTGATGGAGCTGTCCAGCCGCCCATAGGCCAGCAAATCCCAAATGGTGCCGATACCGGCGGTGAGATGTACCGCCATAAAGCCATACAGCATAAAAATCAGCGACCAAACGACATGAAGCGCCCCGTGGGGCTGATTCCGCAGGCCGCCCCGCTTCACAACCATCCATATTAACCCGGGGAGAAAAAAGCAGCCCATTGCATAGAAAACCAAATCCATCGTAATCCCTCAATTCTTTTTTGCTTCCATTATACCGGTGGGAAATTTAAGAAACAAGAACGAAAGACCTTAACATTTCATTAATACCCATAGCTTCATACAAAAGCCGTACTCCCAATTGGTGAGAGTACGGTTTGCTCAATAGTGGTATTTTTTCCTTTTTGCAATCAGAAACAGCGTTCCCAGCACCACGGCCATAAATTCCGCCACTACAATGGAAATCCAAACACCGTGGATTCCCCATAGCTGAGGCAGAATCATTACGGCAACGCTTTGGAATACCAGCGTGCGCAGGAAGGAGATGATGGCAGAGGTGATTCCGTCGTTCAGCGCAGTGAAGAAGCCGGAAGCAAAGATTGCAAAGCCCATAAAGCCGAAGGATAGCCCGAAAATTCGGAAACCGGAAACTGTCAGTTCCATCAACTCGATGTCATATCCCACAAACATCTTTGCCAGTGGGTGAGCCAGCAGTTCTGCGGCAACAATCATGCCGATGCCAAACGTCCCAATCAGCACCAGACTCTTGTGCAGCAGCCCGTGCAGCTCTTGATGGTTTTGTGCGCCATCGTGGAATCCTACCACCGGAGCTGTTCCGATGGAGTAGCCAATGAACACGGCGGAGAAAATCATGCTCACATACATCATTACGCCATAGGCTGCAATGCCGTTTTCCCCGGCATATTTCATAAGCTGGAGGTTATACAGCATGGCAACCACGCTCATGGAAATATTACTCATAAACTCTGAGGATCCGTTGATGCAGGCTTTGAAAACGGCCTTGCCGTCATAGTGCGTCTTGCCCAGGTGCAAAGTGCTGCTGTTCTTCCGGGAAAAATACACCAACGGAATCGCGCCGCCAACAGTCTGACTCAGCGCTGTTGCAATGGCTGCGCCGGTCAGCTTCCATTCTTGAGGTAGCAGCGTGACCAGCACCGCATCCATCACCATGTTGGTCACGCCGGAGGAGACGGTGACCCACAGTCCCAGCATGGGCTTTTCGGCGGTAATCATGAAGGACTGGAACAACAGCTGCAAAACGCCGAAGGGAAGCGCTGCCAGAATAATTCTGGAATACAGCACTGCATCGTGGAGCATCTGCCCCTCAGCCCCCAAAGCTTCGGCAACAGGCGGCGCAATAAACATCCCAATGACGGTGAACACAATGCCCAAAGCGGCACAGACATAGACAAACAGAGAAAAATAACGATTTGCCTTCTCTTTATCTCCCTCACCCAACGTTTTGGCAACCAGGGCGGAGCCGCCGGTGCCGAACATAAAGCCCACGGTTGAGAAAATCATCAGTAATGGCATAATCAGATTGATTGCAGCAAATGCCGTCTTTCCGGCGAAATTTGAGACAAAGAATCCATCCACCACACCGTAGATGGAGGTGAAAATCATCATACCAATGGATGGCAGCGTGAAGCGGAGCAGTCGGCCATAGGTAAAATGGTCGGACAGCTGAATCGATTGTTTCATAAAGCCTCCCTATGAAAATGTAAAAGAATTGGGAGATACCTGCAAGGTATCTCCCAATGTGGCAGAGGATGAGGGATTCGAACCCCCGCAAACGGAGTCAGAGTCCGGTGTGCTACCGTTACACAAATCCTCTATTTGTTACAAGCCTATTATACTCCGTTTCCCTGATTTGTCAACAGCAATTTGCCAGGCATATTCCACAAGAACCGTCCTGGAAACGGAGAAATATTGAAATATCTGACAGGGACAATTCTCCCTGGGCAGGTGCTGCTGCCCAGGGAAAATCAATCACAGTTAACCTTCCTGAATCACTTTTGCAATGGCGGAGGCGATGACCCGATTGCCAAAGCTGTTGGGATGAACACCATCGTCAAAATATTCGCCGTGCCCGTCGGTCAGGGCGTACAAGTCAATGCACTCTGCACCGTTTTCTTCTGCGCATTTCTTCACGATGGGTCTTACATCATCCCGGATGGTTTCGTTGATGACATCAAATGCCACAGCATCTGCACCGTCCACGGGGCAGGCATAGGGCGGGCACATAAGAATCAGCCGCTTGACGGAGGGGATAGCCTTGATTTCCTTTACTCGCTGGTCAAGCTGCGCCTCAAAGCGGCCGCGATTCCAGTTATAAGGCTTGGTGTCGTTGGTGCCCAGCATAAAAATGACAATTTCCGGGTTCAGTGACAGCGCAGCCTCCGGGAAGCTCTGCTGGCCTGCTTCCGCCGCATAGTAGGGCTGATCACCCTCGTTTTGCAGCGTTGCGCCGCACACGCCGTAGTTGAGTACCTGATAGTTGCCGTTCAGCAGCTTTTCCAGCTTTGCTTCCCAGCAGTCGGTTTTTCGAGTGGCTTTGACGCCGTCACCGAAGGTGATGCTGTCGCCCAGGGCAACAATGATCGGGGCATTGCCATGGGGCTGCTCCTTGCTGTTGGATTCCTGCTCGTGTAGTTTTGCTGCCACAATGGCTGCGGCGGTAACCGCAAGAGGCACACCGATTTTTAGGACTGATTTCAAAATGCTCATATTCGGTCTCCTTTTCTTTTTTCTACAGTATACCCGAATTGCTCCGTAATTTCAAGCACCTTTGCAAAGGATTTCTTGTCAACGTTCATAGGCGTGGTGAATATTCTTGCAAAAGCGCAGAAAAAATGGTATACTTCCCATTATCAGAAGACTTCCTTCCAATTATCAAAAAAGTGGAGTGTGATTCCCATGTCCGACTATCAATTTGACACCAAATGTATCCAGTCCGGCTACCATCCCGGCAATGCAGAGCCTCGCACCCTGCCTATCTACCAGAGTACCACCTATAAGTATGACAACGCAGATACCCTGGGGCAGCTGTTTGACCTGAAAGCCGAGGGGCATATGTATTCCCGCATTTCTAACCCCACCCTGGCGGCGGTGGAGGAAAAGCTGGCAGACCTGGAGGGCGGCGTGGGTGCCATGCTGGTTTCCTCCGGTCAGAGTGCCAACCTGCTGGCGGTGTTCAATATCTGCTCTGCCGGGCAGAATCTCGTTGCCATGAACAATGTCTACGGCGGCACCATCAATCTGCTTTCTGTTACCATGGCACGCATGGGCATTGAGGTGCGCTATGCCAACGACCGGATGACCGATGAGCAGGTGGAAGCGCTGTTTGACGAGAATACCCGACTCTTTTTTGGTGAAACCATCAATAACCCTGCCCTGACGGTGTTTGACATTTCCCGCTATGCAGCCATCGCTCACCGTCATGGCGTTCCGCTGGTGGTGGATAATACCTTCGCAACGCCGCTGCTGTGCCGCCCCTTTGAATTTGGCGCAGACATCGTCACCCATTCTACCAGTAAATATATGGATGGCCACGCCAATGTGCTGGGCGGCGTGGTGATTGATAGCGGTAAATTCGATTGGGAAGATTCCGGCAAATTCCCGGAGCTGACCACGCCGGATGAGAGCTACCACGGTGTAGTGTATACAAAACAGTTCGGCAGAGCTGCCTATGTCACCAAGGCGCGGGTTCAGCTGCTGCGGGACTTTGGCTGCACCATGGCACCCATTGCCGCGTATTTACTGAATCTGGGGCTGGAATCCATGCCCCTGCGGGTGCGCAAGCACAGCGAAAGTGGTCCGCTCGTTTCACAATTACGATTTCCTGCTTTTCCC
>OGXW01003322.1_pt1 | contig 10695 bp, 11 predicted proteins | sample 1576341 | NCBI WGS metagenome assembly OGXW01 (sample SAMEA3541592, study PRJEB24748) | human gut metagenome | biome: human gut; feature: human-associated habitat; material: faeces | place: China | collected 2012
AGTTGTCCGGGGTTCGAATCCCCGCACGCTCATCTTTGAAAAGTGGCGGAAAATCTTAGAAATTGAGATTTTCCGCTTTTTTCGTTTTATTTATTTTATCATATCACGAAGTTATTATGAATAAGAGGATGGAATGAGATGAGAAGAAGAAAGAAGGACTCTGGTTTAAAAACAGCGCTGTTGCTGATCGTGGCCATTATTTTTATGATCATGGCCATCAGTGTTATAGTGATCGTTTTTGGAAAGATCCATTCAGATTATGAAAAATTGGATATGACCAGGGCAAGTGAAAAACAGACACTGGAAATATCGGCAGCTGAGACAAAAGAAACGGATCAGCTGGGCTGGGAGGAAACAGAGGACGGCTGGAAGAGCCTTCCAAGACAGGCAAAGGCTGGTGATGAAGTAATAAGCGGCTGCATTAATATGTCAGGAGTGCTTAAGATCCGCACAACTAAGGAATTTGGTGAATCCACAGTATCTAAGATACTTGACCTTGTAGAGAATGCAAGTTCCAAGAAATCGCGTTCAGAGAACTTTATCAGTAAATTTGCAAAGATATATACACCTGCAGTCTGTTACGGTGCGCTGGCACTTGCTATAATTCCACCACTTGTAAGCATGATATTCTTAGGAGTATCTCCTCAGTGGGGAATGTGGATATACAGAGCGCTTACATTTTTAGTAATAAGCTGTCCTTGTGCACTTGTCATAAGTATTCCGCTCAGCTTCTTTGCAGGAATCGGTGGAGCAAGTAATCAGGGCGTTCTGGTTAAAGGTTCCAACTATCTGGAAACACTTGCACAGACCAGCTATGTGGTATTTGATAAAACCGGTACAATGACACAGGGTGTTTTTGAAGTAAGCGGAGTTCATCATAATGAGATTTCAGATGAAAAACTGCTGGAATATGCAGCTCTTGCAGAATGTTCTTCTTCCCACCCGATCAGTAAGAGTCTTCAGAAAGCATATGGAAAACCAATTGACAGAAACAGAGTCACTGATATTGAGGAAATCAGTGGTAACGGTGTGACTGCAAAAGTGGATGGTATATCTGTAGCAGCAGGAAATGCAAAATTAATGAAACGCCTTGGAATTTCCTATCAGGAATGTCATCATGTTGGTACAGTAATTCATATGGCTGTAGATGGAAGATATGAAGGTCATATTCTTATTTCTGATATTCTGAAACCTCATGCAAAAGAAGCAATTGCTGAATTGAAGAAAGCTGGTATCAAGAAAACAGTTATGCTTACCGGAGATTCTAAACGTGTTGCAGATCAGGTAGCAAAAGAACTGGGAATTGAGGAAGTTTACAGTGAACTTCTTCCGGCAGATAAAGTAAGCAAAGTAGAAGAATTACTTCATCAGAAATCTGAAAAAGAGAAACTTGCATTTGTGGGTGACGGTATCAACGATGCGCCGGTACTGTCCAGAGCAGATATTGGTATTGCCATGGGTGCACTTGGTTCTGATGCAGCGATTGAGGCAGCAGATATCGTGCTGATGGATGACGATCCGTTGAAAATTTCCAAAGCAATCAAGATTGCCAGAAAATGTATTCATATTGTATATGAGAATATTTATTTTGCGATTGGCATTAAGATTTTATGTCTGATTCTTGGTGCGCTGGGAATTGCAAATATGTGGATGGCTATTTTTGCAGATGTAGGTGTTATGATCATTGCGGTATTAAATGCGATTCGTACTTTATTTGTAAAAAACTTATAGAATAACAGATAGTTGCAGACAGGAAGGAAAATGGTGAAAGCGTGGAAAAACATAAAGATGAGCCTTGTGACTGTTCTAAAATTCATGAAGAATCACTGAAAATTGTAAATGAAACAATGCCAGAGGAAACAGAACTTGAAGATCTGGCAGATTTATTTAAAATATTCGGAGATTCTACAAGAATCCGTATTCTGTTTGTGCTTTTCGAAGCAGAGGTATGTGTATGTGATCTTGCCAAAGCACTGAACATGACACAGTCTGCAATTTCCCATCAGCTTAGAATCCTGAAGCAAAAAAAACTGGTGAAGAACCGGAGAGAGGGAAAGTCCATTTTTTATTCTCTGGCAGATGATCATGTGCGGACGATCATTGATCAGGGAAGAGAACACGTAGAAGAAAATTAATCTAACCAAATCAGGGAGTTGATACTTCAGGTATGCGCTCCCTGTTTGAAAATACAGAAGTTTTATATAACTAACTATTAAAATCGGTATTTACAAAATGAAATAAGAGTCTGTCAGTGGATGATAAGACCTGACAGAAGTGGAATGAGTAAAAGGAGAATTTTGGATGAGGACATTACGAGTAGCAGATTTAGAAGCGAAGCCGGGTGAGAAAGTATCCGGATTTGTGCATATCATTGGCGCAGAATTCGGAATCCCGGTAACACTGATCTGCGGAGAGAAAGAGGGCGAGACAGTCCTGATCTCCGGCGGTGTGCATAATGCTGAATATGTAGGAATCCAGGCTGCCATGCAGCTTGCAGACGAACTGGATCCGAAAAAAATTGCGGGAAATATCATAGTGATCCGTCTGATGAACAGGACCGGATTTGAGCACCGTACCATGAGTCTTACCTATGAGGATGGAAAAAACCTGAACAGAGTTTTCCCTGGAAATCCGAATGGTACACTCAGTGACAGAATTGCTTATACAGTTGTGACAGAGTTTTTCCCGAAGGCAGATTACTATGTGGATCTGCACTGCGGGGATGGATTTGAGGGACTGGTGTCCTATGTATACTGTACAGGGGCAGCAGCTTCGGAAGTAGCTGCAAAGAGCCGTGAGATGGCTGAAATCGCACATGTGGATTATCTGGTAACTTCCATGTATGGAACAGGTGGAGCATACAATTATGCCGGAAGCATGGGGATTCCAAGCATCCTTCTGGAACGTGGTCACAGCTCCCGCTGGTGTGAAGATCTGGTGGCAGAGGATGTTCACGATGTAAAAAATATTCTCAGACATCTGGGAGTCCTTCGCGGTAAATCCCATATGCATGGCAAACCGCCGGTAGAAGTAAGTCCTGTCATCTATGAGGATGCACCGGTATCTGGATGCTGGTATCCTGCGAAACAGCCGGGTGAGACATTTAAAGAGGGCGAAGTGCTGGGAAGGATCTGCGATTATTTTGGACGAGAACTGTTTGTATACAGAGCCAAAATGGGCGGCATTATTCTTTACCAGACAATCAGTCTGTGCATTATGAAAGATACTCCGATGGTATCTTACGGAACCTGGGATGAGGATACACAGGGTAAGATTGAGGTGGGATGTGAAGTGTGCGGAAATGCGAAACATAAGCATGGACATCATCATAAGATGGATGATAAGCATCATAAACGTCACGAACATCATAAGCATCATGAGGAAGAATAAAATAGAATGATAAAGAAATAATAAAAATACGGCTGCGCTATATCTGAGTTAAATTCAGATACAGTGTAGCCGTATTTAACCAAATCAAGCAAGCAGCAAAGCGGATTGCGAATATCCGCTTCACTTCTGATCTTCGTGAAACAGAATTTGTGTAAAGAATCGTACATCTGAGTCATCCGCCCAACATACCATACCAACTGCATCAGCCATTTTCTGTGCATCCACACTGTAAGCAGACATACAGGAACAATTCTTATACGGTCCTGCGCTCATGATCAGGACATCTTCTTTTCCATTTTCCTGCATCCATTTGGCAAGCTGTTCTGTAAGAATATTCTGCGCATGCTTCGCCTGTTTGAAAAGAACCGGATCCATAACCGGGTCTTTCAGAATAGTCTGGAGAACCAGTGCTTTCTCATATTTCAATGCTTTTTCGTGCATTTCTTCCACAGTGCCGCAGGCAGGCGGACATGCCGGAACCAGATTATAATTTCCGCAGAGATTGTCCTCACAGAACTGTCTGTACTCCGGTACAAATACCAGGTCTTTCGTATCCATGATCGCCGCATTTGCGAATCCCATGGAAAGTGCTTCCTTTATTAAATCCATAAAAAGTCTCCCTTCTTAAGTTGGATGAGTTGTCTTTAATCTGTCATGATTATAACATTTTAAGATGAATAAAGACAGAGCCATGGAGCTAAAAATCCTGAATTTGAAGATGTAAGAAGTCTGGAAGGTACAGCTCCGACTAAGAAACCTTGTGTACCGATCATCGCAATCGAAAGATCTGTTCCGTAAGATTATGTAATTGATAATTTTCACCAAATCAAGCAAGTAGCGAAGCGGATTGCGAATATCCGCTTGATTAATTTCGTCTGCTTCAGAACTTGTAAAGAATTTATATGTGGATTCCGGAACAAGTGGTTTAATATAGCAATCCTCGTAAATAATGCATTTAAGACAGTTCACCCTCTGATGGATTGGATTAAGATGCGTTATTTTAGAGGATCGCTATAAATCAAGGCATGATTGGGTAAATTGGGACTTGCCAGAAAAAATGAAATTTGCTATGCTGATGATAAAGCGAACAATCGGTTGCGTAAAATGGGGTGTTTTTATGGAGACAGAAGAAAAAAAGGTGTATACGATTGAAGATATCGCTCAGGAACTTGGCGTAAGCAAGACAACTGTTTCAAGAGCGATTTCCGGGAAAGGACGGATCGGACAGGCGACCAGAGAACGGGTGCTTGCGTTTATCAAAGAGCATGATTATCGGCCAAATGTTGTGGCAAGAGGACTTGCACAGAAGAAAACATATAATCTGGCATTGCTGATGCCGAAGGATTATGTTGCGACAGAGTTCCTTTTTTTTAAGGACTGCATGAACGGGATCTGTGAAGTGGCATCGCAGTATGATTATGATATCATTATTTCTATTGTAGACGGAGAGGATGTGTCACAGATCCAGCGTCTGGATGCGAACCGCAAGGTGGATGGAATGATCGTAAGCAGAGCTGTTGTCAGTTCAAAGGTTCAGAAATATCTGAAACAGTGCAAAGAGCCTTTTGTGCTGATCGGACCGTCGCATGACCCGAATGTGGCGTTTGTGGACAATAAGAATCAGGAAGCCGGTAAAGAACTGACAAGCATTATGCTGATGAAGGGATTTAAGAATCTGGCACTTCTGGGAGGAAATCAGTCCTATGATGTTACGGGCAGCAGATATCAGGGATTTCTGGAAGCACATAAGGAAATGAGAGTTCCTGTGAATGAGAGCCTGATCTTTATGGATGCGGATAATCAGGTAGCAGTATCCGATGCTGTGAAAAGACTGCTTGAAGAAGGGGCAGATGGCATTGTCTGTATGGATGATGTGATCTGCAGTATGTGTCTGAGCAGTCTGCGGGAAAAGAAGATACAGATTCCGTCAGAGATAAAAGTGGCAAGTATGTATGACAGCAAAAACCTGGAATATAATAATCCGCCGATTACCAGTATTCGTTTTGATACAGTAAGACTGGGAAAGATGGCATGTGTGAAATTGCTGAAAATCCTTGGGGAAAATCCTCAGGAGGATACGCGGCCGCTGAATTATCAGGTCGTACTTCGGGAGTCAACACAGTAGAAAACAGTAAAAACAGTAAAAACAGCAAGAACAGTAAGAACAGTAAAAGTCCTCTGTAATCATTGAAATATCGTAACTGTGAAGGTACTGAACAGTTATGATATTTCAATAAGCAGAGGACTTTTTTACGTGAAAGGAAATGATTCCCGGGTGTTTCTGTGAGATAAAAAACCCTTCATGGAATGAAAACGGTTGCACAAAATGAAACTGATATTGCGCGGAAAAACGGAAAAACCAGTATTGAATTGTGCAATATAACAAAAATAATACATCAAAATTAGATAATAATGGCTAATTGACTTTAACAGGATAATAGAATATACTAAAAATATGAACAATCGGTTGCGCAAGCAAGACAAATGAGCGTTAATCCTGCAGGACTTTATGAAATGATTGCGCATAACCACCAAAATCAGGAGGAAGAGAAAATGAGAAAAAATGTAAAAAAGGTAATCGCACCGTTACTGGCAGCAGCTATGGCACTTTCCTGCACAGTATGTGTAAGCGCAGCAGAGGACGAGACAATTAAACTGACTGTATGGGGCGCTGAGGAAGATCAGAATTTATTAAAAGAACTTACAGATAAATTCCAGGAGAAGTATGCAGATCAGAAATTTGATATTCAGATTGGTGTAGAATCTGAGTCTACTGCAAAAGATACTATTCTGACAGACGTAGAGGCTGGTGCAGATGTATATGCATTCGCAGATGATCAGCTCACAGATCTTGTAAAAGCAGGAGCACTTCTGAAACTTGATGATTATGCAGAGGCGCTGCAGCTTGCAGATACAACACTTGATGATGTAAAAGCTGCAAACGTTGAAGGCGCTATTGATGCAGCAACAATTGATGGCAGCCTGTATGCATTTCCAAGAGCTGCTGACAACGGATATTTTCTTTACTATGATTCATCTGTAATTTCCGAGGAAGATGCAGCAAGCTGGGACAGCCTTCTTGAAGCGGCTGATAAGGCCGGAAAGAAAGTTGGTATGACACTTGCTTCCGGATGGTACAATGCTTCCTTCTTCTACGGTGCAGGTTTTACAACAGGACTTAACGATGACGGAACAACAACTATGGACTGGAACGGAACAAGTGCTGACGGATATACAGGTGTTGATGTAGTAAAAGGTATGCTTGATATTGCATCCAATCCGGCATTTATGGCAGTTGCTGATGGCGACATTTCCAATCAGCTTGCATCAGGAAATCTTGCAGCATGTGTTTCCGGTACATGGGATGCTATGACAGCACAGGAAGCATTTGGTGATGGATATGCAGCAACAAAGCTTCCTACATTTACAGTAGGTGATGCACAGGTTCAGCAGGGATCAGTTGCCGGTTACAAATATGTTGGTGTAAACGGTTATTCTGAGAATTCCGGATGGGCAGTTCTTCTTGCAGAGTACCTTACAAACGAAGAGTCCCAGCAGATGTTCTTTGATCAGAGAGAAAGTGGTCCTTCCAACAAGAATGTAGCAGCATCTGAATCTGTTCAGGAAAATGTAGCACTTGCAGCACTTGCAGCTCAGTCTGAATATGCACAGGCTCAGAAGGTTGGCGGAAAATACTGGGATCCTGCAAAGACATTCGGAGAACTGATTGCACAGGGAACATTAGCAGCAGATGACGACAATGCAATCCAGGAAGCACTTGATAATCTGGTAGAGGGTGCTACTGCTTCTGTAGAATAATATTACTATCTGACAGCAAATACTAAAAAGATAGCCCATATGCATAACGGCATGTGGGCTGTTTTAACCGAATCAAGTAAGTCCCCTGCTTCAATTGCGAAAAGCAATAAGCAGTGGGTGGGGACTTGCTTGTATCAGGAGGAGTGCAAGCTCCTTCTGATAAACTGCGGAGCAGTTATTCGGTTATGAGCAAGTAGCGAAGCGGATTGCGAATATCCGCTTGACAGATAGACAGTAACCATATGAAATTATGAGGAGGAAAGATATGGCAGCACAGGAAAATAATTCTGCTGTAGCGGCAGTGAGTGGATTCTTTAAAGCTATCGGTGGATTTTTCGCTGACTTTGGTACTGCTGTAGTGAAAGGTGATGCGTTTGTAAAGCTGTCCCTGATCTGGATGGGCGCAGGCTATGCAAAGCGTAAACAGTATGTGAAAGCAGCACTGATGACATTGCTGGAGATTGCAGTGATCGTTTTTTCAGCGAAATTTGCAATGCAGTATGTACCAAAATTCAGTACCCTTGGTACTGTAAAGATGGAAAAAGTCTTTAACATGAAAACAATGAAAAGTGAATTTAATGATTATGACAATTCCTTTACGATCCTGTTGTTTTCATTGTTTAGCTTTGTTGTGTGGTTTGCGGCGGCTGTTGTGTGGTTTAAGAATGTGATCAATGCTTACGCACTTCAGAAAATGGAAGAAGCCGGAAAGCATATCAATACTTTTAAAGAAGATCTCAGATCAATGACAGAAGAGAAGTTTCACATTACATTACTTACACTTCCGGTGCTTGGAGTTCTTATCTTTACTTTTATTCCAATCCTGCTTTTGATCTTTATAGCATTTACAAATTATGATCAGCAACATATGCCGCCTACTGAGTTGTTCTCATGGGTTGGCCTTAGTAACTTTATCAATCTGTTTGGCGGCGGTGGTCTTACATCCACATTCGGATATGCATTTGTGAGGGTTCTGGGATGGACACTTGTATGGGCTTTCTTTGCAACATTCACAACTTATATCGGTGGTATCCTGCTTTCACTGCTTCTCAACAGCAAAAAAACAAGACTGCCGAAAATGTGGCGTACTTTATTTATTGTAACGATTGCAGTTCCACAGTTTGTGTCACTTCTGCTGGTGCGTAACTTCTTTTCAAATGGCGGTATTGTCAATACAATCTGTCACAGCATTGGACTGACCGGATTCTTAAGAAGTATCGGACTTGTATCCACAAGTTACATTCCGTTCCTTTCTGCTCCGGGTTGGGCACATGTAATGATTATCCTTATTAATATCTGGATCGGTGTTCCGTATCAGATGCTGATCGCAACAGGTGTTCTGATGAACCTTCCTTCTGACCAGCTTGAGAGTGCAAGAGTAGACGGTGCAACAAACTTCCAGATTTTCAGAAAGATCACAATGCCATACCTGCTTTTCGTAACAGGTCCGGCGCTGGTAACTGACTTTGTAAAAAATATCAACAACTTTAACGTTATTTACCTGCTTACACAGGATGTCTACACAACAACAAACCAGGCAATGGCAAGCTCACAGGCAAATGAGGTTGACCTTCTGGTTACCTGGCTGTTCCGTCTGACTCAGGATTACTACAACTATAAGATGGCATCAGCAATCGGTATTATCGTGTTTATTATCTGTGCAGTATTCACCCTGGTTGCATTTAACAGGATGATCAAGGGAGATAAGGAGGGAACATATCAATAATGAAAAAGATGAAAGATAGTCGTACTTCTTCTATAGTATTACATAATTTATTGATCGCAGTGCTGGCATTTATCTGGCTGGTTCCGATCATCTGGCTGGTATGCACTTCCTTCAGCGCCTATTCAGGAATGAATACCAGTACATTTTTCCCGAAGGAATGGAGCATCACTAATTACCTGAAGCTGTTTCATCCGGATTCTGTATCTCAGTTCCCACAGTGGTTTCTGAATACATTTATCATTGCATGTTTTACCTGTGTGATTTCCACCATGTTTGTACTGATGGTTGCTTATGCAACATCTGTTATGAGATTTAAGATGAGAAAACCGCTGATGAATATGGCGGTTATCCTGAATCTGTTTCCTGGTATGCTGGCGATGATAGCAGTATATTTCACACTGAAATCCTTTAACCTGACAAACAGCTATGCTGGTCTGATCATGGTTTACTCTGCATCATCAGGTCTTGGTTATCTGATCGCGAAGGGATTCTTTGATACCGTTCCGAGAGCACTCTGCGAGGCTGCACGAATTGACGGATGCAGCGAGGCAAGAATTTTCTTCCAGATGGTTCTGCCGATGAGCCGCCCGATCGTTGTTTATACAGTTATCAGCAGTTTCCTGGTACCATGGATGGATTTCGTGTATGCAAAGATGATTCTGAATGCCGGAATTTCTTCCAAATATACAGTTGCTATCGGTCTGTACAAGATGCTGGATAAGAGCTTGATCAACTCTTACTTTACTCAGTTCTGTGCAGGTGGTGTACTGGTATCCATACCGATTTCTATTCTGTTTATGATCATGCAGAAATTCTATGTGGAAGGAATTACAGGCGGTGCTGTAAAAGGTTGATATTATGAATATGACAACGGGAAGAAGAGGAATCGTCTGGAAAACTCCGGACATCACGGCCGATGGGCTGAAGATGTTTGCATGTATCATCATGCTGATCCAGACAGTTGGAATTGCTGTTATTGAAAAAGGACTGATTCATTTAGACCAGTACACACAGGAAAGTCTGAATCAGGCGATGTCCCAGGATTCCCGTTTGATGACACTTGCGGGAATCGGTTCCATCATGCAGCTTATCGGCGGGATGGCGATTCCCGTATTTACATTTCTGCTGGTAGAAGGCTTTCGGAATACTTCTGATTATAAAAAGTATCTGCTTCTGATGGTATTGACTGCGATAATCAGTGAGATTCCTTATGACCTGGCAGTGGGCGGGAAAATTATGGACTGGTCCAGCCAGAATGCGATGGTTACCATGAGTATCTGTCTGATCATGCTGAAATGTCTGGACATCTTCAAGGATGGTTCTGGATTTACAGGAGGGCTGGTCAGAATGCTGATCGTGCTGGCTGCTGTGATCTGGGTAAGTCTGTTCAGAGCGGAATATGGATTATGTATGGTGCTTTTGACAGCAGTATTTTATGTGTTTTATACACAGAATGTTTTGAAAACAGTACTTGGCTGTATCATCAGCCTCATGTATGTAACAGGTCCCCTGTCTTTCTATGGGATCTGGTGTTACAACGGTGAACGAAAAGATCGCATTAATAAATATGTTTATTATGCTTTTTATCCAGTGCATCTGCTGGTGCTTGGAGTAATTGCGAAATATGTTCTGTAAAGACTAAAATGAAGATAGCGAATTAAGAGGAGAACAAGTATGGACTTTAGAACGGACAAGCTGCTCCACGGCGGCGACTACAATCCTGAACAGTGGTTAAAAAGACCGGATATTCTGGAGAAGGA
>OGXW01003337.1_pt1 | contig 10662 bp, 9 predicted proteins | sample 1576341 | NCBI WGS metagenome assembly OGXW01 (sample SAMEA3541592, study PRJEB24748) | human gut metagenome | biome: human gut; feature: human-associated habitat; material: faeces | place: China | collected 2012
ATCCTGCACCCGCGCACTCGTGCAGCAAACGCAGGACATGGCGCAGAGCAGGTCTGTGATGCCATCTGGATTGGTACGAGAAGTGTGATGACTGCTACGATAGCTGTTACGGCAGTACCGCTGAGCTTCATCTTGCGCTTCAGGATGTCGATGATGGCGAGTACGCCGAGACCGCACCAGATAGCGTATGCATAGAATGAGCCGGCATAAGCATAGTCACGCTCACGTGGCTGCATCGGTGTCTGATTCAGGTAGATGACGATGGCAAGACCTGTCATGAAGAACAGGAAGAATACAATCCAGAACTGCTGGATTCCGATAGGGAGGAGTACTTCCTCTTCCTTGCCGTTCTTCATTACCTTCTTCTTACGGGTATACCAAGCCTGCCAGAAAAGTCCGATGAGACCGAGAATCAGCGGCATGCAGTAGAATACATTGTGTCCCTTGTTCTCCTTCAGGTCGTCTGGCAATTTGCTCTGGTCGCCATAGAGTGAATCATCAATGAATGAGAAACCGGTAATCCAGTTTCCGTGCTCTGGCTCACCATTGCCCTGGATGTCGTTCTGACGGCCGACAAAGTTCCACATGAAGTAGCGCCAGTACATGAAGTTGCACTGGTAAGAGAGGAAGAAGCGGATGTTGTCAAACTGTGACGGCATCTTCACCATCATACTCTCTCCGCAGCGGTCGTAAGGAATCTCTGTGCCTTCTACACCGCCCATCCAGTCTTCGTATGCCTGGGCATGAGCCGAACTGTACATACGAGGGAAGAGCATGTTCTGGGCATAGATATACTTATTCTTGTGACTTACTACGAAGTAAGAGTCCTTCTCATCAGCCGAAGCCTTCTCCTTGCGCTGGTAAACCGGTGCGCCTTCCTTCATGACTGGCTTGCACATGTTGCCGTCTACTTCGAGGGCTACCTGTGATGTATAAGCCTGGCCATAGAACAGAGGACGGTCGCCATACTGGTCGCGGCTCAGATAACTTCCCAGGGTAAAGATGTCCTCAGGAGAGTTCTGGTCCATAGGAGGGTTGGCGGAAGAACGGATCACGATGAGTGCATAGCTGGAATAACCAATCATCAGCATCAGCATGCAGAGCAAGGCTGTGTTCTTGACGCGTGCTGAGATGAGAGGCAGGAGCTGCATCTTCTTCTTGGCGATGCCTGTAGATTCGTCAACGCCTGTTACTACCTCCTGCTTGCGCTTGTAGCCGAGTACGAACCAGAGGATAACCAGCACGATGATGCCAGTAATGGCAGCTGTCCAGCCATATCCGTAGAATGGGATGCCGAGCATGCCGAAGCCGAGAACGAAGGCGATATTCTGCTTCTTCTCGTTCTTCTCAGAAGCATGGCAGGTTTCGTAGATACCCCAGATAACTGAGGCTACGAGACAGATGATGTATACGATTTCACCGGTATTGAACGGACAGCCGAGAGTGTTGACAAAGAACAGTTCGAACCAGCCGCCTACGGTGATGATACCTGGAACCACACCATACAGTACGGCTACTACTACGAGGAATGAAAGGAACAGCGCCAGGAGTGAACCCTTGAGGTTGGCATGTGGCACCTTCTTGTAGTAATAAACCAATACGATGGCTGGGATACAGAGCAGGTTGAGCAGGTGGACACCGATACTCAAACCGGTCATATAGGCGATGAGCACAAGCCAACGATCGCTATGAGGCTCGTCAGCATGGTCTTCCCACTTCAGGATGAGCCAGAATACCACAGCGGTAAAGGCAGAAGAGAACGCATAAACCTCACCCTCGACAGCTGAGAACCAGAAGGTATCGCTGAAGGTGTAGATGAGTGCGCCTACCATACCGGATGCCTCGATGGCAATCAGCTTGCTGGTGGTCAGTTCTTTCCAGTCGCTGATAACGAGTCGGCGAGCCAGGTGGGTGATGGTCCAGAAGAGGAACATGATACAGACGGCGCTCAGCAGGGCGCTCATCGTATTCACCATCTTGGCTACCTGGGTGGTGTCGCTGGCGAAATGTGTGAAGAAATTGCCTAAAAGCATGAAGAATGGTGCCCCTGGTGGGTGACCGATCTCCTGCTTGTAAGCAGTCGTAATAAACTCAGGACAGTCCCAGAAACTGGCTGTCGGTTCAATTGTGGAACAATAAGTGAACGCCGCAATGATGAATGCGACCCATCCGAAGATATTGTCCACTAATCTGTACTGTTTCATTATTGTTTAAACTTTAATGTATTATATTTCTTTCTGAATGCTTTCTCCGTGCCTTTCATAAAGGCACATTCCAGTTGCAAAGATAATAAAAAGATGAGATAATATGGATTTTTGCACCTGTTTTTTAGGCATTATTATATAATAAGCCTATACATTTAAGAAATGCTCTTCCAGTTTCTCTCTCGGCATATCTGCCGTATCGTGGTAGTGGAGATGATGATTTACGCAGGCGATGTGCTTTACGTTATTGAGCACTTCGGCTACATCATGACTTACGATGATGATGGCGCACTCCCGGTTGATCTGTTCCAGCATCTCGTACATCTGCTTCTGGAAACGGCGGTCGATGTAGGTGTTGGGCTCATCCAGTATCACTACATCGGGTTTGGAAACAATGGCACGGGCGAGGAGTACTCGCTGCAGCTGTCCGCCGCTCAAGGCTGCGATATGGCGGTCCTTCAACTCCGTGAGCTGCATCTGTTCCAGACAGTCGAGTACCTGCTGGTGCTGTGCCTGGGTGTATCTCGAAAAGAGACTTTTGGTCTTGCTGAGTCCTGAGAGTACCACTTCATAGACGGAGATAGGAAACTGTTTGTCGAGATGATTGTATTGGGGCAGATATCCCATACTGATTTCCCTTACTTCCTCCCCGTCTTTATAAAAGCGGATGCTGCCGTCTGTGGGTTTCATCAGTCCCAGGATGAGGCGCATGAGGGTTGTCTTGCCACCACCGTTGGGACCGATGATGCCAAGATAATCGTCTTTGTAGACGGTGAGGTTGATGTCGTGGAGCACCTCCTTGCCTTCATAGCCAGCAGAAAGATGCTCTATCTCTATTAACTTTGAACTTTGAACTTTGAACATTGAACTTTATGATTAGTTGTTGTTCTTTATTTTCCTACCACAATTTTCTTGCCCTGTACCGCCAGAGATACTTCTTTCATCGCATAGGCCCAATCTGCCTGCAATGGGTTGATATCCATCGCCTTGGTATGGCTTTCCTTGATGAATGTCGTGGTGTTGCGGTTGGCAAATTCAGCCTGTATGAGACAGAATCTGATCTTTTCCTTCCTGGCTCTTTCGATGAGACTCTTGAGCTGGGCTGCACTTGGCTCCCTGCCTTCTTCCTCGATGGCAAGCTGCTCCAACTGGTAATCACGGGCGAAGTAGGTGAGGATAGGGTGATAGATGACGAACTTGCGAACCATCTCCGGATTGTCCTTGAAACTCTTTCTGATGAGGCTGTCCTGCCTGTCGATGCTGCAGAGCAGCTGCTGATAGTTTTTCTGGAAGAAAGTCTTGTTCTCCGGTTCCAGTTGGCAGAGTGCCTTGAAGATGTTGCTGGAGATGATGCGGGCGTTTTTGCAACTCATCCATACATGCGGGTCGGTATTGCCGCCTGGTGTCTTGGCGGGCGTGATGCCTGTGGAGGTATCTATCACTTTCATATCCGGAGCGTTGTCCTGCAGCTTCTTCATCCAGGTCTGCTCAAAACCGATGCTGCCCACTTTCAGATAGAGGGCACTCCTGGAGAGTTCCATCATCTGCTGGGCGTATGGCTCGTAAGTCTCTGGATTGTTACCATTCGATACCATCACGTTGACATCCACCTTATCTCCGGCAATCTTATCAACGAAAAACTTATAGGGAGGGATGGTTACGGTAACAGCAGGTTTGCCATCGCTGTTGGCGACAGATTCCTTTCCGTTACTTTCTGAGGTGTTACCTTTCTGCTGGCTGCCTTTACAGCCTGCGAAAACCACGCATAATATAATAAGGTATAAATACTTTCTCATAAGCAGTCAATCTATATGAATCAATTCTTTGTTTTCTTTGCAGCTTGTTTAAAAGATGAAACTGAGTCCGTAAACCAGCAGTACATATCTCAACACCTTTCCGATGGTGATGCTGATGACAGAAATAACGATGTTGGCTCTCGTCAGTCCCAAAACGATGGTGATGGCACTTCCTAACAGGGGCAGGAAGGCGAAGAATCCCATCCAGGCACCTCTGTCGGCCATGAAGTTCTGAGCCTTGTCGAGACTCTCTTTCTTTACATGCAGATATTTCTCTATCCATTCCAGCTTGCCCATCCGTCCTACGCCATAATTGAACATAGAACCGAGCACATTGCCGATGCTTCCATACAGTACGAGCTGGATAGGTTCTAATCCGGCAGCCTGTAAGCCCGACATGACCACCTCGCTGCTGAAGGGAAAGAAACTGCCGGCAAGGAAGGCTGATACCAGCATGCCCCAGTAGCCCCAGCTCATTAAGAAATCTATTATCCAACTCATAGTAATATGCTCTCTGGTACGAGTATGTTGTAAGCCATGATAAGTACCAGCATGATGAGCAGCAGGATGAAGGTGATGTTGGTAAACTTACCTCTGGTGAATGTGATGAAATGGGCGATAAGCGGTGCTGTATTCACAATCAGGATGCCGCCCAGTTCCTGTATATGTTGAGGCTGGAGGACGATAAAGATGATGCAGGCAACCGATAACATGATAAACGTTTCGTAGATCATGCGGGTTCGTATCTTATCGCCGTAGCTGGTGCGTATGAAGTGGATGGAACCGATGATGGTGAGCAGGGTAACGAAACTCAGGTTCAGAATCTGATGGTCGGTAACCTGTGAATAATCAAAGAGTTCGCTGTAGTTGATGAATTCGCAGAAGTGGTCAGCCAGACCCTGTATGTTGTCGGTATAGAAGAAATAACCGGCTGCAAACCAATAGGGCACGATGAGACCTACCAGGGATGCAAAGAATGTCTTTACGCTAAACGAGAGGGTAAACACCATCATCATGATCCACAGTATAGGCATGAAATAGCCTATCTGTACGAAAACCATCGATGCCAGACCGATGCAGGCAAAGGCGTAGAAAGTCCAGCCTGTTGAGCGTTTATCCTGATAGCAATTCCAGATAATGAGATAAAAGGCGATGAAACACATCGTCACAATACTGCTTTTTAAAGAGAGGTGGGGGAGTCCTGTCATCGTCAGTAATGCCAGAAAACTGCAGGATACCATTCGGCTGTAGGTACGCATGAGGGCATTACGGTTGTTCAGTTCCACCATCAGCAGGGTAGACATGGCTGTAAAAGCAAATTCTACCCAGATATTGGATACCAATAAACCTACTGCAACCCAAACCAGCGTGGCAAGGGTTGCAGTAATTGGTAAAGAGTAGCGGCTAGCCGCTACTTTATTTTGAAAAGTTTTCTTTCTTAACATCTAATTCAATGTTGAATGTTGAATGTTGAATGTTAAGTGTTGAATGTTGAATTAGGCTAGCGCCCTTGAGTCCGTTAGGCAATTCAACATTTAACATTCAACATTCAACATTAAAAAACTAAAGGTCCTGTCCGATATCAGAACGGAAGTACTTGTCGGTGAACTGGATCTTCTGTGCCTCAGCAAAGCTCTTCTTCAAGGCTTCTTCCTTGTCCTTGCCGTAGCTGCTTACGCAGATGACACGACCACCGTTGGTTACTACCTGACCATCCTTCATGGCTGTACCGGAGTGGAATACTACTGAACCTTCTACATCGTCGATGCCCTGGATAGGATAACCCTTCTTGTAAGCCTCAGGATAACCGCCGCTTACGAGCATCACGCAGACTGCAGCACGCTCGTCAAACTCGATGCTGCGCTTGTCCAAATCGCCTGCTGCTACACCTTCGAAGAGATCCACGATGTCACTCTTCAGACGGAGCATCACGCTCTCAGTCTCTGGATCACCCATACGGCAGTTGTACTCGATAACCATAGGCTCGCCTTCTACATTGATCAGACCGAAGAAGATGAATCCCTTATAGTTGATGTTCTCCTCAGCAAGTCCCTCTACGGTAGGACGGATGATGCGCTCGTCAACTTTCTGCATCCACTCCTTGGTAGCGAATGGTACAGGGGTAACGCTACCCATACCGCCGGTGTTCAGACCGGTATCGTGCTCGCCGATGCGCTTGTAATCCTTAGCTTCAGGCAGAATCTTGTAGTTCTTGCCGTCGGTCAATACGAATACAGAGCACTCAATGCCGCTGAGGAATTCCTCGATGACTACGCGTGCAGAAGCGTTGCCGAACATACCGCCGAGCATCTCCTTGAACTCTTTCTTAGCCTCTTCCAGGGTAGGGAGGATGAGAACGCCCTTACCGGCGCACAAACCGTCAGCCTTCAATACATAAGGAGCCTTCAGTGTCTCCAGGAATTTCAAGCCTTCCTCTACGTGCTCGCCGTCGAAAGTCTCATACTGGGCAGTAGGGATGTTGTGGCGCTTCATGAACTTCTTGGCGAAGTCCTTGCTGCCTTCCAATACGGCGCCAGCCTTTGATGGACCGATGACAGGGATGTTCTGGGTGCGAGGATCGTTCTTGAAGTCATCGTAAACACCCTTTACCAATGGGTCTTCCGGACCAACTACCACCATATCAACGCCATTTTCTACTGTGAAGTTCTTGAGCGCCTCAAAGTCGTCTGCCTTGATATCTACGTTCTCGCCGACATTCTGTGTACCGGCATTACCAGGAGCGATGAAGAGTTTCTCACACTTTTCGCTCTGAGCGATTTTCCATGCTAAGGCGTGCTCGCGGCCACCGCCTCCTAACAATAAAATTTTCATTTGCTGTAAGTTATTGTTTGTTATTTGATGTAGAAGTAAACTCCCCTTTTCGGGGGATGTTTACTCCTGGATATTTACTTGAGATAATCGAAGAAATAATTGCTGATGCGCTCATGCAGATGAGTGCTCTGATGACCTCTCATGTTGTGAGGCTCGCCAGGATAGACGAAGAAGTCTGGCTGGGTGCCTGCTGCGATGCAAGCCTTGAGGAAGGTGAGGCAGTGCTGTGGCACTACAGTCACATCGTTCAAGCCCTGGATAATCTGCAGCTTGCCCTTCAGGTTCTTTGCCTGATAGAGCAGAGAGGTCTTCTTGTAACCTTCTGGGTTGGTCTGTGGTCAACCGCTCCTCCTGCTGGAAAAAAAGAAACATATTTTCCAAACTGCCTGTCCTTATAAAGCCTGGTTCCACTCTCCACAAGACAGATATAATTCTGCTCGTCTGCCAGGGCAACCTTCACGCCTTTTTGTTTTCCCAGGGTAAGAAGTCCCAGATTGCCAAGGAAGTGGTCCAGCCTGCCTCCTGTCGCTCCCAGGATCAAAATGCTTCTGGCACCCTGTTTGATTGCCAGGTTTAATGCAGACTGTGTGTCCGTGTCATCCTTCTCCGGCTGAAGCTGGACGATACTGGTTTTGGTCAGGCTGTCAAGGTATGCCTTTCCATCTGCAGATACGCTGTCAAAATCCCCGTCTGCAAGATCTGGCACCAGCCCGGTCTCCCTGAAAAAATCCAGTCCCCGGTCAGCTGCCACAAGCTGCAGCTTTTGGTCTTTATTCTCTTTTTGCAGTTTTTTTAAAAAATCGAGGGCAAAATCTTTCTGGATCATGCCCCCGCTTACGATTACTGTGTCTGTCATACTGTATCTCACTCGATTCGGTCGCTGATTTCTTCAATTTCTTTCTGAATGTGACGGACATTTTCTGCGATGTCACCGCCAAATACCCAGGATCCGGCAACAAAAATATTTGCCCCGGCCTTCATAACAGTCTCAAGAGTACCCTCATTGATTCCGCCGTCCACCTCAATATCCACATCCAGATTCTCTTTGTCGATCAGTTCTCTCAGTTCCTGAATCTTCTCTGTACACTCATCCATATATTTCTGTCCGCCAAATCCTGGCTGAACCGTCATCACAAGGACCATATCCACATCCTCCAGCATATGGCTGATGTCATTCACCGGAGTCGCAGGCTTGATGGAGACTCCCACCTTCACGCCAGCGTCTTTGATGCGCTCAATTGTCCTTTCCAGATCCTCACAGGCTTCTGCATGTACGGTAATGGAATCTGCACCGCAGTTTACAAAATCCTGAATGTATCTCTCTGGCTCTGTCACCATAAGATGAACATCAAAAAACATCTTGGATTCCTTACGAATGGATTTGATCACAGGCATTCCAAAAGAAATGCTTGGAACGAAATCCCCATCCATAACGTCAATGTGGAGCCACTGTACTCCTTCGTTTTCAAGAATTTTAATCTGTTCGCCCAGGCGGTTAAAATCCGCTGATAAAATGGAAGGGCATAGCTGATACATAGTTTTAGTATCTCCTTTTCTCTTTTAATTCCTCATATAATGCCAGATAATCATCATAACGCAGCTGGCTGATCTTTCCCTCTGCCAGTGCTTCCTTAACGCCGCAGTCCGGTTCGTGGATGTGTCTGCATCCCTGGAAACGGCACTGCGGTTCATATTTCAGAAATTCCGGAAAATAATTTCTCAGTTCATCTTCTTCCATATCCGTAAGATACAAAGAAGAAAATCCCGGAGTATCCACAAGGAAGGTATCCTTCTCCACAGGAATTACCTGGGAATGTCTGGTAGTGTGCTTTCCTCTTTTCAGCTTCCGGCTGATTTCCCCGGTCTCCATCTGAATCTCACCCTGCATGCAGTTGGTGATGGAAGATTTGCCAACTCCGGAAGGACCTGCTACCACGGTTGTCTTTCCTCTCAGGATCTGACGGATCTCGTCGATGCCCTCTCCTTCTAAGGTACTGGACAGAACCACCTGGTATCCGCATCCGGTATAGGTCAGATACAGCCGTTCCAGTTCTTCCTTCTCTCCTAAATCCTTCTTGTTAAAACAGATAACAGCAGGAATCCCCTGCTGCTCCATCATGATCAGAAATCTGTCCAGAAGAAGAAAATTCGGCTTTGGATCCTCCATTGCAAAGATAACAAATGCCTGATCCACATTGGCAACTGCCGGACGGATCAGGGAATTGCGGCGGGGAAGAATGGCAGTTACGCTGCCTTCCTTCGCCTCCTGGTCCAGAACGGAAATTTCCGCATTATCCCCTACAAGGGGCTTGAAATTATCCTTTCGGAAAATCCCCTTTGCCTTGCATTCATACACATTGCCGTCCTGGGCATAAATGTAATAAAAACCTGCGATTCCTTTAATGATCTTTCCCTGCATGGATTACTCTGCTTTCTCAAAAGTAAGCGGATAATGTCCAAGTTCCTGGTAGCTTCCGTCTGACTGCTGTTCGGACAGATATAAGGTACCCTCAGCCACACCAGGTGCTCCAATGATGTCCAGCTGATACGGGAAAGTCAGCTGCTGTCCGTCTACTACAGTGCTTGCAGTGGGAACTCCGCTCACTTCCTGAACCAGTTCCAGTCTGACAAGACCGCCTGTGTATCCGGTAGGTGTGTTCAGTCTCTGAGTGCATTTCCAGATTTCACCGTTTGCAACAGCGGCTGCAGCAGCGTCGGAAGAGCTCTGTGTCTGAGTTGTATCTTCTGTGCTCTCTGCGGCAGAAGTATCCTGTGTACCACTGCTTACGGTAATGGTAATGGTATCTGTGTCAGGATTTCCGTAAACCGGATCATCATCTGTGAATCCGATCGGATCCTGGGAAATAACGGTTCCTTCTGCAACATCTGTGCTTACCTGTGTCTCCACATTGATATTAAGGAATTTGCCAAGCTTGGCAATTGCTTCATTTTTCTCAAGTCCGGTTACATCCGGTACCTGTACGCTGTCGCCATAGTCAATACCGCGGCTGATGGTAAGGGTAACCGTATCCCCGGCCTTCACAGTCGTGCCGGCTGTCGGCTCTGTATCCAGTACGCATCCGATATCCACAGAAGAGGTATCATCCGGGTAGATCTTATTGATCTGAACATTCACGCCCTGGCTCTCCAGAGTTTCCTGTGCGGCAGCAGCATTCTGGCCAAACAGATCCGGTACTGTAATTTCTTCTGAACCTTTACTTACATAATAATTGACTGTTGAATTCTTCTCTACTCTGGTACCCTCTACAGGATCCTGGGAAGAAATATTGCCTTTGGCCTGAGTGGAAGCTTCCTCACCCTTGTAGCTCATTCCGATATTCAGGGATGCAAGGAGTTCCTGAGCCTCAGCCTCTGTCTTGCCAACCAGATCCGGTACTGGTACCAGTCCGTCATCTGTGTTATCCTGCTGTGTGGTCTGCTCCTGCTGGTCTGCTTCAGTATTTGCCTTGCCGCCTCCGATCAGGCCGGTGGCCTTTCCTGCTACAACGATCACAGCAATGAGAACAGCTGCGCCTGCGATCAGTGCCACAATACTTCCTGCTACGCTGACGCCTCTTTTCTTTTTCTTAAGGCGGCGCTCTCTGTCATCTCTGTCCCTTTCTCTGTCCCTTTCTCTGTCACGGTCCCTGCTGCTTCTGCTGCGGGAACGGCTGGTTCTGTCTTCGTCCTCATCCGGATCGTAATCATCATAGTTGGTCTCATTAAGTTCCTTCTCAAGAGCCTCAATGTCAGCCTTTATGGACTGCTTCGGGGTATGCTTGATCTCCCCAAGCTCCTCGTCAGAGATTACCACCGTCTTGGCATCTGTA
>OGXW01003344.1_pt1 | contig 10644 bp, 9 predicted proteins | sample 1576341 | NCBI WGS metagenome assembly OGXW01 (sample SAMEA3541592, study PRJEB24748) | human gut metagenome | biome: human gut; feature: human-associated habitat; material: faeces | place: China | collected 2012
TTGTTTCCTTCAAGGACTGAGAGGCCGCTTCCCCAGTTAATAAATTAAATCCCAATTTTAGCAAGCGCTGCCTCATCCCCAACCAACGTCACATCATTATGCAGCTGGAGAATAGAAGCCGGCACTTCCGGTGTGACCGGGCCGAAGAAAGCACGCTCTACGATATCTGCCTTGTTTTCTCCATTCACTACTATCAGTATCTTCTTTGCCTGCATGATTGTCTTGATTCCCATCGTATATGCCTGTTTTGGTACATCGTCGGCAGATGCGAAGAATCTCTTATTTGCCTCAATCGTACTCTCTGTCAGATCTACACAATGTGTTTCCTTTTCAAATGCTTCTCCCGGCTCATTGAAACCGATATGTCCGTTATGTCCGAGTCCGAGCAGCTGAAGATCCACACCGCCCAGTGAACGGATCAGTTCTTCATATCTTCCGCATTCTTTCTCCGCATCCGGCTCCATTCCGTTCGGAACATTGGTCCGTTCCGGATCAATATTCACACGGTCAAACAGATGTTGATGCATAAAGTAATAATAGCTCTGATCATTCGTACGTGGCAATCCCTTGTATTCATCCAGATTTACTGTCGTAACCTCCGAGAAATCCAGATCTCCCTTGTTATACCATTCAACCAGCTGATCATACGTTCCGATTGGCGTAGATCCTGTTGCCAGTCCCAGTACACAGTTTGGTTTCATGATCACCTGTGCAGAGATGATATTCGCTGCTTTCCTGCTCATGTCCTTGTAATCTTTTGCTTTGTAAATTTTCATAAGTACAACCTCCCAATTGTATTTGTTACTTTCTTTTCAAAATTACTGCATTTTCAAAATACTCCGGCAGATGAAAATTCGGCCGTTCGCTTTCTACGCATCTGTACGCTGCATAATGTTCGTATTCCTTTGTTTCACAAATTTTATAGAAATTGCAGCGAAAATCGGATCCTTCCTGTAAATTCAATTTTCCGTATACCTGTTCCAATATTTCTATCGGAAGCGTAAGATTCACATTCCATTGCTCTTCCCGTATTTCTGCGCTACATTTCATCTTCCGTATCTGATCCGGCGTAAATGGTATCCGGTTCATCTTATTCTTTCCATAGCATGCAAGAAGTGCACCATTTGCATTCATTTCGAAGTTAAGATAAATATCATCTGCTGCCGTATCATTTCCTTTAATTTAAATTGAAAAAAAGCCTCCATAGCACTGTCTTTGTAAACCGGATCCTGGTCTTCTTTATAAACCCGGAGAGGATCCTTCTCCTCACACACAAGTTTGATATACAATCCTTCCCCCTGAACGAATCCAATATACCCATAAGTTTTTGCAATCTTCTCTGTTCCCCATAACAGATTTTCGATTTTAAACAGCTCTACTGATTCTAATAACTCTTTGTTTTCTATCAACCGAACTTCCATATGCCGACTCCTGTTGCATAGTTAATGGCTTCTATCTCAATCTAGCAAATATACCGCAGAAAAACAAGATTGTATAAAATCAAAGAGACAAACGTACAAAAAAATAAACCAATCGTGACAGCTATAAATCTTTTTCCGTCCACTTATCCGATATATCTTTTACCTCTTTTATTTCTGTTCATGTAGAAAACATAAAAATCTATCCACTCCACCTCCTATCTTTTGTACTCCACTCGGTCTTTCGCCTGTAACTTCAGATACATCATAAAAATCGCCATTTTGACTCTTTTCCGTTTTCATAAAACTGTCGCTTCCAAATATATCTTTCTCGATTCCTACATACTCATCTCCCCAGTATGTACACTCCTCCGGCTTTATGTTATTTTCAGTACATATTTTTTCTAAAATCACATTAACATTATCGCTTTTACTCGTAACCCCCACTTCAAGATATTTTGCATCACAGGTTGGTGCAACATCTATTCCGTATTTTTTCCCTGTTTGTTTAGCAAGGTGAATCAATCCACTAAGTCCATCTTCCATTCCATGTTCTTTCAAAGTCTCTCTCAAACATCCAAGTTCATCTTCTTGCATAAACAAATTATCGCCTCTCTGATTTTCTACCATAAGATCAATTTTACAATAATTCGGTCTGCTAAATACTATGTCCGTATCAAAATCATATTTCTCTTTTAATGTTTGATGAATTTCAAAACAAACCTGATGGATTTTTAAAATCTCACCCTTGTCCGGAACCATATTTTTAAATATATATGGTATTCCATCCTTAAAGGAATAATTGTACGCACCTCGCCCCAATCCAAGATAAAGATTTTTCAACTCTTCCTCTGCAAAATAACTTTCAATTTTTCCGCCTGCGATATTTTCAATAGTTGTCCCGCTAACAATGATTAATTTTATCCCTTTTTGTAACAGAGGGCGCATCGCTGCAACTGCCTGATCTACAGGTGCTCTTCTCGACATTACAGCCGTTCCATCCCAATCAAAAAATATAGCTTTATATTTTTTCAACATACTGATCTCCTTCGCATTTTAATGTTATATTTTTTTCGCCAATCCAAAAATTGATTCTATCTCCTTCTATAATCTTAAACCTTGCTTCCTGCTTTGATACAGTCACTTCCAGTAACGTTCCTTTTCGTTTGATCCTGAATCTATATTCTTCCCATTCTTTCGGAATTACAGGTTTAAAACGCAATTTTGAATCCTGACATCGGACTCCTGCAAAACCATTCACAATTGCCTGCCATGTACCTGCCATATTTGCTGCATGGATTCCTGCATAAAAATTATTATGATAGTCATCCAAATCCATTCTTGCCGATTGGGAAAAATATTTATAAGCTTCATCCAAATATCCGATATCACAAGCAACTATTCCAAATATGCATGTTGATAATGAAGAATGATGTAACGTCACTTCTTGATAAAAATCATAATTTCTTCTTATTTCTTCTTCCGTAAATAAATTGCTATGTAAATACATTCCCAATATCGCATCTGCCTGTTTTGACATTCTATGGCGCATTATAAATAATGGATGATAATTTTCATAAAGCCATGCACGTTTTTCCGGCGGTATCTTAGATTCATCCCATGGTTTTCTCATCATAAATGCATCATCCATTGGATATATTTGACGTTTTTCATCATACGGAAAATACATCTTCTCAATAATCTGATTCCACATTTCTATCTCTTCTATAGAAAAATCTATTTTTTCTTCCAAACGAGATAATACTTCCGGTGCATTTTCATTCAAATAGCTCACTGCTCCTACAGCATCTCTCAAATTTTCACGCGCCATGAGATTTGTGTAAAAGTTATTGTCCACCAACACATTATACTCATCTGGTCCTGTTACATCACAAATACAGTATCTTCCATCTTTACATTCTGCAAAGCTTCCAACATCAGCCCACACTCTTGCTGTTTCTATTAAAATTTCTGCTCCTTTTTCTTTGAGATACTCCACATCTCCACTAACCTGTAAGTAGAGCGATAATGCATACGCTATATCTGCATTGATATGATACTGTGCTGTTCCCAACGGATAATATGTCGAAGCTTCTGCCCCATTAATGGTACGCCATGGATATAGTGCACCTTTCATATGTCCTAATATTCTTGCTCTTTCTCGCGCCTGATCTAGTGTTCCATATCTGTAATCAAGCAATTTCTTTGCAACTTCCGGTTCTGTGTATATCAAAACCGGCAGTACATACATCTCTGTATCCCAGAAATAATGTCCTTCATATCCTTCACCAGAGAGTCCTTTTGCTCCCATTCCTGTATGTCCGTCTCTCCCTGCTGCTTGAATAATATGGTACAAATTAAAGTGAATTCCTTGTTGTACAGCTTCATTTCCCTTGATTTCTACATCCGCTATTTTCCAAAAGCTTTCCATATATTCTTTCTGATATTTTTCCAGATAAAGACCGCCATCCGTTTCTGCCGCTTCTAATTCTTTATTCACAAATGTTTCCAACTCATTTTTTCCCATATCAAGCGCAGTTGAATAACAAATAAATTTATCTAATTTTACAGTTGTTCCCTGTTCACATTCCACAGATACCGAAATTTCTGCCATCATCTCTTTTATGTCTTTTTGCCAGGACAACTCTTTTATTAAATCATTGTTTTTCCATAACACATGAGAACTTCCACATGCCATTGTCAATTGACTTCCCTTTGTTGTGCCTTCATAATACATTTTATTATTTTTTGCCCACATTTTGTCTGGATCCAGCCTACGTCCAAAAGGACCATAATCAACAATCGGATTGGTTTTCCTTGTGTGATTTTCTACATCTGTCTGCATTTTTGAGACAAATTGAATTTCTCCCGAATAGTTTAATGGTGTTACCCTATATGAAATTAACATTATATTTTTTCTGGCAAATGAAACCAATCGCAAAATCTGAATTCTTGTTTTTTTCCCTTTCGGAGATGTCCAAATAAGTTTTCTTTCCAGAATCCCTTCTTTCATGTGAAGCACTCGTTCATACTCTTCCACTGTACCGTCCATCATGTCAAATTTTTCGTCAGCAAGTATTACGTGTGTTTCTTTCAAATTCGGCAAATTTAAAAGAGACTGACTTAAAAGTGGAGAACCAAAATTAGCTTCTCCATAACGTATTTTTTCGCTTTCATAGAATCCATTCACAAAATTGCCTTCTAATCCGGTATCTATGTCAAAATCATAGGCTTCCTCAAAAGTTCCTCTTGTTCCAATATAACCATTAGACAAGGCAAATGTTGTTTCGTTCCGATAATTATTCTTTATATCAAATTCCGTTTCTGTAATATCCCATACCTGAATCGGATAAATTGGTCGTTTATCTGTATCCATTTATTTCTCCTTATATTGAACTCTTCTTAACGCACCTTCCAGAAAATTTCTTCATCTTTAATAAAAGCCATTAAAAATTCATATGCATCTGGTTCTAAAGCCGTTTCATGTTTCAAAAGTGCCTGATATTTTAAATTATTAATCCCTCTGGCTTTTTTCATCTCTTCTGGTAATTCCAGTATCATTCGTTCTTCCCATTTATAATTACTGTTTTCTTCCAACCCCTGCGGACAACTAAATACCGCTGTATCTCTTTCAGGCCAGTTATCATCCCCCGCACAGGAATGAATCAATCCACAAAATACCTTCGGTTCGTATCCGTTCTTTTTATTTAATATATCCAGAACTTCGCATACAAAGTAATACAATCCTGAATGATCTCCATGCATATCATATTCGGATGTTGTAAAAATAACATCCGGTTTCTTTTCCTCCAACAACATTTCTAAATCTTTTTCAAATGTTATGCGATTATAGTCTCCATGTTTTCCATATTTTTTCATATGAAATTCGACTTTATCCTCTAACCCGTACGTTTCTCGTGCACAAGATGAAGGATAAATTTTCTGTTCATTTTTTTCATTATACAGATGTGTCAAAAAGCTTTCCCTTTCCGGCATTCCAGTATCTGCATACCCCATAATTTCAAATGATTCTTTATTGCTTCCAAGTGTTTCCAATCCCGCCAGACTTTCTTTCAGCCTTGCATAACCTTTAGAGTAATCTATACAGCCATAATCACCATTTGTTACCATCACAACCGTATATGGAACATTGTTCTGTTCACATACTCTGATTACTCCTGCCGACATCAAGATTTCATCGTCCTGATGCGGCACAATAACCATTACATTATTACACTCTTTTTTGATATCCAGATTCATTGTCTTCATTCTCATATTTAATCTTTTCTTTACCCCTTTACTGCGCCTGCTGCTACACCGGCAATAATATATTTCTGCATAAACACATAGAAAATCATAAGTGGTGCAACTCCCAGCATCAACATTGGGAATAATGCTGTCCAATCTGTGGCAAACTGTCCTATATTTCTTGTTACCTCTTGAAGAATGACATCATTTTCTCTGCTCTGCAAAAACAAAAGTGGTGTCATAAATTCGTTCCATACATTTAATGTCACGATAATTACAACGGTAGAAATAACCGGTTTTAATAAAGGCAGTACTATCAGGAAAAATCTTTTAAAAACAGAACACCCATCAATTGCTGCAGCTTCTTCCAATTCTTTTGGAATTGTCGATTCAATAAATTCTTTAAACAAAAATACAGCTTGCGGCGTATTAATGGCTACATCTACCAGAATAACAGACCACAAAGTATTCATTAGACCGAAGCCTTTTACAATTTTATACAAACTAACAATGTTCATCTGAAACGGAACAATCAGTCCTGCAAGGAACAGAAGAAAAACTCTGGTTCCCATTTTGGACTTTGTTCTTGCCAATGCATATCCTGCCATAGATCCAAATATAACAATCAAAAGAACTGCTGTTGCCGTAATAAATAATGTATTTCCAAACGCTCTTGGGAACTCCATATTAACCCATGCATTCACATAGTTATCCAACCTGAGTACTTTAGGCAAGCCAAGCGGATTTGCTGTTGCCTCCTGTGAACTTTTTAAAGTTGTAACAATCAGATAATAAATTGGTATAAACCAGATTACTGCGATCAGGATCATAAAAATTTCAGTAATCGCAAGATTTCTTTTTTCTTTTCTCATTGTATTGCCTCACTCCATTTTCCCATTAATTTTGTTACTATTGCACTGATTGCAAGAACGATAATAAAGAAGCATACACCAAAAGCTGAACCTGTACTGTAAAATCCTTCTGATATTCCTTTTTTCATCATAACTGTCATAACTGTCTGTGTTGCATCTCCAGGTCCACCTGATGTCATAGAATAAATAATATCAAATACTTTCATTCCACCAATCAATCCTGTAACAATTACAATTTTTACCGATGGACACATTAATGGTAATGTTACATACATAAATTTTTTCAGTCCATTGGCTCCATCAATTTCTGCCGCCTCATAAAGATCTGGTGAAATACTCTGTAAGTTTGCAAGGAAAATAACCATTGCCCATCCTGTCCATTGCCAAATCTGTGTTAAAATTACAGAATATAATGCATTTTTCGATGTAAAGAAATTCAATGTTCCCAGACCCAGCTGATGTAAAATATTATTAATTAATCCAAAATCCGAAGACGACATAATAAAATTCCATAAGTACCCTATAATCAGGGAACTAAATACTGCTGGGAAGAAAAATACCGCTCTTAACAAATTTCTGCTTTTTAATTTCTGATTTAATACAAACGCAAGCGGCAATCCGAGTAGTGTTTGAAAGCCCGTTAATAAAATTGCATAGATAACGGAATTCTTAATAGCCGCCAACATTACCGGCGTTTGCAATACTTTTATATAATTCTTTAATCCCACAAAATGAAGATTTATGGGATTCATATCTGTGTAGTCTGTAAAACTATAATAAATCGTATACAAAAACGGGGTAATGCTAAATAACAAATATATAATCAGTGCTGGTAAAATGAAAATAACAAAATATTTCCCAAGCTCACCAGCCCGTAATTTTCTCTTTTTTACCATTTTTATTCTCCTAAAAAGTCAAAAGGTGCCTTGCGCCACTTTGGACGCGAGAGGCACCTTATTCATTCTTCCTACTGTATCTTATTTTTCAAGTAATTCTTTTACTGCAGAATCAACATTCTTTAATGTTGTATCCAGATCCTGTTCTCCGAGAAGATATGACTGCATTTCTGTTCCATATGTTTCGTGTGCACTTGCTGCATCTCCCCATTCATTCCATGGACAATATACATTACCTGCTTCCAACGCTTTTGATGCACTTGCATATTCTTCCGGTAATTCAAATTTAGCTCCTTCAAGATAAGAAGAACCACCCTGATTATCTTCCCAGAACGCCTTCTGACCTTCCTCTGTTGAAAGTGCTTTTAATACTTTCATTGCTGCATCTTTATTTTTTGATGATTTGTTTACTGCAAAACCACATCCCGGTCCTCCAATCAGCCAGCCATCACTTGCTTTCGTTCCATAGAATGGCATCATATCAACCTTAAGATCCGGATTTTTGTCTTTAATAGTATCCAAATCCCATGGACCGGAACAGAACATTGCAGCTTTTCCAGTTGCAAATTCCTCAAGAGCCTGATCATGGTCAATACCTACCATATCCTTCGTGTATACTCCATCCGTAATCATCTCTGACCATTTTTCAAGATACTTATTCCAGTTGCCTTCTAAAGTGGTTTTTCCATTTCTGTATTTTTCTCCGAAATCTTTTCCTTCATCTGTTGAAAGATATTCTGCTGTTACAAAAGCCATCGAATTCTTTAACATCGGTTCCCATGATTTCAATCCTGCTGCTAACGGTTTAATTCCAAGATCTTCAAATTTTTTGCATACGTCCAAATATTCATCAAAGGTTGTTGGCAATTCGATATTGTTCTGCTCGAATAATTCTTTATTAAAATATGTTCCTTCAAACCAGCTGATTCCAGGTAATGCATATACATCTCCATCATAACTATATACATTTGTTCCTGCATCAGAATATTTCTTTCCAAGATCATTTACTTTTTCCAAATAACCTAATTTTGCATGTTTCAATGCAGATGCAGGTGATTCACAAATAATGTCCGGTCCTTCTTCCGCTGAAAGTTGTGTATCAACAACCGTATCATAATTTGAATTGTCAATAAACTGGAACTCAATTTTCACATCCGGCACTTCCTTTTCCAGATAATCCAGAAGTGTTTTCACCGTATCTTCATTATTCCAATATGTCATTCGGATTTTGGTTTTACCATCACTTGTTTTTTCCGAACTACTATCAGAACTTTTGCCACACCCCATTGCTAATCCTGTTACCATTGTGGCACATAACAGAACGCTTACAATTTTTTTCTTCATATCTTTTGTCCTCCTCTATTTGCTTTTATTATAGTTTTTAACCATATATATTAAAATTGTACATTTTTTTGATTTATAACATTTTTTCAAGAAATGTTTTTATGAAAAAAGCGGGAAGCCATTATCCGACTTCCCACTTTTTATTTATTCTCTATCTCTTTTCTGATTTTAATGGAGAAACAAACCATCCCCTCATCCGTAGTTGAACTGTACAAGCCACACTCTTCATCATAATACATTCGAATTCTTTCACGGATATTATAAATCCCATATCCCTTTCCCGGAGTATTTAAAATTCTTTCCAATTCTTCACCAACTACCTTTGGTCCATTATTATATACATGAAATTCGAGAAATTCTTCACCGTATATATACTCTATCTTTATTTTTCCTCTTTCGGATTCACACAAATCTGCTCCATGACATATTGCATTCTCAACAATTGGCTGTAATAAAAAGTTCGGCATCTGACACTCTCCCCCAGCTTCATCCAGATGATACTCTACATCAAAATTGTTTTCATGTGATTTTAGTTGAATTTGCAAGTATGCTTTAATATTTTCCAATTCATTTTGTACAATCGTAATCTGTCTTCCGCCATTCAATGCTGTCCGATAGAATGTTGCAAGAAGACCTGTAATTTCTGCGATATCATCCTGATCTGATCTTATTGCCTTCCATTTAATGCTAGATAAACAATTATACAGAAAATGAGGATTCATCATCGCCTGCAATGCTTTCAATTCTTCTTTTCGCTTTTCCAATCCTAACTGGTACATATCCTGCATCATTTGATTTATTTTCATACACATTTCGCGAAAGCTTTCTGCCACAACTCCTATTTCGTCAGAATACCCCTGCTCTATCTTTAGCTCAAAATTCCCCCTGCTAATCTCTTCCGCCCCATGTTTTAGTTGAAGAATTCTTGTACTTAAAATTTTAGAAATCACACTCATCATAATCAACGCAACCGCAAGGCACAATCCCATTACCAGTACTGTCGTTGCCATAATTTCTCGAATTTGCTCCGAAATTTCCGATTTATCAATATAATAATATAATTTCCAACCATTATCCATTTCCTCAGATGTGGCTAATATATATTTTTTAGTTTCGTAAATCCTTTCTTCCCGATTTTCTTCAATATGTTGATAAATATTTTTATTTATTTCTCTATCTTTAATTGTTCTTTCCGTAATCTTCTTTCCATTTGCATCCACTAAAAGTATTCCATTATTCAAATAGCTTGATTGAAAAAGTCCATCTAAAAATTCATCTGCAAACACTTCTAATCGCATATATCCAATTACCGTTGACGAAGTCGCCGAATCCAAAATCATTCGTGTCGCATAAATCCGGTCATCTTTAACACTCCACTCTGTTTTAAAGTTATTCTGGTTTTTTCTGAACCAACTTCTCTTTTCTTTCCCTTCTAATGGTTTCAAAAAACTTCCCAATGACTGTTTCACATATGGAGAATAAATTTCAATTCCCTTTATCTTATCATCACTGGCTATAAAATACCAAAATGTGGGCTCTACAGAATCGTTCATTTCTTTTACTAACGCATTTCTGTTTTTCAATCCATTTTCCAGACTTCCTCTTAACTTTGCATTATATGATAAATATTTAATATTGTCAGTTTCTCGTTGAATATCATTTTGCAAACTGTAAGAAATTGCATCGACATTGCTTTCCATTGTATGCTTCGTCTGTCTTATCAGATTTTTTTTAGATACATAATAAGAATACATGCCAAGTACTAAAATTGGCAATATAACCAATATCAGATAACTGATAATTAATTTTTTTCTGATAGATGCCTTTCCGTAATACCAATCCCATATTTTTTTCATATTTTTTCTC
>OGXW01003345.1_pt1 | contig 10641 bp, 8 predicted proteins | sample 1576341 | NCBI WGS metagenome assembly OGXW01 (sample SAMEA3541592, study PRJEB24748) | human gut metagenome | biome: human gut; feature: human-associated habitat; material: faeces | place: China | collected 2012
CCATTTCTCTTTTGAGAAATTCCGATGTACTCAACTGGCTAAAGCCATATAAAAACAGAGGGTGCATGCGAGTGCCGGATTTCCGGCACGCATGTGCACCCTCTGTTTTATCACCTTTTTTGCGCTGTTTTCTGCGCATCTGAAGTTCCGCTGGAACTTCTAATATGAATCTGTAAGATTCATTATATCATCTTTTTGCGCTGCTTTCTGCGCTTCTGAAGTTCCGCTGGAACTTCTAATATGAATCTGTAAGATTCATTATATCATCTTTTTGCGCTGCTTTCTTAAAGCTCTCCTAGAAATCGACCTCTGTATCGTAGTAGCAGCACTTCAACAGTTTTTCCATCTCCTCCTGGCTCGGCTGACGCGGATTCGATCCTGTGCAGGCATCCAGAATTGCATTTGCTGCAATCTCCGGCAGTCTCTCTAAGAATACTTCCTCCGGCACAAATCCCTGCTCAGTCGGATAACTGTCCGCGCCGTAATTCTTGATACAGTGCGGAATCTTAAGATCATCATTCATGCCGCGCAGATATGTAATGAGGAGCGCCACTTTTTCGTCCAGCGTACCTCCGCCCAGTCCCATAAAATCTGCGATCTCGCCGTAGCGCTTTTTCGCGGTCTCATCCTTGGCGTTGAATGCGATGACCTTCGGCAGATACATGGCGTTTGCTGCACCGTGAATGATATGTGCGCCGTAATCTGCAAATGCAGCACCCGTCTTGTGAGCCATCGAATGGACGATTCCAAGCAGTGCATTGGAAAATGCCATACCGGCCAGACACTGTGCATTGTGCATAGAATCACGTTTTTCCATATCTCCGTTATAAGAGCCCACAAGATCTCTCTGGATCATCTTGATCGCATGCAGGGCAAGCGGATCGGTAAAATCACAGTTCGCCGTGGAAACATACGCCTCGATGGCATGCGTCATCGCATCCATACCGGTATGCGCTACCAGCTTCTGCGGCATCGTCTCTGCAAGCTCAGGATCTACGATCGCCACATCTGGCGTAATCTCAAAATCTGCAATCGGATATTTGATTCCTTTTTCATAATCCGTAATGATGGAAAATGCCGTCACTTCCGTCGCCGTTCCGGATGTGGAAGAGATCGCGCAGAAATGTGCCTTTTTGCGGAGCTTCGGAATTCCAAATACCTTGCACATATCTTCAAACGTAATGTCCGGATATTCATACTTGATCCACATTGCCTTGGCCGCATCAATCGGAGAACCGCCGCCCATCGCCACGATCCAGTCCGGCTTGAATTCTTCCATTGCCTTGGCGCCCTTCATCACCGTCTCCACCGATGGATCAGGTTCAATTCCCTCAAACAGACAGACTTCCATTCCTGCTTCTTCCAGATACTGCTTTGCGCGATCCAGAAATCCAAAACGCTTCATGGAACCTCCGCCGACACAGATCATCGCGCGCTTTCCCTCAAAATCCTTTAAAGCCTCCAGCGCTCCCTTTCCGTGATACAGATCGCGCGGTAACGTAAACCTTGCCATATGCTCCTCCAATCCGCCACTTCCTGTGGCAACCATTTTTTGCAGCCTTTGCCCGCCGTTACTATCATACCCCAAATCTGGCGTCGTTTCTGCATATGTTAAGTATAACATATGCACAACCGGCGTTGCAATTCTTTCCGTTTCCATTCTGCAGGTTTTCTGCAAGAGATTTTCGCATCGTGCTCCGATATACCGTTCCTATGTTCCGGCGTGGCCGGTTGGGGTGGGTTCCAGGGAGCTTCACATCTAAAGCAGGTGGCTTTGTTTTTAGGACTCTTACTGCTCGAGTCCGGCGGGGCTTTCTGACGACGGGGTGATTCGGAGCACCGGAGGCTTCACACCCTTGGGAAACAACTTGGTTTTATGGCACGTTCTGCTTGAGCCTGGCGGGGCTTTCCGACGGCTGGATGCTTCGGAGCACCGGAGGCTTCACATTTCTGGCAGATGACTCGGTTTTTTAGTTCCCCTACTGCTCGGGCTTGGCGACGTTCTTTCTACCGGTCACTTTCCGCTTCCTACCACGCAACATTTCTTTGTCCTCCGCACTTACACGATATGACTCCAGCATTTTCTGAATTGCCTTATTATAGGTATAATCATCCAGTTCATTTTCCAGCAGAAATGCCTGGGTCTCCTGCGGAAATTTTGCATAAGCAGTCGCAATTCCCCATGCGACTCCCATTTTGCAATAATAGCCCTCATGCTTTAGGCTGTTATATACGGCAAGCACACGGTCGATATATTCAGGCACCAGAAAATGATCCATCAGCATCACTGCCACCACCCGCTGCTCAAATTCACTCTCAGACGCGCGGTATTGCATCAGAAAATCCCACACCTCTGCCCGGTGCTTTCGGACAATCTTAAATGTAGAACAAAACCCATCATTGACTGACCAGTCGTGGATTTTCGGAATAAATGCTGCGGCATATTCCAAAAGCTCCTCCATCTCCGCTTTCACGTAGCCAATCACAAGTCCCTGCAGCATAATCTCCTCGTAGGTGTCATCACGTGCCTCCTTGAGATAAGTTCTCCAGTCTTCCTTTGCGAGCTGCTTCGCCAGCGAACGCAACACCGGAAGCCGCACTCCCAGAATCGAATCTGTCCCCGGAATCAGGCTGCTGGTAAAATCTTTGAACTGCTTTTCCGCATGTTTCTCTAAAAAATCACGTATCTGTTCGTTTGTCATTCTTTCCTCTCTTTGCACTGTCCATAATTTGCTGTAAATGCGATTCTGTGTCTGCGCTGCTTTCTGCGCATCTGAAGTTCCGCTGGAACTTCTAATATGAATCTGTCAAGATTCATTATACCATACATCAACTATCCCCCAGCAAAAGGAATTGTCGCAATAAGCCTAGACCTCTTCTGGGTGATAAGTAATATTATAAGAAACACACTTGAGGATTTCATGTGGAAATGCAGGTGGCAGCGAATTTCGGTTCGCGCGATTTTATAATGTCTGTGAAGCAGCGGCATTAGCCGCCACTAGAAAGTTCGCTCATTGTCTCTGATTTGTCGGACACACTCCGGGAGTGTTCAAACGTGGAAGAGACACGGAATCCGATGCAAACATTCAACTAGAAGAAATGCTCACATTTTTCTCAAACGAATCTTCCATCTACATTTCCACATGAATTTCCCAAGTGTGTTTCTAATAATATTACTTATCAAAGCAGGGGGCGATATGCTTATTGCGACAATTCCTTGCAAGCGCGTTCGCATGGAACATATCCGTCCGCAGCATGCAAGCATGCGCGTCCGTCTTTGCCTCATGCTCACTTTTGCCTCCGCGAATATTATATTACAAACCGTGGATTCGGGTCTATGCGCGCAAAAATGTGCTCCCAGACCCGCGTAAAAGTCAAAAACGGGTCTCAGACAACGAATTGCATCTCTCAGACCCGCAAAAATGCCCCAAAATGCAGTTTTTATAACCTCATTTTCTGCTGCATCCTCCCAAAATCAGTTTTTTATAACCTCATTTTCCTACTGCAACCGCTCTGGAATCAGTTTTCATAGATCTCACCGTCCACAATTCTTACCACACGGCCCGCATGTTTTGCCACATTCAGATCATGGGTAATCATCACAATGGTATTTCCCATCTGATTCAGATTTTCAAAAAGCTTCAATACCTCTTTTCCACTGTTCACATCGAGCGCGCCTGTCGGCTCATCTGCAAGTAGAATAGCCGGTTTTCCGACCAGCGCACGCGCACGCGCAATCGCCACGCGCTTCTGCTGACCACCGGAAAGCTCATTGGGCTTATGTCCGATACGCTGTGAGAGCCCGAGCATGTCAATCGTATCCATACTCGTCTCCTGCGCTTCCGCAAGCCCCATTCCGCGCATCAGAAGCGGCATAACGATATTCTGCAGCACGTTGTAGGTCGGAATCAGATGATATTTCTGAAAAATGAAACCTATTTTCTGATTCCGGATTCTTACCAGTTCCTTTTCCTTCGCCTGTTCGATTGCCACGCCATCCAGCAGATAGTTTCCGCTGTCCATCACATCCATGCACCCGATGATATTCATGAGCGTACTTTTTCCGGAACCGGAAGAACCCAAAATGGCAAGATATTCTCCCCTCTTTACGGTCAGCGACACATCTTTGAGCACATGGAGGGACTGCGTTCCCATGCGGTAGGATTTGTTGATATTTCTCATTGTGATTACGTCTGTATTTTCTATACTTTCTGCTTTTGTGACCGTGCAGATCGCCGGCTCCATATCCATCACTGCATCCATATCTCTATAATAACCCCCTCACCGTCTTCGCTGGTCTCTATCAGAAGCTTCAGCAGATCGCCAGCCGCCAGCCGCTGAAACGTCGTCTCGGTACCTGCCGTGGTGTGCACCACCGTGCTGACCAGAATCAATGTTGTCACACTTTTACCACTCATGCCGCCATTTCCGCCCGGTGCTCCTCCGCCGTTACTTCCTGTTCCGTCCGATGTCGCATCGCCCGGCATGTCGCCATTTTCTTCCTGCGGCATCCCGTCCGACATCTCCGTGCTATCATTTGTTCCGGAAGTTCCCTGCGGCATCCCGTACGATGTCTCCGTGCTATCATCCGTTCCGGAAATTCCCTGTGACATCCCGTCCGACGTCTCCGTGCTATCATCTGTTCCGGAAGTTCCCCGCGGCATCCCGCCAGGCGCCCCCGAACCATCTCCAGACGCTCCTGCGGCATCACTTCCTCCAGGTGCCCCTGATCCATCGCTTCCTCCAGGCGCCCCCGAGCCATCTCCGCCTTTTTCTGCATTCTCAGTGTTTTCCGTGCTGCTTGCAAGATATGCCTCCACCACCGATTCGTCGACTTCCACATATGTCAATTCATTTCCCTCGATGCTGGTCACATAGGCATATACATATTTCTGATTATCCGCCAGTGTCTCCGTATCTTCTATCCTGCGGGTCCATGCGAAAATGCCTCCGCCGCCGAGCACTGCTGCAAGCGCCACAATGCCGCCCGCCACCGCTTTCTTCTTTATCATGCCAAACCTCTTTTCAATTATTTATTCCGCACCAAGTGCCTCCACCGGAACCAGATTGGACGCCTTATACGCCGGATAAAATCCGAAGATCGTTCCTGTTCCCACAGCAAACACGAGGGCAATCAAAAATGCTGACGCCGACAGTTCCACCCGGACGCCGAGATACTGCACAATCGGAGCCACCACAAGCGATGCCAGATTTCCCAGCACGCCGCCGATGAGACTGATTGCCGCCGCCTCCGCGAGGAACTCCAGCAGAATGTCCCGCTTGGAACAGCCAATCGCTTTTAAGATACCGATCTCATTGGTCCGCTCTTTTACGGATACAAACAATACGTTCATAATGCCGATTCCGCCGACCACGAAGACGATCGCCGCCATTGCAATCAGAAGCATCGTCAGAATCTGGTTGGAAGCCTCCGCCGCTTCCATCTTGCTTCCCGCATCCTCAAATGTGAACTCGGCGTTCGGATAACTGGTGGCAAGCACCGCCGTCACTTCCTCGATCACGCCTTCCACATTATTCACATCCGCTGCCAGCACCGTGATGATCGGTCTGACCGACGATCCGACCAGATATTTCACGCCGGTCGCATAAGGGATAAAGATGGAGTCATCCGGGCTGATACCGGACGCGACCGTTCCCATGCTTTCCAGCACACCGTTTACCACATAAAGCCGGTCGTCGATATAGATCACGCTTCCGTATGCCTCAATGGCACTGCCGAAAATCTCTTCGGCAACGCTTGCGCCGAGCACGCAGACTTTTTCTTTGTTCTCATCATCATCGTCGGTGATAAAACTTCCGACCGCGAGGGAGAGGTTGCTGATCGTCTCGTAGTTACTTTTCGCTCCTGCGATGGTATAGGTATCGGCTTCATCGAGATCTCCGCCATCCACACTGGATTTTGTGGTGTAGGAAATGGTCGCTGCCGAGATGCCGGACGCAAATGTTTCGATGTCATCCACATCATCCTCGCTCAGCGCGATATTTTCCTGATTCATGCGGTCTTCCATATCGCTCTGTCCGCCGAAAAAGCTTCCCATATCCGGCATACCGCCGCCGTCACCGGAAGGCATCTCTCCCCCCGGTGATCCGCCCGGCGCCTCGCCTCCCGATGAGGAACCGCCTCCCATATCGCCGGAGGGTGCTCCGCCAAAACCGCCTCCAAAGCCTCCTCCGCCACCCGTCGCCATCATTGCCATGCCGGAATCCGAATCATCGCTGCTTCCTCCGCCGCCAAAATCTGTCCCGCCGTCATAGGAAATGTCCACCGCACCGGCATTTAAGTTTTTAAACTGGTCTGCCACGTCCGCCTGACCGCCTTTACCAATGGCAATGACCATCACGATGGTGGCCGCACCGACGATAATGCCGATCGAGGTCATGATCACCTTAAATTTGTTCTGTGTGATATTGATCCAGACCAGTCTCAATAATTCTTTTGGCTTCATTCTGTCACCTGACTTTCTATCAGCACAGTTTCACCTTCCGTGAGCCCGGACGTAATTTCCACGTTGACCCCGTCAGAAAATCCCGTCTCCACATCCACCGTGCGGATCGTTCCGTCCGCATCCTTCACTTTGACATAGGATGTCGTTCCGTCCGACTGGACCGCCTTGTTGGATACATACAGCACATCCGTCACCTGCCTGCTGATAAATGTGACATTTCCTGTCATGTCCGTGTATATTCCGGTGATGTCCCCAGTAAACGCGGCGGTCACATTGTAAGACACCGTGGAGGAACCGCTGGAAGATGAAGTGTCAATGCTCTCCACCTCCCCCGCAAACGTCTGGTCCTCATAGGCAGACAGCTCGATCTCCACGACGTCTCCGACTGCAATATTTGTGATGTCCTCCTCCGACACGGAGACGGTGATCGTCACCGCATCCGTATTGGAAAAAGTGGCAACCGTTGCGCCGGAAGGGATGGTATCTCCTGCCTCGTACGCCAGATCGGTAATGGTTCCCGTATACTCCGCATAGATCGTACCGTCATCCCCGATGGCAGCTTCAAATTCCTCAAGTGCCTCCTCCGCGTCGGACAGCGTATCTTTTGCATCGGTAATGTCATTGTCCGCCCCGGAGACATCCACACTGTACTGACTGGATGCATTTTTTGCCGAGAGTTCCGCTTCTTTCAACGTTTTCTCTGCCTCAATGGACTTCGTGGTATAGTTGTTTTTCGCTGCCACAAGCTTTGTGTACAATTTGTCGTAATTTTCCTGCTCCTCGGTAAGCGATGCGCTTAAGTCCACGCCCGCATCGATCTGCTCCTGATAGTAATTGATCAGAGACGCCGACGTATCCACCGCTTCCTGCGCGTCATCCACAGCCTCCTGCAGCTGCTTGACGGTGGCTTCGTAGGTCTCCTGTGCAACAGATCCCTCCGCCGTGCTCAGATTGTAGGAGTAGCTTGCCGATACTTTTTGCTTTTCTGCACTTAAGCCCGCCTCGCTGACGGCTGTCTTCGCCTCCGTCACCGCTTCCTCAAGATCTTTTTTGTAGGATGCCACGCTCTCCTCCGTGAGCTTTAAGATGGGATCGCCCTCCGCAACCGTCTGTCCTGCGGTAACATAGACCGTTTCCACCTCAAGGGTCGATGCCGTGCTGGTGGACGACGTCGCATTTTCTCCCGCACTGTTCTGCGCGGACGAGTTGTTCTGCGTGCTTGCAGAGGAAGAATCCTCTGAAAAATCAAGAGTCTGATCCAGCGTGCCGATCGTTACGCTGCCGCTCTCCGTCACGCCCGCCGTCAGATTTCCCTTCTCCACGGTTACTTCCTTATATACGGCCTGCTCTTCGCTGTCACTTCCCGACTGATATGCAAAGGTGACGGTTCCTGCGGCAAGCACTGCCGCCGCAGCCACTCCGGTCACCAGCCAAAGCTTTTTCTTCTTCATTCTGTCTTTCCTCCTGCTTCCTCTGTCTCAAATGTCACGGTTGCCTGTGAACCGGTGCTAAGTGTGCCATCTGTATTGTCCACGGCAACAATGACCGCATACGTCACATTGGACATGCTTCCGCCGGATGTTTTTTCCGATGCGATGGAATAGACGGTTCCGTCGATTGCTCCCATTCTGCTTCCACTGATCTGTACCTGCACGGTGTCGCTGACCGCAAGTTTTGCAATATCGTTCTGTGATACCTCCACAGAAATCAGAATCGTATCCAGATCGTAATAGCTTGCAAATGCGGTATTTTTGATCAGTGTATCCCCCGCCTCGTAAGTCACCGATGCAAGCGTTCCGTCACGGTCCGCACATACAACGCCATCCTCGATCTCCAATAGTGCGCTCTGCTGTTCCTTCAGTTCATCCAGCGTATCCTGCGCTTCGTCCACAGCACTCTGCAAGGTTTCCAGCGAAGCTTCATACTCGGTATCCGCATATTTTCCCTCCAGAACCGCCTCTTCATACTGCTGTAAAAGCGCCGGCTGCGCCGTCGTCTCATTGCGCTCTGCCTCGTCGCAGGCGTCACTCAGCTCCTCCATCTCGTCTGTCAGCTCCGCAATTTTCTCATTTGCCTCTGTCACCTTCGTGTTATATTCCTCGACCGCCTTCTGGAATGTCTGATTGGCAAGCTGCAGTGCACTGTTTGCGCTCTCCGCCTCTGTCTGGCTCTGCGACAGGGCGTCGGCTGCCTCCTGCACGGCGGTATAGTCCGCAGCCAGCTGATCCGCCAGCGCCGCAAGATCCGTGTAGGACGCTCCGGCTTCAATCTGTGTTTTCAGATTCGCCATATCCGCTGCATATGCGTCCTTTGCCGCCTGACTGCTGCTCTGTGCATCAGAAAGCTGCGTCTGCTTTTCCGTGAGTGCCGCCTGCGCCGCATCGACTGCCGACTGTTTTTCATTGATCCCGACCTGTGTGTAGTAGGTGCCGTTGTCGATGGCATCCTGATAATCGGAGATCTCCTCCACCGCCTCGCCGTACGCTTCCTGCGCCTCGCTGGCCTTTACCGACAGCTCGCTGACTGCCGCATCATAAGTATCCTGCGCGGTGTCCGCTGCAAGTTTTGTGGAGGAAAGCTCGCTCTCCGCCTCCAGCACGCCGCTCTCAAAATCGATCTTCGCAGATTGCAGTGCCGTTTCCGCATCTGAAATGGCATCCTCATAGTACGCCTTTGCATCCGCCATGCTCTCATCGTCGATCTTGAATAAGGCGTCGCCCTCTGCCACGGTGCTTCCCGCTTCCACGTAGACTTCTTCCACCGTCATGGTCACCGCATTCACAGAAAAATCAGGCAGCTGGCTCTCCGTTTTTACCTGTGTGGTTCCTGTCCCGGAAAAGCTGCCGTCTTCCTGTCCGTCTGTCTCATCTATCTGTGTGTCCTCCTCCGCCTGATCCGCTGTGCCCGAAGCTGCTATCACATGATAGCCAACTCCGCTTCCCGCAACTGCGGCAGTCAGAATCCCGGCAAGTATTCCGTAAAATTTTTTGGAATGTTTTCCCAGGAGTTTGTGTACCCACGCTATTTTCATTGTTTCATCCTTTCCCTTCCGGCATTTTATCCTCTCTCATGTTTCACGGTAAGGATAGCATCGCTTTCTAAAGGGCAGCTGAATGTAATGTGACGGTTATGTGACGGAACCGTTAAATATCTGTGTTTCACGGCAGGCAGGGACGCTTCCTTTGACAGATTAGGAAAAAAGTATTACAATACTCCCGTTTCTATAGATCTGTTACATTGGAGATTATTCATGAAAAAAATTGCTTTTTTTGATATCGACGGAACACTGACTTCCGAGATTGACGGTTCGATTCCGGAAAGTGCCGTCTATGCTATACGGGCGGCGCGGGCAAACGGGAATCTGATGTTCATCAATACCGGGCGCTGTTTTCAGAATGTGGAACAGCGTTTCCGTGATGTGGGTTTTGACGGCTTTGTCTGCGGCTGTGGCACAGATATCTACTGCGACGGTGCCGAAATCCTTCATGTCGCACAGACGCACGAGACCGTAATGAAGCTGCTTCTCGCAGCCAGGGAGTGGGATATCGATATCCTGTTTGAATCCAGGAAAGAGGTTGCTTTTGATCTGGCAAGACCGCTCCGGCACCCGGATGCCAGACGGCAATATGAGGCGTTTGAAGAACGCGGGTATGAGATGCCGGAGCACCTTGAGAATCCTAATTTTTTCTGTGATAAGTTTGTCCTATGGTTTGAGCACCCCGAGCAGCTTGCCGGTTTCCGTACCACAAGTGACCGCTATTTTGAGTGCATTGACCGGGGCGGCAATTTCCGCGAATTCGTTCCGCTCGGCTACTCCAAAGCCACCGGTCTTAACTATGTGCTTGATTATTACCAGATAGACAAAAAGGACGCCTATGCCTTCGGCGACAGCAACAACGACCTTCCCATGCTCACTGCTTTGACAAACAGTGTCGCCATGGGCAACGCCTCTCCTGCCACGCTTTTTGACAAGGTGTCCTATGTAACAAAATGTGCCAGCGAAGACGGCATCCGCCTTGCGCTGGAACATTTCGGTTTTATCTAAAGTCTGCGGTTATCCCGCACGAGCACCACAGCCATCACGATGGCTGTGAGAAGCTCGGATGCCGGGAACGACAGCCACACGCCATTGATGCCAAATACTGCGGCAAAAAGCAGCGAGCAGCCGATAATG
>OGXW01003348.1_pt1 | contig 10637 bp, 10 predicted proteins | sample 1576341 | NCBI WGS metagenome assembly OGXW01 (sample SAMEA3541592, study PRJEB24748) | human gut metagenome | biome: human gut; feature: human-associated habitat; material: faeces | place: China | collected 2012
GCCTGCCACCAGAAGACTTTTCCCTGCATTTGACATTGTGCCCTGTACATTCCCCAAAGCAGATCGGATGTATTCCATGCCACAGCGGTTCCCAGAGCCATGCCCATGGAAATCAAAAGCACCTGAACAAACCGAGTGATGCCAGAATTCGTATCACCATAGATAATGTCGCGCATGGCGTTGGTAAACAGCAGCCCAGGCACCAGAATCATCAATGCGCCAATTACAACGCTGTTCACATTCTGAACCAGACCGTGGGTGTTCAGCCAGTAAGCGAGAAGTGCCATAGAAAAAGCGGAGAAGATGGTCTCAAAAAACGGGTTGACCTTCATTTTATCCATAAAGCGATTCAAAAGTCCGCCCAGTATGCCGCACAGGCCGGACATCACCATGTCTGTTGCGCCACAACCAAAAAGAAGGGAATAGCCCAGTGCACCTAAAAAGTGCCCCAGGACAGAAACGAAAAGGCCGTAATAGGGAATGGCACTGCGCACCTGTTCCAGCCACTGCATTGCGGTTTCAGGGGCAGGGTGTTCCTTGCAAATTTTGCGGCTGAGGGCATTCAGCTTTTCCACGGCATCCAGATTGTTTCCATGAGGACCGATTCTGCGCATCCGGGTGATGGGTTTTCCGTCTTCTGTGAGCATACTGACAATCAAATAATTGGGAATGGAGAACACTTCCGCTTTTATGCCATAGCTTGCCGCAATCCGGGCCATGCTGTCTTCAATGCGGAAGGTTTCAGCGCCGCTGATGGAAAGCTCGTAGCCCAAATCCACTGCCAGGTTCAGTATTGTCTGATAATCCATATCTTTATTTTCCGCCTTCTGTCAATTTTCCTGTAACAGTATAACACAGAAGTTTCAAAAGACAAGAACAAATGCAAAGGAAAACCGCCCCTGGCAGGAGCGGTTTGGAAGATTACTTATTACGAACGAAAAGAACACCCAGTGTGCCGGGGCCGCAGTGACAGGAAACGGTGCAGCCGGCAACGGTTTCGTACACATGGCGGAACGGGTGGTATTTTTCAATCCCGGCTTGTGCGGCGTCAATATTTTCCTGGGGAATCTCGGTATGAGTGATGAATACTGTGTTATCGTCCAGGTCATCACGGTCTTTCAGACGGTCTTTCACGTAAGCTGCGACGCATTTTTCGATATGCCCCCGGTACTTCTTTACAACGGACATCTTGCCGCCGCGCACTTCAATACATGGTTTCAGATTCAGCAGGTTGGCTCCCAGTGCAGCAACACTGGAGCAGCGCCCACCCTTTACCATGTAATCCAGCCGATCAATAACAAAGCTTGCTTCAACGCGAAGGGCAAAATCGTCCAGCTGACGCTTCAATTCATCCAAATTCGTAGCGGTTTTGGCAAGTTCGCAGGCTTTCAGCACCACAAGTCCCTGACCAGTGGACAGATTGCGGGAGTCAATAACCCGCACGTTGTCAAAATCTGCTGCTGCGATGCAGGCGTTTTGGTAGCTGGAGGAGAAGAAAGAACTAATGTTTATATGAATTACACCATCATAATCCTTGGCATACATGGCAAACTTCTCTTGAAATACGGATATGCCGCGAGCAGCCGTGGAGCATAGATTTCCTCCGGCGGCCACATGGGCAAAAACATCAGCGGGTGTAATGGTAACACCGTCCAGAAATTCCTCGTTTCCCTTTACAACAATCAAGGGAATCAGACCAATGTCGTGTTCTTTCAACAGCTGGGGCGAGAGGTCACAGGTACTGTCGGAAATAATCTTTATTCTCATCAACTTAAAGTCCTTTCATATTACATTGCGTATCAGTGACAGCAGGGAGATGTTCCAGACTGCATCATAAAGCAGCATGGATCCATATTCTTGCGGCGCATATATTCGGCTCCCCAGTCCCGCATGGCAATGAGAATGGGCATCAGACTCCTTCCAGTTTCGGTAAGAGAGTACTCTACCTTTGGCGGTACAACCGGAAACACCTCCCGATGGATTAAATCCTGGGCTTCCAGCTCTCTCAGCTGCTGGGTCAGCATTTTTGGGGTTGCGTTGGAAACCATTCTGCGGAGATCAGAAAACCGATGACTTCCGTCGGCCAAATGCCATAGAATCAAGGCCTTATACTTTCCGCCGATCAAATCCAGTGTTGTGGCAACGGGGCAAATTTCATCCTTGCTCATGGGATTCCTCCATGGTATCTAAAAGGGTAGTATTGCACAAAATAGTGCATACTTGCAATGTTGTGATTGCGTGATAGAATATTATCATAAAACACAGGAGCGTGTCAATAGAAAACAGTTGACGAAATGCCCCAAATAGAAGATAATAGAAAGCGAGGAGATCTAGATGATTCTGAAATTTAACGTAACTGGGATGACCTGCGCAGCCTGCTCCGCCCGGGTGGAGAAGGTGTCCCGAGCGGTTCCCGGGGTGCAGAAAGCAGATGTGAATCTGCTTGCCGGTACCATGGTTGTATCCTCCGACACGGATGTGTCCGCGTTGGTGATTCAGGCGGTGCAGGAGGCTGGCTATAATGCCGTCCTTCAGGGAACTGCTGCAAAAAAGGAGACAGCTTCGCCCATGGACACCGGCCTGAAGGAAATGAAGCGCCGCCTGATTGGTTCTTCCATTTTTCTGGTGGTTCTCATGTATTTTACCATGGGGCATATGGCTGGGCTCCCAGTGCCCGGCTGGTATCACGGGACGCAAAACGCCGTGGTTGCCGCGCTGTTTCAGTTGTGCCTGACGTTGCCTGTGGTTTACCTTAACCGAGTGTATTATACACGCGGCCTCAAAGCGCTCTGGCATCGCAGCCCCAACATGGATTCCCTGATTGCCGTTGGCAGCCTTGCAGCACTGGTTTACGGCGTTGCCGCTCTGTTTCGTATGTCCTGGGCACTGGGACATGGAGAAATGGAAATTGTCTCGGAATACAGCCACAATCTCTATTTTGAATCTGCAGCTATGATTTTGACCCTGATTACTTTTGGAAAATACCTGGAAACCAGGGCAAAGGGCAAGACCGGTGATGCCATCCGTGCTCTGATGGACTTGAGCCCGAAAACCGCCAGCGTCCGGCGGGGCGATTCCACTGTTGAAGTGCCGGTGGAAGATGTACAGGTGGGGGACATCGTGATTGTCCGTTCCGGCAGCAGCATTCCTGTGGACGGTACGGTGGTCAGCGGATGTGCGTCCGTAGACCAGAGTGCCCTGACCGGCGAGAGCGTGCCTGTGGAGAAGCGTGTGGGAGATAAGGTGTCCGCTGCAACGGTCAGCCAGGAGGGCTATTTGGAGTTCCGCGCCGACCAGGTTGGTGAAAACACTACCCTCGCTCAGATTATCCGCATGGTAGAGGATGCAGGCGGTTCCAAAGCGCCGATTGCCAGAATGGCAGACAAAATTGCCGGTGTCTTTGTTCCGGTTGTAATGGCGATTGCTGCGCTGACCTTTGCTGCGTGGATGCTCATGGGTTACTCCATGGAGTTCAGCCTGAACAATGCCATCTCTGTTTTGGTTATTTCCTGCCCCTGTGCGTTGGGCCTTGCCACGCCGGTTGCAATCATGGTCGGAACTGGCCGGGGCGCACAGATGGGCGTGCTGTTTAAGAACGCAGAGGCACTGGAAAATCTGCATCGGGTTGACACTGTTGTGCTGGATAAGACAGGTACTCTGACCACGGGCCGTCCCGCTGTGACGGATGTTCTTCCTCAGGCAGCAAGCAAAGAGGCGCTGCTGCGGATTGCGGCTTCCTTGGAAAGTAAATCCGAGCACCCCTTTGCAAAGGCAATTTTGGCGGAAGTGAAAATGGACTTCCCGGAACCGGAGGCGTTTAGGACCATTCCGGGGAAGGGCGTTTCCGGCAAGGTGGACGGCGTCTGCTATTATGGCGGCAATGACCGCCTGATGGCGGAATTGGGCGTTGCAATCCCGGATTTTTCAAGCTTGGCCGCCCAGGGAAAGACACCGCTGTACTTTGCTTCCGAAGATGGCAAGTACATTGGCGCGATTGTTGCTGCCGATGTGCTGAAGCCTGACTCTGTTTCCGCCGTCCGAGCCATGCAGAGCCGCCACCTGGACGTGGTGATGCTCACTGGTGACAATCAGCAGACGGCTCAGGCCATTGCGGCCAAGGCGGGGATTTCTCACGTGATTTCCGATGTGCTGCCTACGGAGAAGGCAGGTGCAGTGAAGAAGCTGCAAGCGGAAGGCCACCGGGTTTTGATGGTGGGCGACGGTATCAACGATGCCCCAGCATTGGTGACTGCTGATGTGGGAATGGCCATCGGTGCAGGCACGGATATCGCCATAGAATCGGCTGATATAGTGCTGATGAACAGCTCCCTGTCAGCCGTGAGCAGTGCCATAGCTCTGAGCCGCGCCACGATTCGGAATATCAAAGAGAATCTGTTTTGGGCATTTTTCTATAATACGCTTGGCATTCCGGTTGCGGCGGGACTATTGTTCATCCCCTTTGGTCTGCGGCTGAGCCCGATGCTTGGAACGGCAGCCATGAGCATGAGCTCAGTGTTTGTTGTGACCAATGCACTGCGTCTGCGCTTTTTCAAGCAGGATAAAAATGCGGCTATTACAGATAATCAAACTGCGCACGCAGGAGCGTGCCCCATTATAAAGGAGGAAACAAAAATGAAAACAGTTATTAAGGTTGAAGGCATGATGTGTGGCCATTGCAAGGCCAGAGTGGAAAAGGCCTGCAAGAGTGTTCCCGGTACAGAAGATGCCGTTGTTGATTTGGCCGCAAAGACGGTTACGGTTACCGGCAATGCTGACCTTGCGGCACTGAAAAAGGCAATTACCGATGCTGACTACACCGTTGTGGAGTAGGCGCAATGCGTACCGATGAATTCTATGCATCCAAGGGAGTCGGACAGATTCACGTCTGCCGATGGATGCCCGATGAGCCCCCTGTGGCAGTGCTGCAAATCGTCCACGGCATTGCTGAGTATGTAGAGCGGTACGATGAATTTGCAAATTATATGAATCGGCAGGGCTTTATCGTAGTGGCAGAAGACCATATGGGGCACGGAAAATCCATCAATGGCGGCGGTATCCAGGGATATTTCCATGGCGGGTGGTTCACTGCGGTGGATGACAGCTATGAACTGCTGCGGCGCACCAAGGCGGAATTTCCAGCGCTGCCCTATGTGCTGCTGGGGCATTCTATGGGCTCCTTTATGACCCGCACATTGCTGTGCAAGTATCCCGATTGCGGCATCTCTGCGGCAGTTATCTGCGGCACTGGCTGGCAGCCGGAGCCGGTACTTGATACGGGCGTTGCCATATGCAGTGTTGTATGCAATCGAATCGGCGAACAGGCAGCCAGCGAGCGGCTCCAGAATCTGGTTTTTTCCAGTTACAACAAGCGGGTGGAGCATCCGCAAACGGCATTTGACTGGATTTGCAGGGATCGGAAGGTTGTGAGTGATTATGTGGCAGACCCGCTGTGCGGCTTTACAGCCACTGGCGGACTGCTGCGGGAAATGCTGGGTGGCATCCGCTTTATCCAACAGCCGAAAAATTTGGCTGCCATGAACAAGCAGCTCCCGGTATTCTTCATTGCAGGCGGCGATGACCCGGTGGGCAGCTACGGAAACGGTGTCCGCAAAGCCGCCGCCGCTTTCCAAAAGGCGGGAATGCAGGATGTGAACTGTACCATATATCCGCTGGGTCGCCACGAGATCCTCAATGAAATCAACCGGCAGGAGGTTTATGCCGATGTTTCCGGGTGGTGCAAGTCGAAAATCTTCAAGTAACTGTCCGAATTATTGGACATAAAATGATAGATAATACAGCCATCAAAAAACGAAAGGTTGATGGCTGTGTTCTCTATTCGGTCTCATTGCGGTCATGTCTGCGTGTACGATAAATACGGGAGATTCCTGTTCTCGGCGGATACGGAACAGGAAGCCAGAGAGGAATTGAAGGAATATGAGGAACCTGCGCCTTGAGATGTGCTATGATGGCAGCCGCTACCGCGGTTGGCAGCGGCTGCCCGGCGCTGAAAATACCATTCAAGGGAAGCTGGAACAGACCCTTACCCGCATTCTGGGAGAAAAAATTGAAGTAAGCGGCAGTGGCCGAACGGATGCCGGTGTTCATGCCATGGGTCAGGTGGCCTCCTTCCACTGCGAAAACCCCATGCCGGCAGAGGAGATTCTGAAGCAGCTGCGGCGGTATCTTCCAGAGGACATCGGCATATATTCCTGCAAGGAGGCAGCGCCCCGCTTCCATGCAAGGCTGAATGCCAGGGGGAAAACCTATTGCTATCGGATATGGAACAGCGAAGCCCCCTGTGTGTTTCAGCGCCGATATGTGGCTTGCTTCCCGGAGAGGCTGGATGTGGAGGCTATGAACCGGGCGGGGCAGCAGATGCTGGGTGAGCATGACTTTGCTGCCTTCTGTACCAGGGCGAAGGTCAAAAAATCCACAGTGCGCTGCATTACGGCGCTTCGTGTGGTGTGCATAGGCAACGAAATCCAGATTACGGTGACGGCGGACGGGTTCCTGTATAACATGATGCGCATTCTCACCGGTACGCTGATTGAAGTGGGAAGGGGAGAACGCAGTGTCGAAAGCATTCCTGCATTGTTCTCAGAGCAGCGGAAAAGCGCCGGCTTTTTGGCTCCGGCGCAGGGATTATGCTTGATGGAGGTAATGTATTGAATATACAGATTTTTGGTAAGAGCAAGTGCTTTGATACCAAGAAAGCCGAGCGATATTTTAAGGAACGTGGAATCAAATTCCAATCTATTGATTTGATTCGCTTCGGTATGTCCGGCAAGGAGTTTGACAGCGTCGTTCGTGCCGTTGGAGGAGTTGACAACCTGATTGATTGGAATGGCAAGAGCCAGGAAATCACCAACATGAAATATATGGATGACCGAGGGGCAAAAGAGGACAAGGTTTTCAATGATCCCTCTTTGATGAAAACGCCAATCGTTCGCAATGGAAAACAGGCAACCGTTGGCTATTGCCCGGAAATTTGGGCTGCCTGGGTTTGACATAGGTCATTGCACGGTTCACTCTTATATTCCCCCATACAAAAGCAGGCTTGAAATCAGGTCTGCTTTTTTGCATTATTTTTCATAATTCATTGATTTTTTCAAAAAAGAATGGTATGCTAGGAGGACGTACATGGAAAAACAATTGGACGGGATTTATAACCTCTTGTGGGGCACCCCCATGCTCCTGCTGATGCTGGGCGTTGGCGTTTGGCTGACCGTTTGCACCCGCTGTGTTCAAGTCCGTTTTTTCCCCAGTGCGGTTCGGCGATTTCTGCACCGTGAGAATACCGGCGCGGATGGTGTTTCCCCATTTCGAGCGCTGTGTACCGCCCTGGCGGCCACAGTGGGAACAGGAAACATTGTGGGGGTAGCCGGGGCAATCAGCCTGGGCGGTCCGGGTTCCGTTCTTTGGATGCTGTTTTTTTCCTTCTTTGGGATGGCGGTGAAGTATGCAGAAGCGACGCTTGCCGTTCGCTTCCACACTTGCGAATACGGCGAAATTGTTGGCGGCCCCATGTACATGATTCAGCTGGGCTTGCCAAAGATCTTCCTTCCCCTGGCCGGAATATACAGCTTCTGTGGCATTCTTGCTTCCTTTGGTGTTGGTAATCTGACTCAAGTCAATGCAATTGTCACCGGAATGCAAAGCGTTGTCGGTGCTTCGCGGCTTTCGCCAGTTGTTATTGGCATTGTGCTGATGGGATTTGTGGGCGTTGCCTTCTGGAAGGGGGCGGATTCCATTGGCCGGTTTGCGGAATGCCTGGTGCCCTGTGCCGCAGGGATTTATATTGTACTGTGCCTTGTTTTTCTTATATGCAAAATAAGGAGCATTCCTGCGGCGCTGCAAAACATCCTGGCAGGAGCGTTTTCCCCAAAGGCAGTTACCGGCGGCATCATTGGCTCTGCCCTGCGAGCGCTGCAGGTGGGATGCAGCCGCGGGGTGTTCACCCATGAAGCCGGGATGGGAACCGCATCCATTGCCCACGCTTCGGCCAATACTGCCCATCCGGCAGAACAGGGGATGATGGGCTTGATAGAGGTGTTTTTAGATACCTTTGTCATCTGCACCTTGACCGCCCTCGTGATTTTGTGCAGCGGCTGTAAGATTCCTTATGGAATTGACACTGGTGCGAAGCTGACCATTTCTGCCTTTTCAGTGGTGTACGGTCGTTTTGGAAAGCTGATTGTCACTGCTTTTCTGACAGTCTTTGCCTATGCAACCATTCTGGGATGGAGCTTTTATGGCGTGCGCTGTACCCGGTATCTGTTTGGCTGCAAGGCAGAGCCTTGGTATTTTACGTTGCAGACGGCGGTGGTACTGCTGGGAGCAGTGATGAATACATCCGTGGTGTGGAAAATGGCGGAGGTGTTCAATGGACTCATGGCCATTCCCAATCTACTGGTGTTGCTGCTGCTCAGCCCGGTGTTAAAATCCGTTACAAATTCATATACACGCGAATCATCCATTCGCAAATGGAGGTAGTTATGCAAATTTCCATCAATGCAAACCGCTGTGAACCGTCGCCTATGCGGAAGTTCCATCCGCTGGCGGTGGCAGCCGAGGAAAAGGGAAGAAAAATCTATCACCTGAATATCGGCCAGCCTGACCTGGAGACTCCCACAGCCTATTATGAAACCATCCGCAACTTTAACCGGAAGACCCTGGCCTATGATGCGTCTCCCGGAAACCCCCTGCTGATTGATGCAATTCGGAATTACTATGCTGGGCTGGGTGTTTCGCTGGATGCTAACGATGTGCTCATTACCACCGGCGGCAGCGAGGCGCTGCTGCTGACCTGCCTGAGCATTCTTGACCCATACACCGAGGTTATCATCCCGGAGCCGTACTATCCTAACTACACCACCTTTGTTCATGCAGCTGGCGGTGTCATCCGTGCGCTTCCCACCAATCCCTGGGAAGGATATCGCTATGCCCAGCGGGAGCGGATTGAGAGTCAGATTACCCGGAATACCCGCGCCATTCTGATTACCAATCCTGGCAATCCTACCGGCGTGGTGCTGAACCAGGATGAAATGCGCATGATTGCGGATATTGCAAAGGAGCATGACCTATTCCTCATTTGCGACGAGGTTTACCGCGAGTTCTGCTATGATGAAAAATTCGGTGTTCCCACCATGGCACACTTTACGGACATCCAGGATAATCTGGTTATTATTGACTCGGTGTCTAAGCGATTCTCTGCCTGCGGTGCCCGTGTTGGCGCGGTTATCACGAAGAACAAAGAGCTCCAGCAGGCGCTCCTGAAATTCTGCCAGTCCCGGCTTTCTGTTGCTACCATCGACCAGTTGGGCGCAGCGGCACTGTATTCTGTTTCCCCGGACTTTTTCCGCAGAAGTAAGGAAGAGTATCGGCACCGCAGAGACACTGTTATTTCCGGTCTCCGCAAAATCCCTGGCGTGGTCGTAGAAGAACCCATGGGCGCATTTTATGTAATGGCCAGCCTGCCGGTGGATGATTCCGATAAATTCCAGAAGTGGCTGCTGGAATCCTTCGAGGATAAGGGCGATACAGTGATGTTTGCGCCTGGCGCGCCCTTCTATGAAACGCCGGGCAAGGGCATTAACGAGGTGCGTATTGCCTATGTGCTCAATCAGAAGGATCTGAGCCGCGCCATGGAGGTTCTGGCTGCTGGAATTGCAGCCTACCAGAAGCAGGTCATGAAGGTGACAAGCCACAGCGTAGACGCTTGATGCACTACATATGGAAAGGCTGCTGCACGTTTGCGGCAGCCTTTTTCCGGCTTTGGTTCAACATATAAATTTCACATCTGAGGTGAGAAGATGAAAAAAGATATGTGCGTTGCCTGTGATGACGGCATCCTGAATATTCGGGTGGGAGCCATTATTATGCAGGACGGAAAAATTTTGATGGTTGGAAACGACAGGGCGGACTATCTCTATTCTGTCGGCGGCAGAATTCAATTCGGTGAAACAGCGGAGGAAGCCGTTGTACGGGAAGTGTTCGAGGAAACGGGCGTAAAAATGGAAATTGACCGACTTGGTTTTGTCCATGAGAACTATTTTTACGGTGATGCCCCCTCCAAGCAGGGAAGGCTTGTCTATGAAATTTCGCTTTACTTCTATATGAAGGTGCCGCATGATTTTACCCCGGTCAGCCAGAGCTTTACAGAGGATGACAGCAGGGAGTATTTAAGATGGGTTTCCCTGGATGAGAATGAGAAGATGTACCCTGAATTTTTCAGAACAGAATTGAAAAATCCCACAGATGCCGTAAAGTATTTTGTGACGGATGGCAGGAGAGCACAGAATGATTAAAACTATCAAAGCATATGAAGAATGCAGCGCCTTTGCAGCGGGCTTTCAGGGAGACACTCATTTTTCAGACCCGATGTTGTGCAGCGAAGAACAGATTCAATGCAATCTTGTGAAATCCATAGAAAGACCGGATTGTGATGTCCTGGGCATCTTCCGTGAGGGTCGAATGATTGGCTTGTTTGCGCTGCTTGTCCTTCCAAATGAAAAATACATCGAAATGCTGGTGGGCTTGTCCCGTGAAAAGGAAGCTTATCTGGAATTGCTTGATTATATGGGGCAGTATTTCTGTCGGCAACGATCGGAGATATGGCAACTTACTGCCTGACTTCG
>OGXW01003352.1_pt1 | contig 10632 bp, 9 predicted proteins | sample 1576341 | NCBI WGS metagenome assembly OGXW01 (sample SAMEA3541592, study PRJEB24748) | human gut metagenome | biome: human gut; feature: human-associated habitat; material: faeces | place: China | collected 2012
TGAGATCATGCGTGAAAAGTTTGCACGCTTCATGGCTGGCGGCATTTCCTTGCAGGACCGGCGCATGCCGCCTGGCAATGGATGCAAAACCTGCAGGACTATGGCGGACCGCTTCCCAAATCATGGATAGACTCTCACATCCGGCTGGGCAAACAAATCATACAGCGTGAGCTGGAACTGGGCATGCAACCTATTCAACAAGGTTTCTCCGGCTACGTGCCACGCGAACTGAAGGCTAAATATCCCCATGCCAAAATACAGCAACAGCCTTCATGGTGCGCTTTTACCGGCGTTGCCCAGCTCGACCCCACCGACTCGCTGTTCCAAGTCATCGGGCATGACTTCCTGGAAGAGCAAAAGAAGCTTTACGGTGCCCACGGGGTATATGCCGCCGACCCGTTCCATGAAAGCACTCCTCCGATAGATACTCCCGAATACCTGTCGGCGGTCGGAAAGTCCATTCACAAGCTATTCAAGGATTTCGACTCATCGGCTGTATGGGCTATGCAGGCATGGAGCTTGCGCGAACCGATTGTGAAAGCCGTTCCCAAAGAAGACTTGTTAATTCTCGACCTTAACGGGGCTAAGTGCCGAAAGGACAGCGCCTTTTGGGGCTACTCCGCCATTGCCGGTAATCTGCACAACTTTGGCGGACGCATCAATCTACATGGCGATTTGCCTTTGCTGGCGTCCAACCAATACGCCACCGCCGCAAAACGCTCGCCGAACATCGTCGGTTCGGGCCTCTTTATGGAGTCCATCGAGCAGAATCCGGTTTATTATGACCTTGCATTTGAAATGCCTTTGCACCGTGACAGCATTGATGTGGAAAAATGGTTGGCAGACTATGCACGTCGCCGTTACGGAGCTGTCTCTCAAAATGCCGAGACCGCATGGACTGTCTATTTGCTCCGGTCGGCATACACACGGGGCACGAACGGAACGGAATTCAGCTCCATCATTGCCGCACGCCCCGCGCTTGATGTGAAAAAGTCGGGACCGAATGCCGGCTTTGCCATTCCTTATCATCCGACCGATTTGATACAGGCAGAAGCTCTTCTCCTGCAAGATGCAGACAAATTGGGAGATTCCCGCCCCTATCGTTTCGATATTATCGACATACAACGCCAAATCATGTCCAATCTGGGGCAAGCCATCCACAAACAAGCGGCAAAGGCATTTAAAGAAAAAGACAAGACGGCCTTCCGACTCCACAGCCAACATCTCACCGGTGCGCATGGTAAGGCGGATCAGTTCCTCGACCGACAGCCGGTCGTCCGTGAGGGCTTCCAGGGCGAGAATATAGAAATCATCCGCCTCATCGCTGTAATAGCCGAGCTCTCTCGCCTGATGCCCGTAGGCGCTGATGCCTTTGAGTCCGTAGAGAACGGTCTGACGCAGGGACCGGATGTCCGGATCGAGCGACTTGTCATACATGATACCGGCGATGGGCGCGTCGCGCAGCATCTCGGTTTTGGTCTGCGGAAGATCGTAGGTGGCGTGAAGCGTGGGCTGACTGGGAGCGCCTGCGTAAGCCCGGAGTTCTTCTTTGATGCGCTGGGATTCGCGCAAAAGTTCGACATGTACTTCCGCGTCAAAATTAACGTTCGTAAGTGTGGTAAATAGCACATTTTCGATGAAGCTGACAACACTTTTATCCATAGGAGTGCCTTTTTCGATCAGAGGCCTGGCATAGCAGCTGATGCCCTTGATCTGAAAGATTAAAAGATCCTGCAGATTTGCGACTTCGGGAGTTTTTCCGCATACACCGAGCTTGGTGCAGCCTTTCTGGTTAGCAGTCTGCTCACACTGGTAGCAGAACATTTCGTAATCGAGTTCCATATTATTTCCCATGTTGATTTCTCCTATTTTTATTGATATACCGGGTAATCCGTATTGCGACAGGCACAGTATGTGCAGAATATGTAAAAAAGATGCGGCAGAGCCGGATATAATGAGAAAACTTATCAGCAACCCCGTTTTCATTTCAGATCGCAGTGCTATAATAAAAACAGGATTAGATATAACTAACCCCGAACATGCAACGATCAGAAAGGATGGCATTATGGGAAGATATTATCGATTATCAAAAAAGCTGACAGAGGATGAGAGCAGGGAAGTACAGCGGGAGATGAGAGAAATCGCTGACGTGGAGGACGTCTCGATCAAAGCGGACGAGCGGATGCTGTTTGTGGTCACAAAGGACGGACAGTTTTCGGATGTGATGAGCCGGGCAGTCAATATCTGCAGCCGCGTGGCAAACGGAGCGGAACTTTCATTCGCACGTTTTGCGGAGGCATAGATTCGGAAGAGAGTGTGCCGACAGACAATACGCGGACTTTTTAGTGTTCCTAACATCACCGCTTCACAGACAATATAAAACCGCGCGAACCGAAACTCGTTGGCATCTGCTATTGAAAATAAGGCAGATGCCAATTCAGACATCGGCTTCGCGCGGTTATGTTTTGTTCATTGGTGATGTAAGGAACACACAAAAGTCCTTAAATTGTCTGTCGGCCTGCGGACACACCCGCGGAGTGCTCAAAACTTGGAAAAACACGGATTATCGCAGATGTAAAAAGCGGCAGGGTTAGAAATTCCGTATTGTGCGATCCGAATTTCCCCGCCTGCTTCTATCCGAAATGCGATCGCACGCTCTCTGTGAATATGAGAAACAATCTCAATAGCGGGGCAATTTCTCTCTTGCTTTCTTAACGGTTTCGTTCTAGAATGTGGTTGAATCATATCCTACCTTGCGACTAGGATATGAAAAATGTGTGGGAGCGTCGCAAAGAAAACCAAAAGGGCAGCGGAGGGAATCGTGAAAGAGGATTCCGGCTGCAGAAAACGCTTCAGAAACGGAGGCAGCTATGGCAGAGCAGATTTTACAGGTAGAAGGGCTTACGGCGCGCGTGGAGGATAAGGTGATCCTGCACGAGGTCGGGCTTACGATAAAAAAAGGAGAGACGCATGTGCTGATGGGACCGAACGGTGCGGGAAAGTCGACACTGGGGTATGTTCTGACCGGCAATCCCAAATACAGCGTCACAGAGGGAAAAATCCTTTTCAAGGGAAATGACATCACGGAGGAGGCGGCAGACAAGCGCGCCAAGGCGGGAATGTTCCTGTCGTTTCAGGAACCGCTCGAGGTGCCGGGACTCTCCCTCGAGAGCTTTATCCGCAGTGCATTGAGCGAGCAGGGCAGAAATAAAATGCGTGTCTGGAATTTCAGAAAAGAATTAAAAGCGGCAATGGAAGTGCTGCACATGGATCCCTCCTACGCCGGGCGGGATTTAAACGTGGGATTTTCCGGCGGTGAGAAAAAGAAATCCGAGATCCTGCAGTTGATGATGTTAAAACCGGATCTTGCCATTTTAGACGAGACAGACTCCGGGCTGGACGTGGATGCGGTGCGGCTTGCATCCGAGGGAATCCGCGAGTACCAGAAGGAGAATCCGGACGGCGCACTTTTAATCATCACGCACAGCACGCGCATCCTGGACGCGCTTCATGTGGACGCAACCCATATCATGGTGAACGGTCATATTGTGGCATCCGGGGATGCATCGCTGGTGGATAAGATCAACCGCGAAGGTTACGAGGAGTATGAGAAGCTGGCACAAAAAGGAGAGGATGAGCGGTGAAAGAGAAGACATACGTAGAAGACATTGACCGCAGCATATACGATGTGAAGGATGAGGAACGGGATGCTTACAAGGTCGATGAGGGACTGACCGAGGCGATCGTCGAGCAGATCTCCCGTGAAAAAAAGGATCCGCCGTGGATGGAACTGTTCCGGCTTCAGGCACTGCAGATTTACAATGAGATGCCGGTGCCGGACTGGGGACCGTCGATTGAGGGGCTGGATATGAGTCATATCGTGACGTATGTGCGGCCGAATACAAAGATGACGGCAAAGTGGTCGGATGTGCCGCAGAACATCAAGGACACCTTTGAGCGGCTCGGTATCCCACAGGCGGAGCGCAAGTCGCTGGCAGGTGTCGGGGCGCAGTATGACTCGGAGCTGGTGTATCACAATGTGCGGGAAGAAGTGGCAGCCCAGGGCGTGGTCTACACGGATATGGAGAGCGCGTTAAAGGGCGAATACGCGGATATGGTGCAAAGCCACTTTATGAAACTGGTCAAACCGAACGAACACAAATTTGCCGCACTGCACGGAGCAGTCTGGTCAGGCGGATCGTTTGTCTATGTGCCGCCGGGCGTGTCGGTGACGATTCCGCTGCAGTCCTATTTCCGGCTCAATGCGCCGGGAGCAGGGCAGTTTGAACACACGCTCATCATCGTGGATAAGGGGGCGTATCTGCATTTTATCGAGGGCTGTTCCGCACCAAAATACAATGTGGCGAACCTCCATGCGGGCTGTGTGGAACTGTTTGTCGAGGAGGGCGCGACACTGCGCTATTCCACGATCGAGAACTGGTCGAAAAACATGTACAATCTGAACACCAAGCGGGCGCTGGTCAAGGAGGAGGGACGGATCGAGTGGGTGTCCGGCTCCTTCGGCTCCCATGTATCGTATCTCTATCCGATGAGTATCTTAAAGGGAAAAGGGGCGCACATGGAGTTCACAGGCATCACGTTTGCCGGAAAAGGTCAGAATCTGGACACCGGGGCAAAGGTGGTGCATGCCGCACCGGATACCTCCTCGTACATGAACACCAAGTCGATCTCCAAGGACGGCGGTATCAGCACGTTCCGGAGTTCCGTGAGCATTACAAAGGAAGCCGCCGGCAGCAAATCGGCAGTTTCCTGTCAGTCGCTGATGCTCGATGACATCTCAAGATCGGATACGATTCCGGCGATGGACATCCGCACAGGAGACGCGGATGTGGGACATGAGGCTAAAATCGGCCGCATCAGCGACGACGCCGTATTCTATCTGATGTCCCGCGGCATCAGCGAGGAGGAAGCACGGTCGATGATTGTCAGTGGTTTTGCAAGCAACGTGTCAAAGGAACTGCCGTTAGAGTATGCGGTGGAGATGAACAATCTGATTGATCTTGAGATGAAGGGCAGCATCGGGTAAAGGAGGAGCTTATGACAAAACAGAATCAGACGATCACAGTCAACCGGCTTCCTGCAAAGACCTGGAACTGGCTGAAAATGAATGAAACCGTGATTGGGATGCCGCGGATCGACGGCAGTATAGCGATAAAACAGAGTGTGGCAGAAGCAGGGCAGGCAGAGGATGAGCAGCTGCGGATGGCACAGCAGACGGATTGGGATAAAATCACAACCGGGATGGGCGAGGCGATGGATCAGCCGTCGGAGACAGATGTGGCATGGGATACCGAGCTTTTGACGATTCCGGAACATGCAGACTGCGGCGAACCGTATGTGTACCGTTTTTTCTACCAAAGCGGGCAGCACGCCTATAACCGCCTGCATATCTATGCCGGAGCGCACAGCCGGGCAAAAGTAATCCTGCTCTGCGAGAGCGGGGAGACGGGCGGGATGATGTCCGCCATCCAGACGAAGGTATATGCCGGGGAGGGCGCGAAAGTAGAACTGTATGTGGTGCAGACGATGAATGCGGAAGCCGTCTGCCTGCATGATGTGGGTGTCTCGTGTGAAAAAGATGCCGCTGTGAAGGAAGTGCAGCTGGAACTGGGCGGCGCCGAGGTCTATACGGGAACACTGTTTGAACTTAACGGAGAAGAGAGCACGGCAGAACTCGTAAGCGGATATCTGGGCACCGGCAGGCAGAAGATTGATATGAATTATGTCGCCAGACACCGCGGGAAAAAGACGAAGAGCAATATGCAGATATCGGGTATCTTAAAGAACGAGGCGAAGAAGCTGATGCGCGGAACGATCGATTTTGTGCACGGCTGTGTGGGAGCTAAGGGAGACGAGAAGGAGGATGTGCTTCTTGTCGGTGACAATATGGTCAACCAGACCATCCCGTTAATCCTGTGCGCGGAGGAGGATGTGGAGGGCAATCACGGCGCTTCCATCGGCAAGCTCGACGAGAACATGCTCTTTTATGCCGCCACGAGAGGCATTCCCCCGGAGGAGGCACAGAGACTGCTGACACTGGCGAAGATCGAAGCGATAAACAGCCAGATTCCGTCAGAGGAGGTGCGCGGCGCTGTTGAAACTTATCTGAAGGAGCAATGCATATGACAGATTATAAAAAGGATTTTCCGCTGCTTGCGGAAAGCGATATCGCTTACCTCGACAACGCGGCGACAGAACAGCGGCCGGCGTGCGTGCTCGATGCGGAGCGGGAATTCTATGAGCGCTGGAATGCCAATCCGCTGCGCGGGCTCTATGAGCTGGGTGTGGAGGCGACAGAGCAGTATGAGCATGCAAGAGAGCGCGTCGCACAGTTTGTACATGCGAAGAGTGAGAGAGAAATCATTTTTACCAGAAATACGACCGAGGGCATCAACCTGGTGGCGTACAGCTATGCGCTGCCCTGGTTAAAGCCTGGGGATGAGATTCTTGTCACGATCATGGAGCATCACAGCAACCTGCTTCCGTGGCAGATGGCGGCCAGACGAACCGGAGCCACGCTTAAATATCTGGAGTGTGAACCGGACGGCAGTTTTACGGAGGAGAAAATCCGTGATGCCGTCACACCGCACACAAAGCTTGCCGCGCTGACACTTGTCTCGAATGTGCTTGGGCGGGCGACCCCGGCAGAAAAACTGATCGGGATGGTACACGAAAACGGCGGTGTGGTACTGGCGGATGCGGCACAGGCAGCGCCGCATATGCCGATCGATGTCACGGCACTTGACGTGGATTTTCTGGCATTTTCCGGACACAAGCTGATGGCGCCGATGGGGATCGGTGTGCTCTATGGAAAACAGGAACTTTTAGAGGAGATGCCGCCGTTTCTGACCGGCGGGGAGATGATTGACCGTGTGACGAGAGAGGGAGCCGTATTTGCCGAACTTCCCCATAAGTTTGAGGCAGGGACGGTCAATGCGGGAGGCGCGGTCGCGCTTGCCGCCGCGATCGATTATCTGGAATCCATCGGCTGGAAAGAAATCACGGAGCGCGAGGAGATGCTTACCGCCCAGCTGCTTGCCGGAATGAAAAAAATTCCGGGCGTGCATATTCTGGGAAGCGGGGACGAAAAGGAGCACTGCGGAATTGTGAGCTTTACCGTGGATGATGTACACCCGCATGATATTGCATCGATCTTAGATGAGGCGCATGTCGCGGTGCGGGCGGGACATCACTGCGCCCAGCCGCTGTTGGAATGGCTCGGCATTTCGTCCTGTGCCAGAGCGAGCGTGGCATTTTATAATACGCCAGAGGATGTCGGACGATTTCTGGATCAGCTGGCACAAGTCAGGAGGATGATGGGATATGAATAACCGGACATTTTATAATGAGGTGCTGACGGATCACAACCGCTATCCGGGGCACAAGGAGAAGCTTGCGGATGCAAATCTGGTGCTTGAGGGTGTGAATCCGAGCTGCGGGGATGATATTGTGCTGCAGCTGCGCGTGGAGGACGGCAGGATTGCGGAGGGAACCTTTACGGGCGACGGCTGCGCCATCTCACAGGCTTCCGTGGATATCATGCTGGATCTGGTCATCGGAAAGACCAAGGAAGAGGCCATGCACCTGGCGGATCTGTTCTTTCGGATGATTAAAGGGACGGTATCGGACGAGGAATTAGAAGAACTCGAGGAGGCATCGGCGCTTGTGGACATTTCACACATGCCGGCGCGTGTCAAATGTGCGGTACTCGGCTGGCACACGCTTACGGAGATGCTTGGGGACGAACCGGAAGAGAAATAGAAAAATATAGAAATAAAAGGAGTGGCAGGGATCGAGTAAATCTCTGCTGCTTTACGGGTTTTTGATGCCATCGGTTATTGCAGCCGGTATGAACCGGCATATAATAAAGAAAAAACGCAGCCATCCGACGGAGGTATTAAAAACCGGGAGCAGGATGGAAAATGGCGGATAATGATGAAGTTTATCAATAACGAAAAAATACTGGAAAAATACAAAAAGCGGTACTATAATGCACAATAATGTAAAGAGCGAACAACATGTTCAGCAAAGGATGCACGGGATTGTGCATGGAATGGAGGATACATATGTTAAAATGTTTTGAGAAGATCGATTGGAAGAAGACAGGAATTTTTGCAGGCGGCGTATTATTTGGAACAGCCGGTATCAAGGTACTTTCCAGCAAGGATGCCAAGAAGGTTTACACAAGCTGTACCGCAGCTTTCTTAAGAGCAAAAGAGTGCGTGATGAACACCGTAAGCACCGTACAGGAGAATGCCGGTGACATCTATGCAGGCGCAAAGGAGATCAATGAGGAGCGCGCAGCCAAGGCTGAGGCAGAGGCATTTGCAGATGCTGAGGCAGAAGCAGCAGAGAAGACCGAGACTGCAGAGAACACCGAAGAATAAGATTTTGATAAGAGGCGAGTAAAGTGAAGTTTGCAATCAAGCATGAGATTAAGGGGCGGATGCGGATTCACGTGGCACAGTACCGCATGAGTTGTGCACAGGCGGATACGCTTCTGTATTTTTTACAAAATGATATACAGGTCTCAAGCGCAAAGGTGTATGAGCGTACGGGTGACGCAGTCATCTGTTATGACGGCAGCAGAGCGGAACTGATCGACAAGCTCAGACATTTCCACTATGAAGATGTGGAAGTGCCGAACGGGCTGATCGAGAATTCCGGAAGAGAGCTGAATGCAAGCTACCAGGAGAAGCTGATCGGCAGAGTGGTGAGACGCTATGCATCCAAGATTTTTCTGCCGTATCCCATCCTGGCGTGCTGGACGACGGTCAAGTCGTTCCGCTACATCTGGAAGGGCATAAAGACACTGGCGGCACGAAAGATCGAAGTACCGGTACTCGATGCGACGGCGATCGGAGTGTCTATTCTGCGCGGTGATACCGAGACGGCGGGATCGATCATGTTCCTGCTTGGCATCGGCGAGCTGTTAGAAGAGTGGACACACAAGAAGTCCGTCGGCGACCTTGCGCGCACCATGTCCTTGAATGTCGGCAAAGTATGGCTGAAGAAGGACGGCGTGGAGGTTCTTGTCGGCGCGAAGGAAGTCCGTGAGGGAGACGAGGTGGTTGTCCATATGGGCAATGTAATCCCGTTTGACGGCGTCGTGACAGACGGCGAGGCGATGGTCAATCAGGCATCCTTAACCGGAGAATCCGAGCCGGTACGCCGGATTAGTGAGAATTATGTCTATGCAGGGACCGTAGTCGAGGAAGGGGAACTTACCATTCTCGTGAAGGCGGTAGGCGGCTCCAGCCGCTACGATAAGGTTGTGCAGATGATCGAGGAATCCCAGAAGTTAAAGTCCGGGCTTGAGAGCCGGGCAGAGCATCTGGCGGATCGTCTGGTACCGTATTCCCTCGGCGGCACGGCGCTCACTTACCTTCTGACCCGGAATGCGACAAGGGCGCTGTCGATTCTGATGGTGGATTTCTCCTGCGCATTAAAGCTTGCCATGCCGATTTCTGTATTGTCGGCGATCCGTGAGGCTGGTTTTTACAATGTGACGGTCAAGGGCGGAAAATATTTAGAGGCAATGGCTGAGGCTGATACAATCGTCTTTGATAAGACCGGCACACTGACCAAGGCAAAGCCGACCGTGGCAAAAGTGGTTTCCTTTAACGGGGACAGCCCGGATGAGCTTCTTAGGATTGCAGCCTGCATGGAGGAGCATTTCCCACATTCCATGGCAAAAGCGGTTGTTGCGGCAGCCAGGGAAAAAGGTCTTGATCATGAGGAGATGCATTCCAGGGTGGAGTATGTGGTGGCACATGGTATTTCCACAACGATCAACGGCAAGAAAGCCGTGATCGGAAGCTATCATTTTGTATTTGAGGATGAGGGAGCTGCCCTTCCTGCGGGCACAAAGGAACTGTTCGGGAGCCTGCCGGAGGAGTATTCCCATCTGTATCTGGCCATCGAGGGACAGCTTGCAGCCGTGATCTGCATTGAAGATCCGCTCCGCGAGGAGGCGGAGGCAGTCATCAATTCCCTGCGCCGCTCCGGTATCAGGAAGATCGTCATGATGACGGGAGACAGCGAGCGGACGGCAAGCGCCATTGCAAAGCGCGTCGGTGTGGACGAGTATTATTCCGAGGTGCTTCCGGAGGATAAAGCCGGTTTTGTCGAGCGTGAAAAGGCAGCCGGACGCAAGGTTATCATGGTTGGAGACGGCATCAACGATTCCCCGGCACTCTCTGCGGCGGATGTCGGCATCGCGATTTCGGACGGTGCGGAGATTGCGCGTGAGATCGCGGATATCATGGTAAGCTCGGATGATCTCTATCAGATCGTGACCTTAAAGCTGTTGAGCGACGGCCTGATGAAGCGGATTCGCAAGAATTACCGCGTGATTGTCGGATTCAATACCGGATTGATCCTGCTTGGAGTCGGCGGCGTTTTACAGCCGACCACATCAGCGCTTTTGCATAATACCTCTACGCTGGTCATCAGCTTAAAGAGCATGCAGAATCTTTTGAGCTAACTGAATATGTATTTTGAAAAGTCTTTACAGATTTGCCGCCGGCAGTAAAATGCGGCAGAACTGTGAAGGCTTTTTTATTTCATAGGAAATACCGTGATACATTCATGTGTGAAAGTGGAACTTTC
>OGXW01003353.1_pt1 | contig 10630 bp, 10 predicted proteins | sample 1576341 | NCBI WGS metagenome assembly OGXW01 (sample SAMEA3541592, study PRJEB24748) | human gut metagenome | biome: human gut; feature: human-associated habitat; material: faeces | place: China | collected 2012
ATGGTCGAGCTGTCCTGCCCGGAGGTCAACGACGAAGTGAAGGTCTTTGGACTCCTACCTTTCCCTTAGATAGTCTGGCGCAGATTGCCGACATGTGACCGCTGCGACATGGGAAACGGCAGAGGATTTTTTCTTCCGTGTCTTTCGCAACCTGTTCGCAGTGTCAGATACCATTCTGCTACACATGCGGTTTACTTTCCGCAGGCGCGACATGTCTGTGTCGCGCAACTCGTTTGCGCGTTGTTGCGGATGGCACCTGCGAATTATAATTGATGTTAGACTTTACCGCACCCTACGGCATGAATCGTGCAAATGATATAAAAAATAACACCCAATAAACCAAAAATGGAGAACGGAAAACCCTAACGGTAATTCTCCATTCTCCATTTTTCATTCTCAATTCTTCTCGATATCTCGGAACACGTTCGGCAAATAAAGTTCGTGCTTCGGAATCTTCTCCCACGAAAACGCTTTGACGAGCTCCTTCGCGGAGACCGGCTCTGCGGTGTCGGTCAGTCCTGCGGCGCAGGCAAGTGCGCCGATGACCTGCTCAGGTGTGAATTTCTCCCGCAGAAGGCCAAGGTCGAGGTCCTCATCGCGCTTGGACAGGCGGCGCCCGTCATGGTCGCACAGCAGCGGGATATGAATGAAGTTCGGCGGCGTGAAGCCGAACAGCTCATACAGCCAGATCTGGCGCGGCGTACTGCCGATGAGATCGTGCCCGCGCACGACCTCGGTCACGCCGGACAGGCCGTCATCCACCACGACCGCCAGCTGATACGCGAACACGCCGTCCGACCGCCGGATGATGAAGTCGCCGCACTCCTCGGTGAGCGTTTCGGTATACTCGCCGTACACGCCGTCCGTGAACGTGATGGTGCGCTCGGGCACGCGCACGCGCGTTGCAGGCGCACGCTTTCTGCGCTTTTCGGCCACTTGCTCGGGTGTTAAATCGCGGCAGGTTCCGGCGTAGACCACCCTGCCGTCCGACAGGTGCGGCGCGCTTGCGGCGTGCAGGGCCGCTCTCGAGCAGAAACACGGGTACAGCAGACCTTTTTCGCGCAAAATCGCCTCATATTGCTCGTAAACAGCCGTGCGCTCGGACTGATACGGGATTTCGCCGTCCCAGTCTAACCCTAACCACCGCAGGTCGTCGATAATTAAATCCGCGAAGCTGCGCGGACAGCGCATTTCGTCCAAATCCTCAATCCGCAGCAGAAATTCGCCGTTCTGCTGCCGCGCACTCAGCCATGCCAGCAGCGCGCACAGCACGTTGCCGAGGTGCATGCGGCCGCTCGGACTGGGTGCAAAACGTCCGATGGTGTGCATGTTTTTCACTCCTTATTGCTTTTCTTCTTGGGTTTCGGTGCCGGAAGTTCGTCATACATGGCACACAGCAGCTTCTGCAGGAAGGCGGCATCGTCGGTTTTCGTCACCCGCAGCATGGGTTTTGCGCCGTCGTACGGAAATTCATAAGGCGCATCCGGAAGGCAGCTTATCGCAGCTTTTACCGGCTTGACCAGCAGGCGGTTATCATAAATTCCGCCGACGATTTTGCCGTTGTAATAGAGTATGTACTCCCCCATCATGGGTCGATGCGTTACGCCGTCCAGTCCGGACAGACGGTCTAATATTTCCGCAAGAAATTTCTTTGTGGTTGCCATTATCGTCCTCTTTTCCACGGTTTCCCCGTCACATAGCCTTTTTGATACCAGTATTCATCGTCAACGGGATTCATTTTGCGCTTTTTATGGAACAGGCGGTACATATAAAACAATCCCTTGACCTTCGCGCACGGCGTGACATTTCCGGCATTTTTCTGAATGGCAGACACCGTTTTCTCCACCTTTTGCTGAATTTTGTGCATGAAATTCTCGGGCATGGTGCTCCAGTCATATCCCCAGACGGCCTGCGTGATAACGTGCGTGCGGCCGACGCCCCAGTAATTCATGCTGTCGCGCAAATCCCTGACGGTGGATTTCATCCCGCCGCCCGCTGCGGTCGTGATGATGAGCGCCTGCTTGCACATCAGCGACAGGTCGGGACGGTGCACCAGCCAGCGGTACGCAAAGTGGTCGAGCAGGGTTTTGACCTGCCCCGGAATGTGGTAAACGTAGGTCGGCGCACAGAAAACGATCAGCTCGGAGTCATCAATCGCGGCGATGAGCTTCTGCATGTATTCGTGCCCGCCGCACTTGTCCTCGCGGCCGTTCATGCATGCATAGCACCCCGCGCAGACATGTGGCATGTCCTGCGGCAGATAAAATTCGTGCAGCGTGCCGCCCGAAAGCAGGCGGTCGAGCACCATCTGTGCAATGCCGTAGGTGGACGATTTGGTTTTCCGTTTGTGCGGATAGAGTATGGTTATGTTCACAGTGAACACCCTTTCTCGTGTGGAACAAATGACAGGATTGTGTGATTCTCCGCTGCGCGGGCGAGCACTGTTCGTCCCTAGGGTTGCACATGTGCAGATCATTGACGAGTGACACGCTCTCCACTCTCACGCATCCTCCTGCCTTAAACTCCTACCTTGTAATATTACCACATTCACCCTATGCTTTACAACTCCCCTTCTCTCTTGTATAATGTAGGCAAACGAGGTGACGCACATGAAAAAACGAATGCTTGCGCTGCTGCTGGGTCTGCTCTGCGCCGGACTGACGGCCTGCGGCAGCACGGACACCGCCGCAAAGGACGAAACGCCGTCCGCGCCGACCGTCGAGCAGCCCGAGCCGGAACCCACGCCGGAGGAGGTCCGCCGGACGGCGGCGGAGCAGTATGCGGACGGCTTGACGCTCGAGGAGCAGATCGCGCAGATGTTCTTCGTGCGCTGTCCGGAGACCGATGCGGCGGCGCTGACGGCGCAGTATGACATCGGCGGCTATCTGCTGTTTGCGCGCGATTTTGACGGCCAGACCAAAGAATCCGTCGCAAATACCATCGCAGCCTACCAGAATGCCGCAAAAACGCCCATGCTCATCGGCGTGGACGAGGAAGGCGGCACGGTCGTGCGCGTCAGCTCCAACCCGAATCTGCGCGGCACGAAATTCCAGTCACCGCAGGCGCTGTACAGCGAGGGCGGCTTTGACCGCATCACAAGCGACACCGCCGAGAAGGACGCGCTGCTGCGCGATTTAGGTATCAATGTCAATTTTGCGCCCGTGTGCGACGTTTCGACCGACCCGAGCGATTTCATTTACGCGCGCAGCTTCGGCATGGACGCCGAGCAGACCGGCGAATACGTCCGCACAGTGGTCACGCAGATGGTCAGCGACAAGACCGGCATGGTGCTCAAGCACTTCCCCGGCTACGGCAATAACGCGGACACGCACACCGGCATCGCCATTGACGAGCGGCCGATGGACACCTTCCGGCAGTCGGATTTCCTGCCGTTTGAGGCGGGCATTGAGAGCGGGGCGCAGTCAGTTCTCGTCAGCCACAATGTAGTAAACTGCATGGACGCCGACCGGCCGGCATCGCTCTCCGCCGAGGTGCACCGCATTCTCCGCAAGGAACTCGGCTTTGACGGCGTAATCCTGACCGATGACCTCATCATGGACGCCATCCGCGATTACACCGGCGGCGAAAACGCGGCGGTGCTTGCCGTACAGGCGGGCAATGATATGCTCACCTCGTCGGATTTCGTGACCCAGTACAACGCCGTGCTTGCTGCCGTGCAGGACGGCACGATTCCTGAGTCACAGATTCACGCTTCCGCCGTGCGTGTCATCGACTGGAAAATGCAGCTTGGACTGATTTCCTATGACGCGTAAACAACAGAGTCCCGGCCTTGTCGCTTGACAAAGCCGGGACTCTGCGCTATAATCTTAAGTACAAACGGCGGCTCTCTGCCAAGAGCGGTCGTTCCTCGGATCGATTTTATGTCGAGAAGAAGGCCGCTTTCTTATTCAGGGGGAGCGGTTATTTCTTTATGTATCCTAAGATACCAAAGACGATCGTGGTGATCAACTGAAACAACAGCAGCGTTTCGGAAATTGACATCCAGATCACCTCCCTTTTTATCGAGGGAAGAACAACCTTTTTTCACCGTTTGCACTTTGATTATAGCATGTGTGTCATATTGTGTCAATCAACCGTCTTTTCAGACGGTTTTTATTTTTTTGCTGTAAGAGACGGACTCATGTATCCGTCTTTTTTCTGTCATAAAATGCAAAAAACCGCCCCAAAAGGCGGCTTATTGACAGATTTCGATTTCATATGCTATAATCGAAACGGACAAGTTCACATAGCGGTCAGACCCTCTGTTCCTTTCCCGCTGTCTGCGGCAGGAAGGAGGTGGCGCGAATGCGGAAAAAGGCATTTCAGCTTTTCGTATGTACAGTAATCCTGCTGTACATCTTCTGTATAAAAGCGCGATGACCGCTCGTCTGACTCACGAACGGTCATCATAACAAATTTCGATGACTGAGGGTCTGACTGCTGAACAGTGTCCTCTTGGGTATATTATACCCGAGCAGCCCCGGCTTTGTCAAGCGACAAGGCCGGGGTTTTGCTATGCAGACGAAGTGCATTCTCAATTCATCTCAATCGCAGATATTCTTTCCGATATCCGCGGTGGCGTAGGCATTCTGCAGGGTTTTGCCGCGGGTGCCCGCCTGATATTCATAATACGCCTGACTGCCGATCATGGCGGCGTTATCGCCGCACAGCTGCAGCGGCGGCATAAACAGCTGGACGTGCTCGCGCTTTGCCATGTCCTGCAGGGCCGCGCGGAGGAACGAATTGGCCGCAACGCCGCCCGCGCACACAACGCGCCGCGCATGCGTCTGCTTGACGGCCATCTCGAGCCGCGGCACGAGCGTATGCACGACAGCCGCGCAGAACGAGGCCGCAAGACCGTTCCGGTCGATGGTTTCGCCCTTCTGCTCGGCGTTGTGCGCCAGATTGATGACCGCTGTTTTGAGTCCCGAGAAGGAGAAATCCAGCGGCGCATCCTTGATGTGCGAATCCGGCAGCTTGTACATTTTCGGGTCGCCGTCCTGCGCCAGCTTGTCGATCTTCGGGCCGCCCGGATAGCCGACACCGAGCACGCGGGCGACTTTATCGAACGCCTCGCCTGCTGCGTCGTCGCGTGTGCCGCCGAGGATTTCAAACTCGGTGTAGCTTTTCACCATCACGATCTCGCTGTGGCCGCCGGACGCGATCAGTGTCAAAAACGGCGGTTTCAGCTCCGGATACGCCAGATAAGTAGCCGCAATGTGTCCTCGGATGTGGTGCACCGGAATGAACGGCTTGTTCATCGCAAAGGCGAGCGACTTGCCGAAGTTCGCGCCGACGAGCAGCGCACCGATCAGTCCGGGCGCGCAGGTCGCGGCAACCGCGTCCACATCGTGCTTGTCCATTTCCGCGTCCTTGAGCGCCTGCTCGGTCACGCGCACGACCGCCTCCATGTGCCGCCGAGACGCGATTTCCGGCACAACGCCGCCGTACAGCGCGTGCGTGGCGATCTGCGTGTCCACCACGCTCGACAGGATTTTTCGTCCGTCCTCGATGACGGCTGCCGCCGTTTCATCGCACGAGGACTCGATTGCAAGTATTTTCATGGTTAATCTCCTAAATTTTTCTCAAAGCACAGGCAGTTTTCCGCGCCCGCCGGACTGCCGTAGTACGGAATGACGCGATAGCCGAGCTTGGTGTACAGCGCCGCCGAATCCTCGGTCGTGCGGGCGGTCTCGAGGATGGCCTTGGTGAAGCCGTGCTTTGCCGCATCCTGCTCGAGAGCCGCAATGACCGCGCTCGCCACGCCCTTTCGGCGGAACTCCGGCGCGATGTAAATGCGCTTGACCTCGAATGTCCCCTCGTCGATCTTCTTCCACGCGCCGCAGCCTGCGGGCTTGCCGTCCTCGTACGCGACGATGCGGCAGTTAAACAGATGCGGCAGGTTGTACTTGGCGTAGCGCTTCTCCACCTCACCGACGAGCATGAAATAATACTCGTCCAGCGCAGCGGTCAGGTCGTGAAAATCCCTGTTTTCCGCATCAACAAAGCGAAGCTCCAACATGGCAAAATCCTCCTTCAAATCAGTGAAATCGTCATTAAAACCGCGTTTTCTGCGGGATTGCTGTAAAAATTCTTCCGTTTTCCGACCGGCACAAATCCGGCTCCGGTGTAGAGCGCTATCGCCGGTGCATTGCTCTCGCGCACCTCGAGCGTCACAAACGCCAGCTTGTTTTCTCCGGCTTTCGCTGTCAGCTCGGCAATCAGCGCCCGCGCGATGCCCTGCCGCCGGAAGTCGGGCGACACGGCAACATTGGTAATATATCCCTCGTCGAGCACGGTCTGGCAGCCGACGTAACCCGCCGTTCTGCCGTCCTGCTCCGCCACAAGAAAGATGCCCTTGCCCAGCTCCTCGCGCAGCATGTTCTCGCTCCACGGCGCGTGAAAGCACGCGCGCTCGATCTCCGCCAGCGCCGCGAGATGGCGCTCCTGCATCACGACAATGTTCATCGGCTCAGGTTCTTGATGATGGCCTGCACGCCCTTGTCGATCTCGGCGGCAGAGCGGCGGTAGGTGGCGAGATCGCCGCCGAACGGGTCGGAAATGTCCTCGGGCAGCAGCGTGAAAATCTTGTCCGCGCAGTCCGGAAACAGCTCGCACAGCCGGTCGTAGTGCGCGCCGGTCATGCAGACCAGATACTTCGCGTTTTCGGCCATCTCGGCGGTCAGCTGACGCGAGCGGTGCGCCGAAATATCCGCGCCGCGTTCCCCGGCTGCGGCAACCGCGTTCGCGGAAGCCGGAAGGCCGTTTTCGGTGTATAATCCGGCAGAAGCCGCCGTTAAACCGGTCTTTTTCTCGCCGTTATGTGCGCGGAATAAGCCTTCCGCCATCGGGGAACGGCAGGTGTTGCCGGTGCATACAAAAATTATCGTTTCCATGTTATTCCTCCGAGAGAGTTTTTAAGAGAGTGGAGAGTGAGGAGTGGAGAGTGAAGATTATCGGCCGATTTCGCTCTTGCGTTCTCTTCACTCTCAACTCTCCACTCTTCACTCTTTTACTTGGTATCATACCAGCTGTGCCCCGCCTTGGCCTCTGCCACAAGCGGTGCATCCATCCGGAATGCGTTCTCCATCTCCTCGGTGAGCAGGTGCATGGCGGTTTCCTGCTCGTCCTTCGGTGCCTCGAGGATGAGTTCGTCATGCACCTGAAGAATCAATCGGCTCTGCAGACCGTCTCTCAGCAGGCGGTCGCGGACGCGTACCATGGCGATTTTGATGATATCCGCGGCGGTGCCCTGAATCGGGGTATTCATGGCGACACGCTCACCGAACGAACGCATATTGAAGTTCTTGCTCTTCAGCTCGGGCAGCGCGCGGCGGCGGCCAAACAGCGTGGAAACATAGCCCTGCTCCCTGCCGGTCTGCTTGATATCCTCCATATATTTTTTAACGCCCGGATAGGTGTCGAGGTAGGTTTTGATAAACTCGCCCGCCTCTTTGCGCGTCACGCCGATGTCCTGCGCGAGCGAGAAATCCGAGATGCCGTACACGATGCCGAAGTTGACCGCCTTGCACGAGGAGCGCATCTGCGGCGTGACCTCCTCAAGCGGCACATGGTAGACCTTGGCAGCCGTTGCGGCGTGAATATCCTGCCCGTGCTTGAAGGCTTCGATCATGTGCTCGTCCTGCGAGATATGCGCGAGCACGCGCAGCTCAATCTGCGAATAATCCGCGTCAATGAGGACGTGATTTTCGTCCGGTGCGACAAACATGCGGCGCAGTTCGCGGCCAAGCTCGGTGCGGACCGGAATATTCTGCAGGTTCGGGTCGGTCGAGGACAGGCGTCCGGTGGCGGTCACGGTCTGCTGAAAATGCGTGTGAATGCGTCCGTCCACCGGGCTGATGACCTTGAGAAGTCCCTCAACGTAGGTGCTTTTCAGCTTGGTCAGCTTGCGGTACTCGAGGATGCGCGGCACGATTGGGTGGTCCTCCGCGATACGCTCGAGCACCTCAACGTTGGTGGAATATCCTGTTTTTGTCTTTTTCGGAGCGTGCAGGCCGAGTTTCTCGAACAGCACCTCGCCCAGCTGCTTGGGACTGTTGATGTTGAACTCGCCGTCCGCGTCATGATAAATCTGCTCGGTCAGGTCGCGGATACGCACGTCCAGCTTGTCACCGAAGGCACGCAGCTCGTCCGGCTCAACTGCACAGCCCGCCGCTTCCATCTCAGCCAGCACGCGCAGGAGCGGCAGCTCGATTTCATAGTACAGCTTTCTCATGCCGAACTGCTCGATCCGGTCAGCCGCCTCGACGTAAATGGCGCGCAGCGCACCGACATGCTGCGCCACGGCCTTCTCGGTGTCCTCCTGACCGCCGAGCAGCGAAACCGCCGCCGGATCGTCCAGATCCAGCTCCGGCAGCTCGGCATTGCAGTACGCAAGCGCGAGCCGCGGCAGGTCGTAGCCGGACTGGGTCGGGTCGAGCAGGTACGCCGCGATGGCGGTGTCAAACACGATGCCCTTCGGGTCCATACCGCGCTGCAGCAGTGCCCGCACGGCGGCCTTCGCATCGTGCAGCACGAGGGACAGCGTGCCGTCGAACAGGCGGCGCAGAATGTCGTTCCACGCGTCACCGAACGCCTCCGCGAACAGGATGTGCGCCGTGTCGCCGTCCAGCAGGCAAACTGCACCTAAGGTTTCCGGCACGATGGCGTATACGCGGTCGCAGTCGGTCAGCGAATCCATTAAGTTGAACGCTTCGAGCACATTCTCCACTCGTTCTGTTTTCAGCTCGGGCAGACGCGGTGCGGACACGCTCTCCCCCGAAAGGTCAAACCGCTTGATGAAGTTCTTGAACTCCAGCCGGGTCAGCAGGTCGTAGAGCGCGGTCTCGTCAATGTCCTGCGCGGGCAGGTGCTCCACATCGAGGTCGAGCGGCACGCTGCGGTCGATGGTGGCGAGCCAGAAGCTGTCCTTCGCGGACTGCTCGCCGTTCTGCAGCTTGGTGCGCGCACCCTTTTTGATGCGCTCGTCCTCGATATTCGCGTACACGCCCTCGAGCGTGCCGAAGTCGTGCAGCAGCTGCATGGCGGTCTTTTCACCGATGCCGGGCACGCCCGGAATGTTGTCCGACGAATCGCCCATGAGCGCCTTGAGGTCAATCAGGCGAATCGGGTCAAAGCCGTATTTCTCGCGGAAGGCGGCGGTGTCATAGGTCTGGTAGGTGGTCTGTCCCATACGGGTGGAGACCAGCATGACGGTCGTGCCGCCGCCGACAAGCTGCAGGCTGTCGCGGTCACCGGTTACGACCACGCAGGTGTCACCGTGCTCGTCCGCGCGGCGGCTGATCGTGCCGAGCAGGTCGTCCGCCTCAAAGCCCGCCTTTTCGCAGCGGGTAACGCCGAGCGCATCGAGCACCTGCTTTGTAATCGGCAGCTGCGCCGCCAGTTCATCCGGCATGCCCTTGCGGGTGGCCTTGTAGGTGTCGAATTTGAGGTGGCGGAAGGTTTTTTCCTTCACGTCAAAGCAGACGATGGTGCGGTCGGGCTGCTCCTCGTCCTGCAGTTTGAACAGCGTAGCCAGAAAGCCGTAAACCGCGTTGGTGGGCAGTCCCTCGTGGTTGGTCAGCTGCCGTATGCCGTAGAACGCGCGGTTCAATATGCTGTTGCCGTCTATCACCATGATTTTCATGTGTATTTTCCTCGCTCATTGATACATTATATATAGTATACCACAGTGGCTGCTAAACGTTAAGTTTAACGTAAATTTTTATGCCACTGGTGGTATACGCCATTCAATCATTTATAATAGCCGAATGAGGCTATTATACCACAATTTCCGCTGTACTTCCACTGTTCGAGCGGTTATCCTGCCGCGGCTTCAAGCGCCATCCGCATCGCGCCGATGAGCGCCAGATGGGCGGGATAGTAAATATAGAAAAAGTGCTTCATCTTCCATTTACCGCGCTCATTGCCGAGCAGCAAAATCGGGAAGATCGCCAGCACGCAGAAGCGCTGCAAGCCGCCCATCACACCGGCAAGCGCCAGCAGACCGATCGCAAAACCGAGCCGCTCGCCGATGACCGGCGGAATGTCGGCGAACACGCGCTCCCAGAGCAGACGTCCGGCTTCGGCGTATAGCGGCAGCAGCACGCCGGCGAAGCCGTAGTCGATGTAGACCGTCCGGCACAGCAGGTAAAATACGGCGGCAAGCGCGGCTGTCAATGCCAGAAAGCGCAGTTTTCCGCTGCTTTTCCACGCCTCCATACCGTACAGCAGCAAAATGGACATACTCAGCGTGATGAGCGCGTTTCCGCAGAAGCCGCCGAACGGCAGGAACGCGATAACGCACACTGCGCCGCACGCGAACACGCTGCCGAAGTATCGGGCTTTGTTCCGCGTATAGCGGCAGCCCTCTGCAATGCAGTAGGAGAACAGCGGAAACGCCAGCCGTCCGATCACGCGCAGCCACACCGCCTGCGGAAAAAATGCCGCGCCGATGTGGTCGAGCGTCATGCACACCATGGCGAGAATCTTCAGTTGGTTCTTGGTCAGCTGTTTCACGCGCGTTCGCCACCTTTATGTATCAATTATAGCACGCCGAGTGGGAAAGGCAAAGGGTGGGGTCATGGGGCAGAGCCATCTGAAAAACCTCCTCCTGGAAAACAAAAAAGCC
>OGXW01003354.1_pt1 | contig 10628 bp, 10 predicted proteins | sample 1576341 | NCBI WGS metagenome assembly OGXW01 (sample SAMEA3541592, study PRJEB24748) | human gut metagenome | biome: human gut; feature: human-associated habitat; material: faeces | place: China | collected 2012
GAAAACCGAGAAGCAGAATACAATCAGTGGTCCCGGTGCCCCGTGCTTTGTGGCAAGACGCACATTAGTATAGGCAAGTCCTGCTCCCATGCCACCAATCATTCCTATTAATGCAGGGAAAGTAGCCACGCTGTCAAAGCCCGGACGCAGGATAAAAAGTGCGCCCATAAATGCCACAATCACACATACAAACTGGTAGGGCTTTATCTTTTCCTTTAATAATAAGTAGGAAAAAATAATGGCAAAGAACGGCGATAATTTATTGAGCATGGAGGCATCTGCTATGTTCAATTTGCCTATTGCGTAAAAATTTGCGAATATTCCTATTGTTCCAAAAAGAGACCTGAAAAAAATATATTTTCCAGTGCCCTCTGGAATTTTAAACTCTATCTTCTTTTGCTTCATCACCACAAAGGCAGAAAATATAGCCACCAGATTCCTGAAAAAGCTCTTTTCTATGGCTGGCAAATCCCCTGCAAGCTTCACAAACAAATTCATGAGCGCAAAGCCTAAAGCCGCCAGAATTATATAAAATATGCCCTTGTACTTTTCATTAATGTTCATGTCTATACCATCTTTCCTCCTCTATTCTGAATACAATAAGGATGGAGAATAAATCTCCATCCCTACTATATCACGCTTCTTATCAATTATGTTTAATTTTTGAAATATTATCACGACCAGTCACTTGATGCTTTCATGGATATAACTGCCATACTAATTATTGAAGTGCCCCAGGAAATCTCTCACCCTGTCATTTGCAGGATTTTCAAAAAACTCCTTCGGATTAGAATCCACACAGATATTCCTGTCATCGATAAACAAAATTCTTGACGACACATCCCTTGCAAATGCCATCTCGTGAGTGACAATAATCATGGTCATGCCCTCTCTGGCAAGCTCGCGAATCAGGTTAAGCACCTCTCCAACCATCTCAGGGTCAAGAGCTGATGTCGGTTCATCAAATAGGATTACATCCGGATTCATAGCCAGGGTTCTTGCGATTGCTATTCTCTGCTTCTGTCCACCTGACAAGCTGGCAGGATAAGCATCTGCTTTTTCAAGAAGTCCTACCTTTTTAAGCAGGGACTCTGCCTGGGCTGCTGCATCCTCGTCTGACATTTTCTTAAGCTTCATAGGTGCAAGCTTTAGATTTTCCAGCACCGTCATATGAGGGAAAAGGTTAAACTGCTGAAAGACCATACCGATTTTCTGACGTACCTTATCCACAGAAACTGATTTATCCAGTAAGTTTTCCCCCTCGAAGATGATTTCTCCACAATCAGGCTTTTCCAGAAGGTTCATGCTTCTGAGCAGGGTGGATTTGCCACAGCCGGAAGGTCCAAGGATTGAAACCACCTCACCCTTATATATTTCCAGATTGATGTCCTTTAAAATCTCCTGCTTGTCGAAGGATTTGGTCATGTTCTTTATCTGTATTAATGGTTTATTACTTTTCACGTTTAAGCCTCCTCTCTAAGCGGCTTACAAAGCTTGTCATAATCATAACTAACACCAGGTAGACAAGTGCAACTGATACCAGAGGAACCAGAGCCTCATAGGTGTTACTCCTGATGATGTCTCCTGCCTTGGTCAAATCCATAAGACCAATGTAACCTACAATCGAGCTTTCCTTTAAGAGGGCTATATACTCGTTGAAGATTGCCGGAAGGGAAACCTTAATCGCCTGGGGCATAATGATGTATCTTACAGTCTCGTGATAGTTAAAGCCCATGCTTCGTCCAGCCTCAAACTGTCCGATTTCTATTGCCATGATTCCTGAACGGATTGCCTCTGACAGGTAGGCTCCTGAGTTTAATCCAAAGGCAATAACTGCTGCAATCAGCGGATTTACTGCAGTCTGTGCAAATACCACATAGTACATAATCAGAAGCTGCACCACCATTGGTGTTCCACGGAAAACTGTAATGTACACCTTAAAAATAGCATTTAGTATGCGTATCCACAGGCTTTTCTCATCATTTCGCTCATATGCCACGCGGACATTCGCTATGCTTGAACCTATAAGTATGCCAATAAGTCCTGAGAATACTGTGATGAGAAGTGTATTCGCAAGTCCTTTTGGTATGTACTGCCAACGATTTTTCTCGATAAAGGTCTGATATATTTTGTCTGCCAAAGACATCTTTTCAGCCTTTTCTCCATTATTATAGATAATTACCTGCTTTGCAGTTGTGTATGACTCGGAAAAACTTATATTTTTTAATCTATCCTCTGTCACTGTAAGTCCTGCTGCCGCCACATCTGCCTTGCCACTCTGGACTGCCATGATAACGGAATCAAATTCCATATCTGAAACTACCAAATCCATATTGAGATAGTCGGCAATCGCCTGCATCATATCGATATCTATACCAACTGCGGTCTTGTCCTCGTAATACTCATATGGAGGAAAAGCAACATTTGTAGCCATAGTTAATGTACCATTCCCGCGGGTAAGTCCTTCAGGTGATTCATATGGATGCTCACCCTTTTCATCGCCTATGTAATTTGCCACGATTTCATCCATGGTGCCATTGACCTTGATAGCTTCCAAAGCATCATTTATCTGGTATAAAAGCTCAGTGTTTTCCTTGGCGATTCCGATTGCATATTCTTCCACTGCAAACTCTTCATCTGCAATGGTAAGCTCATTATTTTTCTCCACAAAGGCTAATGCCGGCTGTTCATCAATCAACACCGCGTCGATTTTTTGCTGCTTTAAAGCCTGAACCGCATCCGCACCCTTGTTGTAGCGGATAACCTCCGTGCCTGGATTCTCTGCCACAAAGTCCTCTGCATAAATTGCACCGGTAGTTCCAATCTGTACACCGATTGTGGTGCCGGCTAAGTCTTCAACGCTCTCTACTGCCAGAGGCTTGCTGTCATCATCTTTCCCACAGCCTGCCACAGATAGACAGATAAGGAGGGCAAGAAGAAAAATACTCCATCTCTTTTGTTTTTTATTCATATCTCATACACCTTTTTTGCATATTTATTCACAACGAAGGTATGATACCATAATTCCGCCCAAATTAAAAGGGAAATTTGCAGCATATCAACCCAATATGCCACTGATAACTTTCTGGATACATGACAGCTAAAAGAATAGGGATGGAAATTTCTATCCATCCCTGCAATACTAAGAATTAAGTCTACCCAATATCTTGTTCAAGAGCTTATATAAATCCGCAGCCTCCTCAGGCTCCAGACAGACACAGCCCGCCATCTGCTCCGGCACACAGAGAGCCTTCTCCCTCAAAGCCTGACCCTGAGCAGTTATGCTTACATTAAGAACCCTCTCATCCTCCTTGGACCGGTTTCTCTCAACCCAGCCCTTCTTCTCCATGGTCTTAAGAAGCGGTGTCAGAGTTCCGGAATCCAGATACAGATACTGTCCCAGCTCCTTAACCGTCAGCTCCTTGTGCTCCCACATGACCATCATTGTGATGTACTGGGTGTAGGTCATGTCCAGCTTGTCAAGGAAAGGCTTGTAGTGCCTGACTATCTCCTTGGAAGCCGCATAGAGAGGGAAGCACAGTTGATTTTCAAGTTTCAATTTATCATACTTATCATTCATCTATATTTATTAACCTTATCACATATACACACATTAATTATTTACTTAAACTATTGTTCAAGCTTATTTATATTCAAATTTACTTATGCCATATTTTTTAAGCATAATCATTTGAAATTATGTTAAACCAGCTTCCCACTCCATAACCTTGGATAATCGGATAGTATACAGTTGTTTTGCAGAACAAAATATGAACTGCTGCTGGGTTCCATTTACATAAGCAACGGCATCCACTTATCAAAGTTAAACACCCTATCCGCGATTCATTCCAGCAGTTAACTTCATATTTTTTCGGCAAAATACACTGTATACTAGGAGATTAACACAGCCCACAAGTGGGAAGCGTATTCATATTAAACATGCTTCTACAAATTTTTTTTAATGAACTCCACAACCCCATCCTTAGGCTGGAATCCAATCTGCATATCAACCTTCTCACCCTTCTTCAATACCAGAAGTGCCGGGATGCTCACGATTCTGTACTGCTGCGCAATATCCATATTTTGATCCACATCAATATTGTAAAAAGAAACCGAATCTCCTAATTCCTCTGATACCTCCTCCATTACTGGCGCAAGCATCTTGCATGGTCCACACCACTCTGCTGAAAAATCAATAACTGCAATATCGTCATTTTTAACCTGTTCAAACTCTTCCTGTGAAATCTTCTTTACCATTTTGCTTATCTCCTTTACTCTATTTAATCTTATCTTTTTGCCTTATCAGATGCAGAAAACCTGCCAGTAGCAGCTTTTATTGCATACGTTGGTATAAAAAGCTTACAGCAGACAGTGCTGCCACATTGCCCTCTCCTGCCGCCTTAATATATTGATATGGTGCTCCGGTTATGTCACCACAGGCGAACAATCCTGCTATATTTGTCCTCTGCGCCCTGTCAACCACAACCTGATTATCCTCAAGCTTAAGTCCCGGAACTAGCTGGGATGGTGCAACGCTCTCCCTGAGTATAAAAATACCATCGGCTTCCAGCCTGCCACTATCTGTTTCGAGAATATATCCCTGCTCACATTTTTCTATGCCTGTGGGCTTAATGTCCTGCAAGAGCTCTATTCTCTCATCAAGCTTATTTTCATCCTTATACATGGGAATGTAAATAACTTTTTCTACAATTTCTGCCAGATAATTAGCTTCCTTCTCATCCTCCGGTGAATATCCCACCACAATGACAGTTTTGCCCTTGTAGAGCATGCCGTCGCAGGTTGCGCAGTAGCTTACACCACGTCCCAGATTTTCCAGTTCACCGGGCATGGGCTTTACAGCCGATAGTCCACAGGCAAGGATTACTGTCTCTGCCTCGTACATGCCGCTGTGTCCCTGAATTGCAAAGTAATCGCCCATTGCATAGACCGTGTTTACCTTGTCCTCTGTGATTTCTATGTCCATCTGGTCCAGGTGCTTCTTGAAAGCAGTCTGCAAATCCTCTCCTGATATTTCAGGCAGACCCAGATAGTTTTTAATAGTATGTGCTTTTTCAACTTTATTACTTAGGTTTTTGCTGCCAAGTAAGAGTATGCTTTTATTTCTGATTTTTGCCGTAATTGCAGCCTCAAGTCCTGCAGGACCTGTGCCCACAATTGCTATGTTGTATCTCTCCATTTGTTCACCTCCTGTGTATCAGCTTTTATCACTTATTCTTCTTTATATCATCAGCTGAGTCATCCATCAAAAAATCTCCATTGATATTTTCAACGCTAAAATCATAAATATTCATAATGCATGTCTCCTTTTCTTATTTACAGGCTCAATTTAAGCCTAGTCTGATAAGTGGTTTAGCTTTAATATTGTTTGCAATTAGATTGTGTGCAATCTTTAATGTATTTTGATTGTACACAATCTTTTTTTATCTGTCAATATATTTTTCACTAATCCTATACAGCCTGATTCTGCCCCCAATCCTAATTGCTCTTTGGCATATAGTGCATGCTTGATACGTTATACACCGTGATAAAAGCCTTTGGGTCAGCCTCATTTATGAACTTCATAAGCCTCTGGTACTCGCTCTTATCCACAATGGTTATGATTTCGTTGTGCTTATCAAAATTGTAAGCACCAATGGCCTCATACATGGTAGCCCCACTGTGCAAATCCTCCACTATAAACCTGCGGAGCTCCTCCTCCTTCTCTGTGATAATACAGACACGCCGCTTTATATGGTTCTGGAAAATAAAATAATCCAGAATAATTCCGTTGAAATAAGTACCCAGCACACTTAAGACAACAGTTTTCTTGTCATAGACAAGGGCTGCCGAAAGTGCCACACACATGCCGGATAGGGACATAGCACGTCCCAGCTCAATATGCAGGTATTTGTTCATGATTTTGGCTACTATATCCAGGCCTCCAGAGGATGCGTTACGGTTAAAAAGTATGCTTAAGCCAAGGCTCACCACCAATATATAGCACAATACATCCAGCTCCTGGGAACCGGTCATGGATTCATATTTGGGAAAGAGATTCTCAAACAAGCCTATAAAAAGTGGCAGCATGATGCTTGTGTATACTGTTTTTACCCCGAATTCCTTCCCGCATGTGAAAAATCCGATTATCAGAAGGACAATATTTAAAATCATGGTGATTGCTGACAGGGGAAGGGGTATGAAGTTAGTCAGAACTATTCCCAGACCTGATATGCTGCTTACAGATGCATGGCTTGGCACCAGAAAGAAAAATACTGCTGCCGCTATGATCGCAACTGCAGCTGTCAGGATTAGGGTTTCTTTTATTATTTCTGTGTAGTTGTATTTTTTTTGCATGAAATTATATTTTCCTCTCTATTGCTAGGGCTTCCAATAAAATAGCACCCTTTGTATATGGATGCATTTTCTACCTTATTCTAGCATATAATTTTTATACAAACAACATACCAAAAAAGGGCAAAGTTTAACCTCTGCCCTTCCAACTACATACTATTTCGACATACTATTTAATAGCCTCTCATTGACTTCCTTCAGTTCCTCTGCCCTGATTTCCGTATACTCCGCAAAATTCATATCAGAATTATCATCCACGGGCTCTGAAGCATTCATATGAACATCCACCATACTGATAAACTGCTTCCTGCTGATAACCGATACTTTTGAGATACTGCTGTCATCATCCCTCACAATATTGAGGTAAAGGCAGTCTGCATCCGCTGCTGCATCATTTGTGTAAATGCCTCCATTATCATCATATATTCCCGCAATCGGCTTTTCATTGTAGAACCAAAAATTACCCTTTAAGCTTATGCCCTCAGAAGCATATTCAGCATCAGGCTCCATAGCATCGCCACTTTCCACGGCGTTTGCTGTTGTCGCATTATTGCTGGTCTCCTCCTTCTGTGCAGAGGTAGCAAAAATCGCCACAATTCCAACAACGAGTACAAGCGCCACGACAAGTGATATTATAGTTGTCTTTTTTGTTTTCATAATCGCTGTAATCCTTTCTTCAATTGCATTTTTGCTAAAGTGACTGCATAAAGGCACAAATCCGCTTTTTGTCTCCTCCATGCTGATTAAAACTCTGGCATAAGAAGCTCTGGTCTCACTGCCAAAACGACAGACCACTGTCTCATCACAGCACAACTCGATATCCCGGTTTGCCAGCACATACATTATCCAGACAAATGGATTAAACCAGTGCCGGCATACTGCTGCAATCAGTGCCAGCTTAGACAATATATCAAACCTCTTTATATGTACAAACTCATGCTCTAAGACATATTTGAGTTCATCCTCATTTTCCCAGCCTGTCTTTTTAGGCATCAGGATAACCGGGTGCAGTACGCCAAAAGTCAGAGGTGAGGAAATCCTGTCTGACTGCCTGATAGAAATTGTCCGGCGCAGCTTGTGCTCTTTAAGCCAGCTTTGCGACATATCATTGTCCACCGGCAGGGACATCTGAAATTCCCTAAAGCATCTGATATAAGCCGTGATAAAAACAAGAGCACATATAAGCATGCCAGCTATCCAGATAATTTTCCATATTGAAATCCCTAAAGGCAAGGCAGAAGCCGACTCCTGCGCAATTCTTGTAGCTACATTTCCAAGAAAAAGTCCTGCAACTCCTCCTCCTGTGCCGTTTTCAGTTATCCCTGCTGATGTCCTCTGCCATCCCATGAGAGAATAAATGCTCACCACCGATGGCAGGGAAAACGGTATAAACAAACGTAAAAGAACAACACCCCAAAGTGCTAAAAATGTCTTTTTAGGCAGCCGGTTAACCGCCAAAGCCCTGATAACTACAATTGCAAGAATCATCACCGCTCCGGCTATACTCATTTGTAACAGGCTCATAGTAATCACCTCACTCCAAATCCCCAACAATCTGTTTCAGTTTCTCAATCTGCTCCTTAGACAGCTTTTTCCTGCCGAGCAGGGCTGCAAAGAGCTTGTCAGCAGAGCCATCATAGACCTTGTTTATCAGCTCATCTGTCTCTGCTTCCTGTACTACTGATTTTTCTATCAGCGCATGACACATAAAACCAGGCTCGCTCCGCTCTATTGCGCCCTTTTTTATGCAGCGCTTTATCAGCGTATATGTTGTGTTCACGTTCCAGCCAAGCTCATTTGTCAGGGTCTTTGCGATTTCCTTGGCAGGCTTGTCACCTTCCTTCCAAAGCACATCCATTACCTTGAGTTCGGAATCAAATAGTTTCGTTTCTGCTTTTTGTTCCATGACTGCTCCTTTCATAAGACTGTAGTAGTATCTGTAATTTCATACTACCACAGTCTTATATAGGTGTCAATACTACTCCAGTAGTAAAAGAGCAGGCAGCCTGAATTTTACTCCAGACTGCCTGCTCTTATAATATCTTTATGCTATTAATTACATAATCTTTCTAAACAAAGTCTTTAAGTCGTCTACGCTTGCATCCTTTGGATTACCAGGTGCGCATGCATCTGCGTGTGCAGACTCTGCCAGGAACTGTAAATCCTCTTCCTTGATAGCCTCAAGCTTTGTTGGAATTCCAACATCAACAGACAGCTTTCTGACTGCATCAATTGCTGCCTTTCTATACTCATCCTGAGACATAGAATCCACATCCTTAACACCCATAGCACGGGCAATCTCACGATACTTCTCTCCTGTACAATCCTGGTTGTACTCCATAACGATTGGAAGCATCATAGCACAGGCAACACCATGTGGAGTATCATATACAGCACCAAGTGTATGTGCCATTGAGTGAGCGATTCCGAGACCTACATTTGAGAATCCCATGCCAGCGATGTACTCGCCGAGAGCCATTCCCTCACGGCCTTCTTTAGTATTATCAACAGCTCCACGAAGAGATTTTGAGATTAACTCTATTGCTTTCAGATGGAACATATCTGTCATTTCCCAGGCTGCCTTTGTGGTGTAGCCCTCGATTGCGTGAGTAAGAGCGTCCATACCTGTAGAAGCTGTAAGTCCCTTTGGCATAGATGACATCATCTCTGGGTCTACAATTGCTACAATTGGCATATCATGTGGGTCAACACATACAAATTTACGTTTTTTCTCAATATCTGTGATAACGTAGTTGATTGTAACCTCTGCTGCTGTTCCTGCTGTGGTTGGAACTGCAATGATTGGAACACAAGGATTCTTGGTAGGAGCTGTGCCCTCAAGACTTCTCACATCCTCAAACTCAGGGTTTGCAATGATGATACCAATTGCCTTTGCTGTGTCCATAGATGAACCACCACCGATTGCAACGATATAATCAGCCTCTGATTTCTTGAATGCCTCTACTCCATGCTGTACGTTCTGAATAGTAGGATTTGCCTTAATATCAGAATAAATCTCATATGCCAGATTCTCTTTTTCAAGAATATCTGTTACCTTGCTTGTAACGTTGAATTTAATCAAATCAGGATCAGAACATACAAATGCCTTCTTAAATCCATGTGCTTTTGCCTCGTTTGCAATTTCAGCAATTGCTCCTGCTCCGTGATAAGATGTACCGTTTAAGTTAATTCTGTTTGCCATAGTTTTACTTCCTTTCTGTACTCTTCCTTCTCTATTTGTTATCATATTAACAATGACCAGAAAAAAAGAAAAGTTACAAAATCAGTTAAGTGTAACCTTTCCCATTAATTTCGTGATTTATTCCAAATCCACGCACTTTTATTCGGTAAAAATGCCTATAGAGTTTCCTATTTCAGTATTCCAAGCTCCATGAATATATCCACCAGCTTCTCAGGCATGGCATCCACCAGTATAGCCGCAAGCTCTTCTGGCGTGCAGTCCAGTCCTCCCATGACCCATTTGATAGTCATGTAAATTGAACTCTGACAGTACATCTCAAGCAGCCAATGTATATTTTCCTCTGGGAGCTTTCCTGTTTTCTCACGAATCATATTCTCGTAAAAATCCAGAATCAATTCAAAATCATGCTGGCGGAGAGAATTCTGCTCATCATAGCGGAAGGCTTCCCTGAAAAAGGTCTGCTCTTCCCTGATATAAGTAAATTTTCTGGTTAATGCATCATAGACCGTGCTGCCACGTCCCATATACTCAAAGGACTTCAAAAGCAGCTTGTCAAAATACCAGTTAATCAAATCATACTTGTCCAGAAAATTCCGATAAAATGTCTGCCTGGTAATCTGGCATTTCTCTGTAAGCTGCTTCACTGTAATATTTTCAACTGGAGTTGTTTCCATACATTCCTTCATGGCGTGTGCCAGCCTGTATTTTGTTTTTTCACCTTTTGTCTGATTTTCCATATGTCTCATTTCCTTTTTATGCTTTACAATTTATGTACACAATTCCATCAGTAATAATACATTAATATAATTATACTACCTTTTTACAAAAGTGTGTATGATGCATATTAGCTCATAATTATACGTAACACCATACTTTTATTCATTTTCTATTCATTTCTGGCTAAGGAGTATTCATTTTTACACTAAGTTGTCGTGGGATTTATTAGAATGGAATTTTTGAAAGAGCCAGCACCTTGAATGGACTGGCTCTTTCAATATCTCATGTAATTGACAAACTGTGATTTTCAAATTAGTCTTTGCAAATAACCTTTGAACCTTCACCATCAATTACAATT
>OGXW01003355.1_pt1 | contig 10628 bp, 4 predicted proteins | sample 1576341 | NCBI WGS metagenome assembly OGXW01 (sample SAMEA3541592, study PRJEB24748) | human gut metagenome | biome: human gut; feature: human-associated habitat; material: faeces | place: China | collected 2012
GATCGGTAACAACGTCCATCCAGTTGGTGGTGTAGCGGTTGTAGCCCATGTTCTTCGCGAACTTTGCTACTGCGTCCTCGCTGACGTCGCTTACCAGCTCAAATACCGGCATATCATCGCCGAAGATCATGCGTGCATTGTGGAATGCAGTGGTGTGGGCCTTGCCCATCCAGCCGGCGCCGATCAGACCGATTTTAATTTCCTTGCTCATAAGTTTTTCCTCCTCAAAAAATCTCAATACCTTTGTTGGATTTTATCGAAAACGCCTTGTGCGTTTCTTACAATGTGAATAGATGAATGGTTTCCGGGGTCCGGCTCATCATCGAGCCAGACCGATCGGAGAGAACAGCGCGTAGACGCAAAGCATCAGGATGAAGCAGGTCAGCGCGGCGGGTTTTACATACTTCCACGGGGTCAGGTCAACAGCCTTGGAATCCTCGAGGATGAAGTCGGTAGCACGGGGCTTGAACTTGCCGATGAGCAGCATCAGTGCCAGGTCTACCGGGAACAGTACCGAAAGAACATACAGGTAATGCACATTCAGCGGCAGGAACTTGGAGATCGAGTACAGGATAACGTGTACGACCAGCGTGATCTTCGGTGCGCAGGCCGGAACGCGCTTGGTGTAGAAGCCTACCAGCACGATCGCGAGGATCGGCATGGAGTAGAAGCCGAAGCACTCCTGCAGGAAGTCATACAGACCGGACGGTGCATTGCTGACGAACGGCGCTACGCAGATGGATACGATCGCAAGACCGGTACCAACACGCTTGCCTACTCTTACCAGATGCGAGTCGCTTGCGGTCTGGTTGAACAGCGGACGGTGGAAGTCCAGCGTGTAAAGCGTTACACAGCTGTTCAGTGCCGAGTTAAAGGACGACAGGATCGCACCGAACAGAACCGCTGCAATGATGCCGAGCAGCCAGTTCGGAACAACCGTGGTGATCAGAGACGGGTATGCCAGGTCGCTGTTTGCCAGGCCGTCTCCGAAGAAGCGGTAAGCCAGCAGACCGCAGATGGTGATGAAGAACGGATCCAGCAGCTTGAGAAATGCGGTGAATACAGCACCTCTCTGTGCCTGTGCCAGATTCTTGGCAGCCAGCGTGCGCTGGATGATGGACTGGTTGGTGCACCAGTAGAACAGGTTGTTGAACAGCATGCCGAGGAACAGAACCGGCCACGGAATCATCGGAGGCAGAGCGTTCGCCGGATTGACCGCGTTGAACTTTTCCGCCGGAACATTGGTGATGAAGTCCTGAATGCCGGCAAGGAAGCTGCCGTTGCCGAGGATGCAGATGGACAGGATCGGGATCAGCAGACCGCCGATCAGCAGACCCACGCCGTTTACGGTGTCGGATACCGCAACTGCCTTCAGGCCGCCGAAGATTGCGTAGATGGAACCGATAACGCCGATTGCAACACACAGGATCGCAATACTCTGATAAGTGGTGATGCCGAACAGCTGATCCAGATGGAAAATCTGGTTGAAGGCCAGCGCACCGGAGTACAGTACGGTCGGCAGGTAAGTAAGCATGTAGCCGAGCAGGAACAGGAACGAGATGATCTGCTTGGTGGTGCGGTCAAATCGAACCTCCAGAAATTCCGGAATGGTGGTGATGCCGGCTTTCAGATACTTCGGCAGGAAGATCAGTGCCAGCGCCAACAGCGCGATGCTTGCGTTTACCGACCAGCTCATGGCACCCATGTTGGTCGAGTAGCTTTGTCCGGCCTGTCCGACCAGCTGTTCGGTGGACAGGTTGGTCATTTCCAGTGAACCGGCGATGACCAGACCGGTCAGTCCGCGTCCTGCAAGGAAGTAGCCTTCCTTGGTGGACAGGTTCTCCTCCTTGGTCTTGTACCATGAGATCAAGGCCACAAGACCGGTGAAGGCGATGAATGTTAAAATGATAATCAAATGTTTCAACCCCTCTTTCGAATAAGAAAATTCTATTATATCGTAGAATTTCCTATTCTTGTTTTTTCTTTTCCCTTTGTCTTTTTCACTCAAAAGAAACTATTTTTTGTGTTTTTGTTCGTTTCCCTTTCGTTGTACCTATCATATATCAAATTCTCGCATTCATCACTACACAGGATAATAATAAAATATCAAAAAATTATACTTTTCATTAGTATCATTTTTTGATATAATTGTATAAGAAAAGCGAATGACAGCATTTTTATGTCATGATATGGTACAAAAAAGGAGTTGACACCAATTATGCTTAATGATATGGGTATTCTGGCAGATTCTGTCCGCTATTACCACGATGCAGATGCCTTTACCGCGACGAACCTGTACCATGTTCCGCACGCAGGCAGCTACCATTGCGACGAAACATACGGTATGCAGCGCAATTACCTTGATATCTGCCAGATGCTTGTTGTAGATGAAGGCGAACTGTCGGTCACCTACCGCGGTGAAACACGCACTGCCGGTCCCGGCAGCCTGATTCTGCTTGACTGCAGAGAACCGCACAGCTATCACGCCCTCACACCGATCCGCATGCGCTGGTTCCACTTTGCAGGCAGCGGCAGCACGGCCTATACACATCTTATCCTTAATACGCACGGGTTCATCCTGCCCACCGGAAGCAATGCCGAGATTGAGGAATGTGTCCGCCGCATCATGGTCTCGGTGCACCAGAACCAGCCCAATCCGCATATTATTTCCCTGACGATCAATAAGCTGCTCGTTCTGCTCGTGCTCGTGCTCGGAGAAAAGAAAAAAAGCGATCTCGAGATCGCGATCCAGGCTTCCGCCGACTATATGACGTACAATTACGCGGATAAGTCGCTTTCCATCGAGCACCTGTCGCAGCGCGCTGCGCTCAGCACCTGCTACTATATGCGTAAGTTTAAGGAATACCAGTCCGTTACACCGCATCAGTTTTTGCAGACCGTGCGTCTGAGCGCCGCAAAGCAGCAGCTGCTCACCACCTCGCAGAGCATCGAGACCATCGCGGATAACTGTGGCTTTTCCAGTGCTTCGCACTTCATTATGGCCTTCCGTAAGAGCACCGGCATTACCCCGCATCAGTACCGCACCCAGTGGAAATAAAAAGCACACTCGCAGTCCTGCGCGCACCGGATTGAACGGTGATATTCATCAGATCGCTGCATGAAATGTCGTTTTTATGACACGAATTGTATAGCTGTCCCGTTGCACACCTATACATATTATGGTACAATAATTAAGAACTCAGGCACAGTGCCTGAGAAATAGGCAAACCCGTCGAAAGACGGGGACGCAAAGCCAGAAGGTTCTAAAGCGGCAAAAGCCGCAATGATAGCTGGTTGCAAGCATCAGCGAAGACGCTGTTAACCTCTTCTGCGCTTTATTTGGCAGAAGGAGGTGTACGCCGTGAAAAAGAACTTGACAAGCCGATTTGCGGTGCAATACACTGACAGCAGAGCAGAGCAGAGCAGAGCAGAGCAGAGCAAGTAAAACTCTGCCTTTTTGTGCTGTTCAAAAAAGATATCAAAACGCTTTTAAGTCATGGGTAGCCATGTCTTGAAAGCGTTTTTTTATATTGATGCCGTTAAGGCGGATAAAATAAGGAGGAAAAGTTATGAAAAAACGATTGTTATCGGCAATATTGTCATTTTTCATGCTATTGACAATGGCACCGACGGTCGCATTTGCGGCAGATGGGGATGATGAAGCCGCACATCAAAACAACTCTGTCCTGGAGGGCAGCTGCGGTGCAGAGGGTGATAATGTCACGTGGAAGTTGACAGAGAATGACGATTCCCTGTACTGTGTGGAAGACGCCACAACCTGGCGCTTCTACGATAACGCCGGCAATGGCGGCGATAAGGTGCAGGCCTACACCCTGACCATTGCCGGCAAAGATGCGATGGCAGATTATGGCCGCAACACTACCCCGTGGGGTCTGAAGCTGGCGGAAATCTTGAATCCAGACACATCCAAAAGCAATACTGTCAGCGACTATTGCTCTCCGCACATCACCCGAATTGAATTTGCCGCAAGCAGCAATGTGACCTATATTGGTGCGCACGCATTTCGCAGCACCAGCATCAGCAGCATTGCAATTCCAGACAGCGTAAAGAGCATCGGTGCATATGCGTTTATCATGTGCAGACACTTGACCTCTATTACGGCAAGCAAGCTGTCTGACCGTGCATTCTATGCAGAAGATGATGTACTGTATGAAGATTACACGGAGAACGGTCGGTCCGGTGTTGCATTGCGCTTTTTCCCGCTCGCCAAGTGGCATGATGCTTACACGATCGACAGCTGCGTCACAGCGATCGGCAGCAACTCGATGCAGCAGGCCGAGATAACGAGCGTGACTATTCCTGCAACTGTCCGTTCCATCAACTCTTTCGCGTTCAATTCCTCCGAAATCACTTCGGCAACATTCGAAGGTACGCCGAGCTTTGGTACGGAGTTTGAAAATGGTACTATTGGCTCGGGCATATTCAGCAACTGCAAGAAGCTGACAACGATCAACAATTTCCCTCAGAATGCAGAGGTTCTCCCTGCCAGCCTGTTCAGCGGTGCTGTGAGACTGACGCACTTTGAGATCCCGGCTAGCGTTACAGAAATCGGCGACACCGCTTTCTCCAATACCGGCATTACCGAAATTACGATTCCGTCCGGTGTCTCCAAGATTGGCAGCCGTGTGTTTTCAACTTCGGTTTCTGAGGATGAAAGCGAGGGCGCAGTTCGCAGCAGCGTCAAGGTAACGTTTGAAAAGGGCAGCAAGCTGACATCTATCGGTTCTGCATGCTTTGCGGGTCTGAAAGACTATACGGCGATTTTTGCTCCCGAGGATGAGGCTGCATACGGCGCGTTCGCTCAGGCTGGTTATCAGGTTTCGCTGGCCGGTCGTGAACTGCCGCAGGATAACATTTTCGTATATGGCTGGGTCGATGAAAATTCCGTACAGATCATTGATTTGACGGACGCAGGCAAGAGCAAAACTGCCATTACGATTCCGGATACGGCAGTCTCCGGCGAGCAGTCTTATCAGGTAGTCGGCATTGGCGACAGCGTTTTCGCCGGAACTTCTAATAGGGATGCCAATACTACGTTGACAAGCGTTGTACTGGGTGCAAACCTGAAATATATCAGCAGCGCTGCATTCAAATACTGCACGTGTTTGACAAACGTTGATTTCTCAAAGGCTGTCAATCTAGAGCGTATCGGCAGCAATGCCTTTTATGATACCAATGCAATAACCGGCTGGGATTTGTCGGCATGCGAAAAGCTGACTACGGTGGATACTGGCGCATTCAACTACACAAAGACCTCTATTACCATTAAGCTTCCTGCTAATATCACAAGCTGGGGCAATAATGTAATCAATAACAAGGCTATGACCGTACATGCAGCTGCATCGTCCGAAACGCTCAAGACGCTCGTTGCTGTCCTGAATGCGGGAAATGATACATTTACTTTTGCCGGTGAAAGCGGAGACGCAGGAAACTTCACTTACGAGAGCCGTTACGAAAATGGTGCATTCATCGTAACCATCACTGGCTTTGCCGCTAAGGTTTCTGATGCGGACAAAGCAACAGTAAAAATCCCAGATACTATTACGGTAGATGGTGCAGCTATGGCTGTAACGGCAGTAGCGGATAAGGCATTTGCGGCGGATTACAATAAGATTAAAACGGTAACCATTGGTGCTAATGTAGCTACAATCGGCAACTGGGCATTTGCTACTACACAGGGCAATGCAAACGATGGAACACTGGAATCCGTTACCTTTGCAGCTGGTGTTCCGGTATCGATTGGCGCACGTGCATTCCAGAAATATGGCAGCTCCTTCAAGACATTTAATGCCGGTAATCGTGAGATCACATTGGGTGACAATGTCTTCCTTAGTGACACAGCTCTTATCTATGTGAATATCTCGAATGCAACCTCGCTCGGCAAGGGTGTATTCTATGGTCTAAACAGTGCTTCTACCAACGGTACACTGGTTATCAATGGTGCAGCTACCTGCGATGCACTGACCTTTAAGAATTCTACTGGCTCGGATAACACGGAGAACTCTCTGTCGAAAATGACTGTTTATGTTGCAGGCGACAACGGTAATGCCGGAGCTACGACCACGGCTCTTAGGAATGCCGGCGTCAACATTCTCTGTCTGTCTGACGGCGGTACCCCAGCTGGCACGTCGTTCGAGGCGAACAAGCTCGCTGAACCCACCAAAACGGGCTACACATTCGCTGGCTGGTATTCCAGCAGCGACTTTGCCGAGGGCACCCAGCTCGAAAATGGTACTGCACCTGCTGCCAAGACGACCTATTACGCCAAGTGGACGATGATCAGCAACATCTCTCTGAGCTCTGATGCAAAAGATGCTGTTGTCACCTACGGCACTCCGGTTACCCTGACCACTGCTCCGACGAGCAGCCAGTGGACGTACAGCTGGTATAAGGATGCAAACAAAAACGAGACGCTAGATACTGATAAAGATACGAAGATCGAAAATAACAGCAGCACGCTTGTTCTGAATAATGTGTCCGACAGCGGCACTTACTGGGTCGTTGTAAGCGACCGCAAGAATAACAACGCAACCAGCGACAAAGTAGCTGTGACCATCGTCAAGGCTAATGGCACTGCTTCTGTCAGCCTGCCTGGCTGGATTTATGGCGAAACGGCTAGCAAGCCCGTTCCGACCAGTAAGACCAACGGCATCAACAACGTAACCTATCAGTACAAGGTTAAGGGTGCTGATGATACCACCTACAGCGATACTCTGCCGACCAACGCAGGCGACTATACCGTAAAGGCAACTTTCGCTGCAACGGATAACTACAATGAAGTAACCGCAACGGCTGATTTCACCATCGCAAAGGCAACTCCGGCTGTTGCAATCTCTGCAGCCCCGTCCACCCTTACCGGCGGCGGCTCGGTTGAGCTGACGGTTTCCGGTGTCCCGACCGAGGGCAAGCTCGCTGTAACCTGTGACAACGACATCACGGTAACCGAAAAGGACGGCAAGTATACCGCACAGTTGCCGAATGCAACGAAGGACTACACTTTCACTGCAAAATATACCGGCACGGACAATTACAACGATGTAGAAAAGACTTGCGTAGTTAAGGTCACTCGTAAGAGCAGTCATTCGTCGTCCTCCGGTTCTTCCACCACCCCGACCAATACCGTTTCTGCATCCACTGCATCGAACGGCAAGGTCGCTCTGAATAAGAACACGGCAAAAAAGGGCGATACGGTTACCGTAACCGTCACCCCGGATGCAGGCTATCAGCTCGACAAGCTGACTGTCACCGACGCGAAGGACAAAACCGTTGACGTCACCAAGAAGTCCGACGGCAAGTACACCTTCACCATGCCGGACAGCAAGGTAACGATCACCCCGACCTTCAGCAAGATCGAGGATACCAAGCCCTCGAAGAACGGCTTTGATGACGTTGCTTCCTCCGATTGGTTCGCTGACGCGGTCAAGTACGTTTCCGACAAGGGTCTGATGAACGGTACCGATGATAACCAGTTCTCCCCGAACGACACCACCACCCGCGGTATGCTGATGACGGTTCTGGCACGCTACGCAGGCGAGGACACCACCGGCGGCGCTACCTGGTACGAGAAGGGCATGAATTGGGCGAAGGCTAAGGGCGTGTCCGACGGCACCAACCCGAACGCCAACATCACCCGCGAGCAGCTTGTCACCATGCTGTACCGCTACGCAGGCACTCCGGCTGCAAACGGTTCGCTGAGCGATTTCTCCGACACTGCAAGCGTAAGCAGCTACGCTGTAAACGCAATGCAGTGGGCGGTTGAAAACGGCATCGTCAACGGCTCCAACGGCAAGCTGAACCCGCAGAACAACGCAACCCGCGCAGAGGTTGCCGCAATTCTCATGCGTTTCTGCGAGATGAGCAAGTAAAAAATTAAATCTTTCGGCATAAGACAGCCGGGACTCTCAATTACGGGAGCCCCGGCTGCTGTGTTATGTGGATTTTGCGTGCAGCGAAGGTAACCGTCAAACCTCCCGCAGCTTCCCCCACATGAGATAATTGAAGCAGCAGGAAGTTTCGGAACGAGCCGAAACGTTCCGGCACTGTTTCGGGAGGGATGGCATGACATCAATAGAACTACATCGACACTTGCCCTTCGACTTTCTCCTTTTGCCCTTCATGTTTATAGTATATATTTCACGATATATCGGATTTGGAAAACTGCGGCCGCCTTTTTGCGTAATTTGAGATAGAAAAACTCCTGACCCATAAAGAGTCAGGAGTCCTTTAAACGTCAGTCGTGTACGTCTGTTTGCGGCTGGACGGTTTATCCGGAATGCTAAGTTTCAGCCTGCCCTTCTCAACCAGCGGCTGAATATAGCGCTTGTTGGCGTGGTACACGGTTCCAATGCCGAGAAAATCTGCAATTTCCTTACGAGTGCGCGGTGTGCGGCAGAATTGCAGAAGCGCGGCTGTTTTGTCTGCTGTATGGCTTGTGATAACCGGGTTCTCCGGTTCAGCAGGATGATTGTACAGCACAACAACAAACTCATTCTGTCGGTTGATGAATACCGGAGCAGGAAGTCCTGCTTCCTGCATAGCGCGGCGCATAGTTGGGATGCCGGAATAACGGTGCTCTGCATCTGTCAGGCTTTCGGTCATAACGGCGAGGACCGGATTGCGGGCATCGGGGTGTGCAAAACCGAGATCTTCGACCGACATACGGCCGTATAGAGAACCTGGGCTGTGAATTTCCAGCCGATCGCTGAAAAAGTCAATCTGAATGGGCGTGCCCTCGGTGTAAATACTGTAATCGCGGTGAATGAGCGCATTCAGCACAGCCTCGCGTATTGCGCTGACCGGATATTCGGTCTTATCACAGCGCTTGCCGGTTTCCGGATCGATGATCGTAGCGGTTTTCATGTTGCGCATACAGAATGCCATCGTCTCGGAAAACATATTGAAAATGGTGCCTTCCATGCGCTTATTATCGAGAAAACGCGCTCCGCTGTCGGCAGTATCACCAATTTCCGTGCCGGGAACGACAATGCCGGTAATACCAAGCTCCGGCAGAAAACCTTGCGGATAAACGCAGAAATTCAGCAGACCAGCGATCGTCGGTACGCCGTTGCGAGTGATCGACAGCATTTCCATAGCCTGCATATCGTTCATCTGCGCAAACTGCGGACGCGATATACGGCGTTCGGTCAGAAAAGCGTTCAGCAGGTCTTTGTCAAGAAAATCTGCCGTTGCGCGCTCAATAACGCGCTCATCATCGTGCATATGGTTGCGGTATGCCTCAAAACAGTAGATTTCGTAGTCGGTCATATGACGGTCGGCATCGCCCACACGCACATAAGAGCCGTTTTGAATACCGGCACCGATATAGTAACACGGACGTTCGGAGTAGGCAACGGACGGAATCTCTGCCGAGCAAATCCACACGCCTTCGTATTCGGCGGTGGTAAACAGAGCACGAACCGGCGGCTGCATTTGATTGCACTGCTCAGTTACTTTTTTCTGCAAATCCTGCAGATCATACACGCCGACTGCTGCAAAATGTTCGTTTTCGTCCAGTCCAAACAGGAGAATGCCTCCGCTGTTCTGGTTGGAAAAACTGGAAAGCGTGTCGCGCAACTTGCTTGGGCACCCGCGATGTGCGGCTTTGACCTCGACGGTCTGGGCTTCGGCCTGCTGTGCCTGTACACGTTTTGCAAGTTCGATTAAATCGTCAATCTGCATTTTGAAAATCCACCACCTTTACTTATATTATACGCCAAATTATCAAAATGTAAATCTGAATTTTGAAAATCTGTTTGATGATTTTCGATAATATCTCACAACAACGCAGGCCTTGTCAATCGGATACTTCCGAACGGCAGGGCCTGTCGTTTTGCGCATGAACTGCGCTTATCTATTCGAACCTTTTTACACTTTCTATCATTTACAATGCCATATTCAGGCCTAAACTATCCTGTTAAGGCATTTGAGAAGAAAATCTATTAAATCAAAAATTGCAATTTATTTTCGAGAAATGTTCACTATTCGACATTATCTTTTTACATTTCGATAACATATAGATAATCTTAGTACGTTGGAGGTTATCTCTATGGATATGAAAAGACACTTGAAATCTGCACTGAAGCAACTCGGTTTCGACAAGCCTCGCAAGGCCCAGATTATTCCGATGAATACGCTTGATGCCGGACAGGACGCGATTGTGATTGCTGCTACCGGCAGTGGCAAGCAGGTCATCTATGAAACCGTTGGGCTTGCTCATTCCGACAAGCTTACGATTGTTATCGAGCCTTTGCTTGCGCTGATTTACAATCAGGTGCAGACGTTGCAGGAGCATGACGTTTTTGCTGATTATATCGATATGACCCGCTCGAAGGAGGATATCGATAAGATACTGAACAAAGCTCGCAAGAGAAAACTGAACTTTCTCTATGTCACACCGGAGCGGCTGCAAAACCATTCATTTATTGAAGCTATGCAGCATTCAGATATTTTCATGGTTGTTGTAGATGAATGCCACTGCATTACGGAATGGGGTTATACGTTTCGTGACGCTTATCTGCACATTGGCGATTTTATCGGCAAGCTGAAACGTAAGCCGGTTATTTGTGCCTGCTCTGCGACAATATCTGCTGACTCTTTGAATACCATTC
>OGXW01003363.1_pt1 | contig 10598 bp, 6 predicted proteins | sample 1576341 | NCBI WGS metagenome assembly OGXW01 (sample SAMEA3541592, study PRJEB24748) | human gut metagenome | biome: human gut; feature: human-associated habitat; material: faeces | place: China | collected 2012
TACCGTCTCTGTACCATTATCATCCACAACTATCATCAGGTGCCCTATGCTATCAAGCTTTTTAAGATACCCTGTCACATGCTCATAGCTGCCACCCTCCTTGTGCTCATCCGGCACAAAATATGTCACCTCAAAATAATTCTCTGCCATGGTGTTTATGACATTTTCGTCATATAAACTGTCTGAATTGAAATTACGCTTTCTATAAAGCATCATGAGCTCATTCATTTTCTCATCAAGCTCTCTTTTTTTGTCCTCATCAGGCTCATGCCACTCGTTTGTTAGCCTCGCTGTCTCTGCAATAGCCTCCTCATGACCTGTAAGTGCCGCAAAAGGTGCAAACTGTGCTGAGCGGTCCCATATAGACATCTGCGGATGTACCTTTGACACATGATGTGGTAAATCTATAATATCATCATATTTTCCCATGCCATGCTCCTTATATACTTTTTCGTAACTATTTTAAACCACTAAGAAAATCCGATTAAGAACCACAGCGGTTGCCGCTATGCCTTGTGTCCGCCAATCTGATTGTTCCTTGAAATAGTTGTGGCACCCTCCTCAAGATTCATGCCCTTTAGCATGGCATTCTTTCCATATTTCTTCTTGACGGAAATCATAGCCTCCTGAAGCTTTCTCTCCTTGGAAAGCGCCGCATCCTCTTTCTGCTTTTCCTTAGCCTTCTCCTGATAATCTGTAAATAAATCAAGCTGCTCAAACTGCTCACTTTCCTGCACCTTGCTCTCATCACAGACCCTGTTTGCCACCACAGTAATCCTTCGTGTCAGAAGAGAAGGATCTATGATACGGTCATAAAGCTCCATCACAGCATCCATGATGATGCGCGTGGATGACGTATAACGCCCTAAATTTGCTGTACCATGTGCATGCTTTGGAACCTTTCTACCGTATCGGTCTATGGTAATTTCACCTGTATAATCTCTGTTTGTACCTTTCTTACCGCCAATACTGTCTCTGCCTTTATTATTTACTGCGTGGTCATAATTATTGCCTGAAAAGCTATCAGCCTTATTAGACAGATTTGCAATATCATACCCTATAGTGAGTACTATCTGGTCTGTAACCAGCCTCTTATCTACCAGATCAAGCACAAGAAGGTCCGTCATCTCACGCACAATAAGCTTTGTCTTCTCATAATCATACGGCTCCTGAAGCACCTGCCCTGAGCTGATGCTGTTGGTCTGCGGTCTGTATGCCTTGATATCAGCTATTGTAACAGGCTCATACCCCCATGCATGGTCTATAAGAAGCTCTGCATTGATGCCAAACATCTTATACAGCTTTTCCTCATTGTAAAAATCATTCGGACCGCCTGTTGAGCACCTGGCCACATCTCCCATTGTATACATGCCGGCTGCCTCGAGCTTTTTGGCATAACCTGCTCCCACTCTCCAGAAATCGGTAATCGGCCTGTGGTCCCATAGCTTTCGCCTATAGCTATTCTCATTAAGCTCTGCTATACGCACTCCTCGCTCATCGGGCATGGCATGCTTTGCCATAATATCCATGGCTATCTTGCACAGATACAGATTGGTACCAATGCCGCAGGTTGCCGTGATACCGGTATCCTTAAGGACATCGTCTATCATCTTAGACGCAAGCTCCCTTGCCGTCATATGATAAGTGCGAAGATAGTGTGTCACATCCATAAAAACCTCATCTATCGAATAAACACTGATATCCTCAGGTGCGATATACTTAAGATAAATATTGTATATGCGTGTACTGTAATCCATATACAAAGCCATACGCGGCGGTGCAACAATGTATGTCAGCTCATACTCAGGATGTGCATCAAGCAGATTCGCATTATATGATGCATAATCAAAGCCGACCATTGTGCTTTCTGTTATATCATTTTCTGTTGCATATTTTTTTCTTTCATCCGATGTCCCGGCAGAATGCCCACTCGCCATAAGCTTCGACAGACGCAGCTTATTTACCTCCTTCACACGCTGTACCACCTCAAAAAGGCGCGCCCTGCCCGGTATGCCATATGCCTTAAGAGCCGGCGATACTGCAAGACAGATAGTCTTCTCCGTGCGGGTTGGATCTGCCACGACCAGATTAGTGGTCAGAGCATCCTTTCCCCTCTCTCTGCACTCTACTGATGCATAAAATGATTTTAAATCTATTGCCACATAAATGTGCTCTTCATTATGCTTATCCATATTGCAATTTTACATTGATTACGCTCAAATGTCAAGAACATATGTTTGTATATGTGAATTATATCCGCACACAACAATGCCCCGCCAAGGATGGCGGGGCAAGGCGTTATATGCCATGGACGGCATGTAAAAGCTAATTATATCATTTTCGTACTATAACCATTATGAACCACTATGAATCACTAAGCTTTAAACACTACACTACAAGGAAGAACTTCACAAGGAAAAGAAGCGAAATAGCATAAGTGAGGATAGAAACCTCCTTAGCCTTTCCTGTAAATACCTTGAGTACGGTATATGTGATAAGTCCAAGACCTATACCATGTCCGATAGATCCTGAGATAGGCATTGCAATAAGCATGAGTGCCACCGGAGCAACCTGTGAGAGATCCTCGAAATCCACCTTCTTAAGACCTCCAAGCATCAGAATACCTACATAGATAAGTGCTGATGATGTTGCTGCGGCAGGAATGATTGCTGCAAACGGTGCTATAAATATGCATGCAAGGAACAGGATACCTGTTGTGAAAGCTGTAAGACCTGTTCGTCCACCGGCCTCTACACCTGATGCAGACTCAACAAAAGTTGTTACTGTAGATGTACCTGTTACGGCACCAACCACTGTGGCAACTGAATCTGAAATCAAGGCCTCTTTCATATTTGGCATATTTCCCTCTTTGTCAACCATTCCTGCTCGTGATGCAGTACCAACAAGTGTTCCGATGGTATCAAACATATCTATGATACAGAATGTGATGATGAGTGAAATTGCTGTAAACCATCCAATACTGATGAAATCCTTGAAATCAAACTTGAACAGTGTTGTATCTGCCATATCCTTAAACTGTGGTACAAATGAAGCTGTTGCAAGTGATGCAAAAGGATTTGTTCCAAAGAATATAGCCTCTCCTGCCCAGTAAACTACGCAGGCTGCAAGCATACCAAAAAGTACTGCTCCGTTGACACCCTTGTGAGCTAAAATAATGATAACAAAAAGTCCGATGAACATGGTCACAACAGTGAGCACCATTGAAGAATATCCATCTGTCATATTTGTTTTGGCAAGTCCCGGTGTGAGTGCACCGAAGAAATCCTTCATCACATAAAATGGTCCACCATCCTTTGAGTAAACACCGGCATTTGAGCCAAAGCCGATATTTAAAAGCATAAGACCGATAGCCGGTGAAATGCCCATGCGGACACCATAAGGAATAGCATCTACTATCTTGTCACGGATATTGAATATTGAAAGTATGAAGAATAAAATACCCTCAATAAGGATGATACACAGTGCAGCCTGAAATGAGTCAACATATGACAGGCCTGTGATGCTTACGATATTGGCAACTACTACAGCAAAGAAGCTGTTGAGTCCCATACCCGGAGCCAGTGCAAACGGCTTGTTGGCAAGAAATGCCATGACAAACATACCGACTGCCGAAGCAATACATGTTGCCAGGAACACTCCGTTCCATAGTGCTTTTGTTCCCTCAGCACCAAATCCGGTGAGGAGGTTTGGGTTAAGAGCAATGATATATGCCATGGTCATGAATGTTGTCAGACCGGCAAGAATCTCTGTCTTGACCGTTGTGTTGTTTTGTTTGAGTTTGAAGATTTTCTCTAACATTTTTCTTCCTTTCCTTTTATCTTTTTTGCAGCTGTTATCCGCTTTTCCTGCTACAGACGCCTGTTAATAGCTGCATTATATAAAAAATTGTGAATCACAATTGATTCCTTGTTTTTTCCACGAACTCACTCGTGAAAACATCAAGTGTAACCGGCTTTGAATAGAAATAGCCTTGAATAATATTACAGCCAAACTGCTGTAATAGCCTTACCTGCTCCTCATTCTCTGCCCCCTCGGCAACACACTCTATGCCAAGCTCATTAATCATGGATATGAGGTGCTTTAACATAATCCTGCTCTTCTCATTGCTCTCAAGGTTCTTGACCAGGGAACGGTCAATTTTGGCAATGCTGAATGGAAACTTAAAGAGCATCTCAAGATTAGAGTACTTCGTGCCAAAGTCATCCATCGAAAGACGAAAGCCCATCGAAATAAGAGACTGGGCAATATTATTTATCAATACAATGTCCATATCACCAACAGACTCTGTTATCTCTATCTGAACAAGCCCCTCCGGGAGATCATACCTGTTCATTATCTCCTTCACCTGATCCAGGAGGTCTGCATATTCCAGTGTATTTTTTGAAAAATTCACAGATACCGGAACCACTCTCCTGTCACTTATACAGCGAAGCTTCTGCGCCTTGCATACCTCATCAAGTACAAATAAATCAATAAGATGCGAGCATCTGTTTTCTTCTAAAATCTCGATAAAATGAATTGGTCCTACAACACCATGAGCCTCATCAAAAAATCTGATAAGGGCCTCCGCCCCGACTGTGATGCCTGTTCTTGAATCAACCTTCGGCTGATAATACACCATGAAGCTTCCCTTTTCAATCTCAGAAACCACATCCTTAAATACCTTATTTCTCATTATACTGTCAAGACTCTTAAGCTTTGCGTCCTTTTCAATATCATACATTAAGCGAACCTCTGAGAGCTGCCTTGCTATGTCGGGCTTGTCCGTCCAACTAAAGCCTGTCGATACTGAGAAATCCAGATCATCAAGGCTTTCCCTTACTATCCTGACAAGTCCCATAAATGATTTTTTATCAATATCCTTGCAAAAAACAACTATCTCATCCTGCTCGTACCTGTATATATCATAGCCTGTAAAAACGCCACTGATCACATCTGCAACCATCCTAAGACGCTCATTTCCTGCCGCATATCCAAATTTATCATTTATATCTGAAAGCCTTATGATATCTGATGCAAATACTCCCATAAAGCTGCAGTCATACTCCACATAGCTCTCTCCGAGATTGTTAAAGGTTTCCCTCTTTCTTAAGCCCGTAACCTGGTCAAAATTGAGCCTGTACTCATACTCAGCCCTTGCCTTCTCATAAAACAAACTATTCGATATTGAAATGCCAATCATATCAATCAAATCCATACTTCCTGAATTGGCTCTTGGATTCATAACCGCGATGGCACCAAAGCATTGTTCTGCTTTGTTTAGCAGAACCGCAGATGTAGACCATATTCTGACATCAGCCATACGCTTGAATAAATTCCTGTATTCACCCTCAATTGACTGAATATCACTTATAAACACACGACCGGCGTCATTAAACAGAGCGAGGAAATCTACAATTGCACCTCTTGAAACAGATTCATTAACCACCTTTGCCATAATCTTGGCACTTGGTATATGTATCTCCTCAATTGTGTCCCACGCACTCTCTCCATTATAAATGACAGCCACACAATCTGCATTGTAAAACTCTCTAAGCAGCCGTAAATAGTTCCTATACCCCAAGCCTTCGGTGGTATCATTAATAGCATCAATGAAATTCTGCATAAACGACCTGTAGTTGATTATCCGTCTCATAACAGCATTCAGCTTTGACTCATCACTCAAATCTATCATCATGAGCAGTCTATAGCCATTATAATCCTTATGATTCAGCTTGATTATGAGCTTCTTTTCGCCTAAAAGCTTTGCAACTATATTGTCGGGATGATCCTTTCCTGAAAAAACCGATACTCTGTTTCCCTGCTCTTTTTTCCGTAAAAACAAATCAATAAACCCATCCTCAAACGGCTTTGAAATAAATTCATCAATCTGAGATGCTGTCATAACGCTTGAATTTCTGATAGCCTTATTGACAAATACTATTCTACGGCTCTCCTCATCTACTGCAAGTATATAGTCCGGCATTTCATCATACGAGAATATCTCCATATCTGACAGCTTACAGGGTGCACCTGTATTGGAAAGAGCGCAGGAATTATGCGGAACGGTTATATCATTTTTCCTGATAGAATCGAAAAACGATATGCGATTCTTTCCCTGTCTCTTTGAGTAATACATGGCCTGATCCGCCTCATAGTACAGATCCTTAAATGTCAGTTCTCTGTCATCGCCTGTAGTCATGCCGATTGATGCAGAATACTCCATATCAAAGATAATATTCTTCAGCTTGCCTGACAGCTTTACGCAGAACTCGTCCACAGCATCACTGTCCTCTAAGCCAAATACAATCGCCGCAAACTCATCACCGCCAAGCCTGCCAACTATACCATTGGCTCCAACCGCTTCCTTAAGCACCTGTCCTGTCTGGCTTAATATCCTATCCCCCACATTGTGTCCCAAGGTGTCATTTACTATCTTGAAATCATCCACATCAAGCATCACAAATATAAGCTTTGTTCCCTTTTGCCTGATAAGTGATGTACATTTATTCTCAAATGCAAGGTGATTGTATGTGCCTGTCAGCGAGTCCAAAAGCCCCTTTTCATCTCTGATATCAAACATTACTCCAACTACCATACATACCTTTTTATCCAAATCAGGTATGCTGACCATGTACATCTCAACCGGCCTGCTCTTGCCATCCTCTGATATAAAACTAAGCTGGAATGCAGTACGCATAGGCCGAAGCAGACATTTATCGAGCTGCTTTTTGAAGCATTCGATGCTGTCTGCCGGACACTCTGACATGTATGTTTCGATATTCTGTTTAAAAAGTGGATATGCTGTCTCCTGAGCCGGAGAAGAGTTGACAATTTTGAAAATATATGCCTCATCATCTTCCACATAGTACTCAAACATGCGCTCATGATTGTTTTCTGCAACAATCTTCATCAGCTCATAGTAAGCCTCTGTTATTCTATCTGTAATTCTTCTCCCTCTGTTCCGCTTATCTGCCATGTGGAAACCCCATTATCTACATATTCATAAACTTAAAATATAAAAATCAATTATCATCAGAGCTGTTTAATTCATCAAACACTGCTGCAACCACCTTAGGCAATTCAGAGAATCTGTGAATTGCCGGCACATCGTCATCTATTGTGCCAAAACCATATGCTGCATGGATGAACTTAACTCCTGCCTTTTTGCTGGAATCGTAATCTCCCTGTATGTCTCCGACATACACTGCCTCATCTATATTATTGCGCTCTACAATAAGCTTTATGTTTTCTGACTTCTCAAGCTCATTGTTGCCGTAGCACTCAGTATCCTTAAAAAACCTGCCAAGTCCGTGGTACGCAAAAAAAGACTCTATATAACCACGCTGACAATTGCTGACTATATAAAGGTCATAGCTTTCTGACAGCTCATCAAGTGTCTTTTCCACATCAGGATAAAGCTCTCCTCCGTGAGCGGTCAGGTAATCATTTTCTTCCCTATAGCATACATTAATTAACTCATCTCTGCAAGTACAATTAGGAAAGATAATGGATGCCAGTACATCCATTGTCTTTCCCATTACTGAATACATGTCTTCTTTTGTGATAGGTGCCCTCTCATAGCCATAATCTGCTATGGCCTTATTCCATGATTTTGCCACATTCTCTGCAGAATCCCAGAGAGTTCCATCCATATCAAAAATAATACCCTTATGCTTCATCTATTGCCTTTCCGATATCATGTCTCATGTATTTATTATCAAACTGTACCCACTCTGTTGCCTCGTAAGCCTTGGCTCTGGCCTCCTTGAGTGTGGCGCCTGTTGCAGTGATACCAAGCACTCGTCCTCCGTTTGTGACGATATTGCCGTTGGCATCAAATTTGGTGCCTGCATGATAGCAGTAATAATCCTCTTTGCCGTCAAACTTCTCAAAGCCGGTTATCTTAAAGCCCTTCTCATACTTGACAGGATATCCGTCTGATGCCAGAACCACGCATACGCATGCATTGTCCTCGAACTGAAGATCTATTGTGTCAAGAGTTCCGTCTACACAGGCCTCCATCACATCGATGATATCATTCTTCATACGAGGAAGCACAACCTGTGCCTCAGGATCTCCGAATCTTGCATTGTACTCAAGCACCTTTGGTCCATCCTCTGTGAGCATGAGTCCGAAGAAAATTACTCCTGTAAAAGGTCTGCCCTCTTTAGCCATAGCATCTACAGTTGCCTGATAAATATACTTCTTGCAGAAATCATCGACCTCTTTGGTATAGAACGGACTAGGTGAGAAATTGCCCATGCCGCCTGTATTAAGACCTGTATCTCCATCGCCTGCACGCTTGTGATCCTGCGCAGATGACATAATCCTGATAGTCTTTCCATCTACAAATGAAAGCACAGAAACCTCGCGGCCTGTCATGAACTCCTCAACTACCATGGTGTTTCCGGCTGTTCCGAACTTCTTGTCCTCCATGATGGTTCTGACACCCTCTTTTGCCTCCTCAAGAGTATTACAGATAAGTACACCCTTTCCGAGAGCAAGTCCGTCTGCCTTTAAAACGATAGGGAACTTTGCTGTCTCTAAATATTTAAGAGCCTCTTTTGCATCAGTAAAATTCTCATATGCTGCAGTAGGGATATTATACTTTTTCATGAGATCCTTTGAAAATGCCTTTGAGCCCTCAAGAATAGCTGCATTCTTCTTTGGTCCGAAGCACTTGAGCCCTGCCTTTTCAAACTCGTCAACGATACCTCCTACAAGCGGATCATCCATACCGATGATTGTAAAATCAATGGCATTATCCTTTGCAAATGATACGAGCTTATCAAATTCCATCGCACCGATTGGCACACACTCTGCAAGTGCAGCGATACCTGCATTGCCCGGTGCACAGTATATCTTGTCAACGCGTGAGCTCTTTGCAACAGCCCTGCATATTGCATGCTCTCTTCCGCCGCTTCCTACTACTAATACCTTCATTTTTGCCTCCTATACCTAAGCTATATATAAGCTTTTCATTGTCCGGTAATCATAATCTACCTGTGTTTACATACTAATTACTTACAGCACTGTCATTACTTCTCGTCTATAATAACATGTCCGTCTTCTACTGACACCCTGCCATTTGCTATCAGGTCGATAGCGTGTGGCATAATTTTCCACTCAGCCTGCTCCATAACCCTGCGCTGGAGCACCTCAGGTGTGTCGCCCTGCTTTACCTCGACTGCCTTCTGTAAAATAATAGGGCCTGTGTCTGTGCCTTCATCCACAAAGTGGCAGGTGGCACCTGTCACTCTCACACCGCGTGCAAGCACTCCCTCATGCACCTTAAGACCATAGTAGCCTGTGCCGCAGAAGGATGGTATGAGCGATGGATGGATATTTATGATTCTGTTTCTGTACTGCTTTATCATCTCAGGCGGAATCACTACCAGGAAGCCTGCCAGTACGACTAAATCCACATGATATGAGTTAAGCTGCTTTAAAAAATCCTCATTGAAGGCAGCTCTGTTTTCATAGCTCTTTGGTGAGATACACACTGCCTTTATTCCTGCCTTTTTAGCTCTCTCAATGGCATATGCATCTGCGTTGTTGCTTATAACAACCTCTATCTGTGTGTTTGTAATTGTTCCGTTATCTATTGCATCTATGATGGCCTGAAGATTGGTGCCGCCACCAGATACACATACTGCAATTTTCATTCTTTTTCCTCACAAAGCCGTATACGTAATTATACGAGATCTACACCCTTCTCGCCGTCAATAATCTTTCCTACTACATATGGTGTATCTCCTGCAGACTTCATAGCCTCCATAGTCTTGTCAACGTCTGCAGGGTCAACTGCGACAATCATTCCAAGTCCCATGTTGTAGGTATTGTACATCATCTGCTCCTCGACATTACCCTCTCTTGCCATCATTGTAAAGATTGGTGGAACAGGGTAGCTGTTTTTCTCAACTACGGCACGCTTGCCATCGATGAGCATACGTGGAATATTCTCATAGAAGCCACCGCCTGTTATATGGCTGCAGGCCTTTACCGTAACTCCTGCATCCTTTACAGCCTTAAGAGCCTTTACATAGATTCTTGTAGGTGCAAGAAGTGCCTCTCCAAGTGTAGTGCCAAGCTCCTCGTGATATGTATTTAATGTTTCCTTGTCCATCTTGAAAATCTTTCTGACAAGTGAAAATCCATTTGAGTGTACGCCTGTGGATGCCATTCCGATAAGTATATCACCATCCTTTAAACTCTCGCCTGTGATGATATCCTTTCTGTCAACCACACCAACCGCAAAGCCTGCAAGGTCATACTCGTCCTCAGGCATAAGACCCGGATGCTCTGCTGTCTCGCCACCAACGAGTGCACAGCCTGACTGCTTACAGCCCTCTGCCACACCGCTTACGATTGTAGCAATCTTCTCCGGATAGTTCTTGCCGCATGCTATATAATCAAGGAAAAATAATGGCTCACCGCCTGCACATGCCACATCATTTACACACATGGCAACTGCATCGATTCCGATTGTATCATGCTTGTCCATGATGAAAGCAAGCTTTACCTTGGTTCCGCATCCATCTGTTCCCGATAAAAGCACCGGATCCTCCATATCCTTGATGGAAGCAAGTGAGAAC
>OGXW01003365.1_pt1 | contig 10592 bp, 9 predicted proteins | sample 1576341 | NCBI WGS metagenome assembly OGXW01 (sample SAMEA3541592, study PRJEB24748) | human gut metagenome | biome: human gut; feature: human-associated habitat; material: faeces | place: China | collected 2012
CTGGGAAGGATTCGAATGGATCAATGCGGATGACGGATACAGAAGTATCTACAGTTTTATGAGACATTCGAAAGGTGCAAAGAAGAATCTGTTGTTCGTCTGCAACTTTACGCCGATGGCAAGAGATGATTACAGAGTCGGAGTGCCGAGAAAGAAACAGTATAAACTGATCCTGAACAGTGATGAGGAGAAATACGGCGGAACCGGAGCAGATCGTAAGAAGATATACAAAGCGGAGAAGAAAGAATGTGATGGAAGACCGTATTCATTCGCATACAAATTGCCGCCTTACGGAGTTGCTGTATTCGAGTTTTAATTATATGAAGTCAGTGGCAAAAAACTTTGATGCCTGCGGATAAAAATGCCGGGAAGTGTTGAAACTTCCCGGCATTTTTCGTTTTACTGTACATCTTTATTAATGACTGTATTTAGTTGGAAGAACTGTTGGCTGAGGAATCAGAAGCATCGGAACCAGAGGCATCGGATTCACTGCTGTTTTGAGTGTTGCTCTGGTTATCAGACTGGTTATCTGTACTGTCATTCAATGAAGAATCATCAGCAGAGTTGTCTGTTGTGCTGTCATCTGAAGAATCAGCATCGTTGTTCAGAGAATCGTTCTGTGTGTCGCCAGACGGCTCATCAGTGTTATCAGAGTTATCTTCTGTAATGGCATCATCGTTACTCTTGTCTGTGTCGTCTTTCTTAGAATTGCTTCCACCGAACAGATCTTTGAAGAACTTCTTGATCTTGCCCCAGAATCCGCTGTCATCACTGTTGTCATCCGAAGTATCATCCGAAGCGGCATCTGAACTGTCTGTGCTGTTGGAAGAATTGTCGGAAGAATCCAGTGTACTGTTAGTTACGACATCATCACCGAGTGCGCTGTCATCCGTGCCGTTAATGATTCCGCCATCGGAACTGTCATCGCCACCGAAGATACCTTTGATAGAACTCCAGAGGTTGGAGAAGAATCCGCCACTCTTTCCGTCAATGTTATCTAATGTATTCTTCAGAGCTTTGACATCATAGTCATACTGGGAAATGTTTTTCATCAGATCGGAGATCTTGTCGATCTGTTCCTGTGTCAGCGTGACGTTGTTATCCTTGGCAGCGTTTTCAACTGCATTCTGAATGTCATCTGCATCCGTTAATTTGCCCTCGATCACATCTTTTTTTACATCGTTCATGACATTTTCCGCTTTGTCCTGGCCGATGTCATTGGCCAGGTCTCCTGTGGTGACAAGTTCATCGGTCGCAGCTGCTTTCTGATCGTCATTCAGAGTTGTTCCGGTGGCTTTTTCATAAGCCATCATGATACCTGTCAGTGCACCGGTTCCGGATACTTCGATCGGAGAAGCGGCAACGACATTACAGTTTTCAACACCGGATGTCAGAAGCGTACTGGAGATCATAGAGCTTGTAACATAAGTTAAGTTGGAAACCTTTACCTGGATTCCGCCGCTTGTGGTCGGTTCTACATAAGAACAGCTGTAGGTACGGGTACCGATTTGTTCGTCGGGAGCGACTCCTTCCAGATATTTTCTTTCGTCTGCATTGGTAACTTCGATGACTTCTGCTTTATCAGATGAAGTTCCGAAATACTCATACATAGAATTCTTCTGTGAATCAGTCAGATTGGCGCCAAGTGTTACAACTTTGGATGAATCTGCTCTTACAACCAGTGGTGCCGCAGTAGATCCAAGTACGATTGCCATGGCAACTGGTAATGCTCTTTTAAATTTTTTCATAATGCGTGGTGTGTTCACCATGCCCCCTTTTTATTAAATATTTTTATCCCTGTTACTTTTTTAATATAACATAAAACAGTGTGTTTTCCTAGAAAATATAAATTAACTATTTCTAAAGATTTTCTGTAGATTGCGTCCGCATCTGCACAGTCAACAACTTCTGCAGGCGTGAGTCCAGCTCCTTTTGCGGTATCATTCCCTGCATGGTGGCAATCAGTTCTCGGTCTTTGAAAATGAGAAATGACGGAAGAAGAGCGGTCTGATATTGCGCAGCAAGAAGTGCGGATTCAGAGGTCTCTACTTCAAAAAAGCAGATGCTGCCGAAATATTTCTTCTGATATTTCTTTTCCAGATCTTCTATGACAGGGCGCATCATTGCACATTTTCCACACCAGACAGCGTAGAACATGACTACAGCCAGTGTGGGATGCTCCGGTCCAGCCTTTGTCGGTGTATCGGAAGAAAACTGCCAGTGGTTCATCCGGCAGATATCAAAGTTCTGTGTCGTCAGATGTAACATAAGCTTCCACCCTTTCCCATAAGAAACAGGAGCATAAGATATGCTTTCTATTAATATATGAAAGGAAAGGGAAGAAGTGCAGGCAGACAGGATCGGTATATAAGTTCGGATATTGCAGCATGTTATCTGCGCTTTGCGATCAGTTTACAGATCGGATTGCCCATAGAAGAGAACTTGGCTTCATATTCAGTCATAATATTGCCCTGATTCATCGTACTGTCGTTATGAAGATCATAGGATAGCTGATCCAGAACGAAAAGTTCGGAAGTTTCAAGTTCTTCTACTGAAAAGTCAAAGAGCGGCCGGTTGTCGGTCTTGAATTCTACCGTTCCATCTGCGGTCAGGACTTGGTCATAAAGCTTGAAGAATTCATTGGAAGTCAGTCTTCTTCTTGCATGGCGGGCTTTCGGCCACGGATCGGAGAAGTTCAGGTAGATACGTGATACTTCTGCCGGGGCGAATACGGTTGGCAGGTCATTTGCATCCATACAGATGAACCGGATGTTGGCAGGAGCTTTCCCCTCCGCTTCCAGTTCCTGGAATTTCTCAACGGCACGCAGCAGAACGCTGGAATAACGCTCAATGCCGATGTAGTTAATTTGTGGGTTTTTGGCTGCCAGGGTCAGAAGAAACTGACCTTTTCCCATGCCGATCTCGATATGCAGGGGCTGCTCTTTTTTAAACGTCTGGTTCCAGTTTCCGCGTAAGCTTTCCGGATCTTTCACAACTTCTTTGCAGGCTTCGAGAACGCTCTCTGCACGTGGTATATTTCTAAGACGCATACGTGTATTCCTCCTTATAATCACTGGGTTTGCAAATCGTTCTTAGTTTATCGTCTGTGCAGGAAAAAGTCAATGGAAGCAGAAATTGTCAGAAGAATTGAGAAGAAATAATACAATATATACAAAATAATTGTGGTAATTTTAAAAAATAGGTGTATTATTATAACATGGATAAAAAAATAACAATTATTTGTTGTGAAATGTGCAAAAAGGAGGGCGGCTTATGAACTCTGTAATTGAAAAATTGGCTGAAGTAGAGATGACGGCGGAGACGATCGTAGAGCATGCCAGACAGCAGAAGAGTGAAATTGAAAGACAGATACAGGAAGAAAGAGATCAATTTGACCGGGATCTGGAAGAAGAGACACAGAAAAAACTGAAGAAGATAAAAGAAAAGTCGCAGCAGGAAGTGGAGAAAGTTCTGGACCGGGAGCGGAAGAAGAACCAGACTGCAATTGATGCGCTGAAGCAGGAATATGAAGAAAATCACGAGATTTATGCAGAGGAAATCGTAAGACATATGATCGAGGTGTAGTGTATGGGAAATGTGATGGCTTACAGTGGGATTACGACAAAGGTACGTGCAATGTCGGCAAAGCTTCTGAAGGCGGAGGATTATGACATAATTGCCGGACTCGGGACAGTAACGGAAGCGATTGAATATCTGAAAGATAAGACGGCATATGCACCTTATGTGAACCGGATGGATATTTCTCTGTATCACAGGGGAAATGTGGAGAAGATCCTGTATCAGTCTCTGTTCGATGATTATTCGAGACTCTTCCGTTTTGCCGGAATGAAACAGAAAACATTCTTAAAATTATACTGGAAACGTTATGAGATTGATCTGATCAATTATTGTCTGAGAATTGTGTTCAATCATTATGACAAGCCGTTTGACCTGGAATATAAGAAAGAGTTTTTTGACAGATATTCACAGATTTCCATTGACCGGTTGATAACTTCGAAAAATATTGATGAGCTTGTGGATAACTTACGGGATACGGAGTATTATGATGCACTTGCCAGAATTAAAGATTCCGGAGCGGGAACGCTTTTTGATTATGATCTGGCACTGGATCTGTATTATTTTTCCACCATGTGGAAAAAGGGAAAAAGGGTTCTGAAAGGACATGAACAGAAGATATTTTTAAAAGATTACGGGACGAAGATCGACCTTCTGAATCTACAGTGGATCTACCGTGCGAAGAAGTATTATCATATGCTTCCGCCGGACATTTATTCGATGACGATCCCGATTCATTACCGGGTTCGTGTGGAAGAGTTCAAGAGCCTGGTAGAGACTCCGACACTGGAACAGTTCGAAACCGAAGTGGGAAAAACGTACTATGCGGGAAAGTATGATTATATGCAGGCAGATAAGACACTGGAACAGATGTACCGTGACTGTCTGCGGAAATTGTACCTGACCGATAAAAGGAATGATCCGTATTCGATCGCGATCGTCAATACGTATCTGTTCCTGAAAGAAGAAGAAATCTATAAACTAACGACAGCCCTTGAGTGTATCCGTTACGGTTTGACGAAGGGAGAGACATTAGGATACTTAGGAGGTGTGAATCAATGATTGTTAAGATGAAGTTCTTAAGCATCAGCGGACCGAAGAATGACATCGACCGTGTCTGCGAGGTGTATCTGTCGAAATACGAAATGCAGCTTGAGAATGCGGCGGCGGAGCTTAAGACGACCGACAACCTGCAGCCTTTTGTGGAAGTCAATCCATACAAAGAGCCGCTTGCGAAGGCAGAACAGTTCAGCGCACTGTTAGCGGATGAAGACCAGAGGATCGATGTATCGATGAATCAGGAGGATATGCTGAACCTGATCCGGGATGTCAATCATGACTATCTGGATCTGCTGGAGAAGAAAGAGTTAACGAAGAAGCAGGTAGATGAATACAAAGAAAAGCTTCTGATCATGGAGCCGTTCCGGACACTGGAATTGGATATGCAGAAATCATTAAAGTATAAATATATGAAAGTCCGGTTCGGACGGGTAGATGTGAATTATTACAAACGTCTGGAAAAATATTTGTTTGATGATCTGAATGCGGTATTTATCGAAGGTATAAGGAATGAAAATTATGTGTACGGATGTTATTTCGTATCGAATGCAGATTCCAGTAAAGTAGATTCGGTATTCAATTCTTTGCATTTTGAAAGGATTGCAATTCCGTCCGAGTACATAGGAACACCGGAGCAGGCCTGTGAAGAGCTTGAAAAGGCAATCGAAGAAAAGCAAAAAGAGATTGCAGAGATAGAAAAACAGATCAGGGAGCTGATGGCGAAGAATGCCGCAAAGCTCCGTGGTGCGAAAAGGCGTCTGGAAGAACTGTCTACAAACTTTGATGTACGTAAGCTGGCGGCAAGGATCGAAGAGGGAGATAATAAAGAAGACTATTACATCCTGTGCGGATGGATGGGCGAAGATGATGTGAACAAATTCCTGGCGGAATCGAAGAATGATGATAAGGTATTCGTTGTTGTAGAAGAAGACAAGGAGAAATTCTTCGGAGAGCCGCCGACGAAGCTTAAGAATCCAAGGTTCTTCAAGCCGTTCGAGATGTTCATCCGGATGTACGGGCTTCCGGCAAATGATGAGATGGATCCGACGATGTTCGTGGCACTGACGTATACATTTATCTTTGGTGCGATGTTCGGGGATGTCGGCCAGGGCTTATGCCTGTTTGTATTCGGCGGGCTTTTGTATCTGATCAAGAAGATCAACCTGGCAGGGATCATATCCATTGCGGGACTGTTCTCGACATTTTTTGGATTCATGTTCGGAAGTATCTTCGGATTTGAAGATGTGATACAGGCACGCTGGTTAAGACCTGTGGATGCGATGACGAACCTGCCGTTTATCGGACAGCTCAACACAGTATTTGTGGTTGCCATTGCATTTGGCATGGGACTGAATATCCTGGTGATGATCTTTAACGTGATCAACGCAGTTAAGAGTCATGATCTGGAAAATATGTTATTTTCCCACAACGGAATCGCAGGGCTGGTGTTCTATGGATTCCTGGTGCTGACGATCGTGCTTTATATGACGGGACATAAGGTTCCGGGTAATATCATGATGGTAATTTTCCTGGGGGTTCCGGTGCTCTTGTTCGTATTCAAGGAACCGTTGGGCAATCTGGTGACAAAGCAGCATAAGAAGATGGAAGAGGGAAAGGTGATGTTCTTCGTGCAGGCGTTCTTCGAACTGTTCGAGACGATGCTGAGTTATTTTTCCAATACCATTTCTTATGTGCGTATCGGTGCATTTGCCGTCAGTCATGCGGCGATGATGGAGGTTGTGCTGATGTTATCGGGCGCAAGTGCGGGGCATACGAACTGGATCGTGTTCGTGCTTGGAAATGTGCTGGTGTGCGGACTGGAAGGGCTGGTCGTCGGTATCCAGGTACTGCGTCTGGAATACTATGAGATGTTCAGCCGTTTCTATAAAGGAACCGGACGGGAATTTAAGCCGTTCCACAGTCAGAGTGACAGAAAGTAATAAAATTCAAAGATATATTTACAGGAGGACAAAAATATGAGCCTGACAGTTAGAGTATTATTCGTTGTAACATTGTTGCTGAGTATTGTAATTCCATTTGGATATTTTCTGATCGGACAGAGGACGAAGAAGCGTTATAAGAGGGCTATCGGCACAAATATATTCTTTTTCTTCAGCACTGTTCTGATCGCAGGGATCATGCTTTTTGCGGGAGATCCGGTACAGGCAGCGGAAGCAGCCGGCAATACGGCGTCAAACGCAACAGGATTCGGATACCTGGCAGCAGCACTTTCAACCGGTCTTTCCTGCGTCGGCGGTGGTATCGCCGTTGCAAGTGCAGCAAGTGCGGCTCTGGGTGCAATTAGTGAAGATTCCAGTGCACTTGGTAAGTCACTGATCTTCGTAGGTCTTGCAGAAGGTGTGTGTCTGTACGGACTGATCATCTCCTTCATGATCTTGGGTAAATTGTAAGATGAAGATGTATCTGATCAGTGATAATATCGATACTCTGACAGGAATGCGTCTCGCAGGGGTAGACGGAATCGTGGTACATGAAAGAGAAGAACTCCGGTGTGCGATCGAGAATGCCATGGAGGATAAAGATGTAGGTGTGATTCTGTTGACAGAGAAATTCGGAAGAGAATTCCCGGACCTGATTGACGAGATCAAGCTGGAGCGGACAATGCCGCTTCTGATTGAGATTCCTGACAGACACGGGACCGGACGTAAGAAAGATTTTATCACATCGTATGTAAATGAAGCGATAGGGTTGAAATTATAGACAGGAAGAAGGTGGCACATTTGACAAACGAAGAAAAGATCACGCATATCCGCACGGCAGCGATGGAAGAGGCAAGAGCGGAGGCGAATGCGATCATAAAGCAGCATGAGGATGCGCTGAGAAGTGTGTTCGAGCAGCACCAGATCGAAGCCAGACGGCAGTCGGAGACGAGAGTGCGTGCGGAGAGTGTGACTGCAAAACAGCAGCTGAATATGGCGATGTCAAAGGCGCAGCTTGAATTAAAACGTGAGATGGGTAAGATACAGACAGAACTTAAGACAGAACTGTTCGAAGAAGTACAGTTAAAGCTTCTGGCATTTATGAGAACAGAAGAGTATAAAGAGGTTCTGATCCGTTATATAGAGAAAGCAGCACAGTTTGCATCCGGGATGGCGATGACGATCTATATCAATCCGTCCGATGCAGATAAGAAGACATATCTGGAGGAACGCACGGGAATGACGCTGACGATCAGCAAAGTGGATTTCATCGGCGGTGTGCGTGCGGTTGTGCCTGAGAAGAATGTTCTGGTGGATTATGCATTCAAAGGGGCACTGGAAAATGAATACCAGAAATTCCGGTTCCGGGGAGGTGTAAAGGGTGAGTAGCGGAAAGACAGAAAAGATATATGGCATCAACGGCCCGGTCATTTACCTGAAAGGGAAGACGGATTTTAAGATGTCGGAAATGGTCCATGTGGGAGAGGAAAAGCTGGTTGGCGAAGTTATTTCCCTGGATAAGGACCGGACGACGGTACAGGTGTATGAGGAGACTTCCGGACTGCATCCGGGAGAACTTGTGGAAGGTACGGGAGCGGCAGTGTCGGTTACGCTGGCACCCGGTATCCTGAATAATATCTTTGACGGTATTGAGAGACCGCTGGAGCGGATCGCTGACAAGGGCGGGGCATTTATCACCCGTGGTGTCAGTGTAGATGCACTGGACCGCCAGAAGCTCTGGGAGACGCATATCACAGTGGCGGAAGGCGATATGGTACAGGGTGGAACGATCATTGCGGAAGTGCCGGAGACGCGGGCTATCGTGCACAAATGTATGGTTCCTCCGGGAGTGGAAGGAACTGTTATATCTGTGGTTCCGGATGGTGAATATACGATTGATGAGACGCTGGTTACGATTGAACTGTTCAATGGAGAAAAACGAGAACTTTCGATGACACAGCACTGGCCGATCCGTGTACCGAGACCGGTGAGCCGGAGATTCCCGGCAAGTGTGCCGCTGGTGACAGGACAGCGAATTCTGGATACGATGTTCCCGATTGCAAAAGGTGGAACGGCTGCGATTCCGGGAGGATTCGGAACGGGTAAGACGATGACCCAGCATCAGATCGCAAAATGGTCGGATGCGGATATTATCATATATATTGGATGTGGCGAGCGTGGAAATGAGATGACGCAGGTTCTGGAAGAGTTTTCAGAACTAGTCGATCCGAAATCAGGAAATCCTTTGATGGACAGAACGACGCTGATCGCCAATACCTCGAACATGCCGGTGGCTGCCCGCGAGGCATCCATTTACACCGGACTTACACTGGCGGAATATTACCGTGACATGGGTTATGATGTGGCGATCATGGCGGACTCGACATCCCGATGGGCAGAGGCACTGCGTGAGCTGTCCGGACGACTGGAAGAGATGCCGGCGGAGGAAGGGTTCCCGGCATATCTGGCATCGAGACTGTCGGCATTCTATGAAAGAGCCGGCATGATGCAGACATTAAATGGTGCAACCGGATCTGTCTCTATCATCGGAGCGGTGTCTCCGCAGGGGGGAGATTTCTCCGAGCCGGTTACGCAGAATACGAAGCGTTTCGTGCGCTGCTTCTGGGGACTGGATAAATCCCTGGCGTATGCGAGACATTTCCCTGCGATCCACTGGCTGACGAGTTACAGTGAATATCTGAATGACTTAAGCGGCTGGTATTCGGATCATGTGTCGCCGAAATTTGTTGATTACAGGAACCGTCTGATGGCGATCCTGAACCAGGAGAGCAGTCTGATGGAGATTGTAAAACTGATCGGCGGGGATGTGCTTCCGGATGATCAGAAACTGATTCTGGAGATTGCAAAGGTGATCCGTCTGGGATTCCTGCAGCAGAATGCATTTCATAAGGATGATACGTGCGTATCGCTGGAGAAGCAGTTCAAGATGATGGACGTGATCCTGTATCTGTATAAGACCAGCAGGAAACTGGTGGCAATGGGAATGCCGATGTCGGTACTGAAGGCGGAAGGTATATTTGAAAAGGTCATTGCGATCAAGTATGATGTGCCGAATGACAACCTGCAGTTACTGGATCTGTATAAATTAGACATTGATGACTTCTATAACCGCGTCATCGAGAAGAATGCGTAAAGGGAGGGACGTAAGATGGCAATAGAATATCTTGGACTGAGCAGTATAAATGGCCCTCTCGTCGTGCTGGAAGGCGTGGAAAATGCATTTTACGATGAGATCGTAGAATTTATTGTAGATCATAATACGAGGAAAATGGGGCGTATCGTGGAGCTGGATGAAGACAAGGCTGTGATCCAGGTATTTGAAGGGACAGAAAATATGTCACTGGATAATACCCATACAAGACTTACGGGACATCCGATGGAAGTTACTGTATCGGAGGAAATGCTGGGACGTACATTTAACGGAATCGGGGAAGCGATCGATGGACTTGGTCCGATTGCAGATGCAGAAAAAAGGGATGTAAACGGACTTCCGTTGAATCCTGTCAGACGGGAGTATCCACGAAACTATATCCGTACCGGAATCTCGGCGATTGACGGTCTGACGACACTGATCCGCGGGCAGAAGCTTCCGATATTCTCGGGAAACGGACTTCCGCATGATCAGCTTGCGGCACAGATCGTCAAGCAGGCTTCGCTTGGTGACAATTCGGATGAACAGTTCGCAGTTGTATTCGGAGCAATGGGTGTGAAGCACGATGTGGCGGAATTCTTCCGTAAGACATTCGAGGAAAGCGGTGTGGCAGACCATGTGTGTATGTTCTTGAACCTGGCGAATGACCCGGTGGTGGAGCGTCTGATCACGCCGAAGGTTGCGCTGACGGTAGCGGAATATCTGGCATTTGAGAAAAATATGCACATTCTGGTTATCCTGACGGATATGACTTCTTTTGCGGAAGCCATGCGTGAAGTGTCTTCTTCCCGTGGCGAGATTCCGTCAAGAAAAGGATATCCGGGATATTTATACAGTGAACTGGC
>OGXW01003374.1_pt1 | contig 10582 bp, 6 predicted proteins | sample 1576341 | NCBI WGS metagenome assembly OGXW01 (sample SAMEA3541592, study PRJEB24748) | human gut metagenome | biome: human gut; feature: human-associated habitat; material: faeces | place: China | collected 2012
AATAAGATAAGGTGAATACTATTTTAAGTTATTTTTAATAAGTTAAGGGAGAAAAAATAATGATAACTGGTGAAATAAAAAATAAAATTGATTCCTTATGGGATATATTTGCTGCTGGTGGATTAACAAATCCATTAGAAGTAATTGAACAAATTACCTATCTTATGTTTATAAAAGAATTGGATACTAGTGATAATAAACGAGAAAAAGAAAGCTCGATGTTAGGTTTGACTTTTAAAAGTATATTTTCAGAGAAAATATATATTGGCGAAAGATCAATTGAAGGGAAACAATTGAAATGGTCTATTTTTAGGGATTATCCAGCTAATAAGCAATATGAAATTATGCAGGAGTGGGTTTTTCCCTTTATAAAAGATTTACATGATGACAAAGATAGTGCGTATTCAAAATATATGAGCGATGCAATATTTAAACTTCCAACACCATTAGTCTTATCTAAAGTAATTGATTCTTTGGATGAGATTTATGAATTAATGGATAAAGAGGAGAAAAATATTAGTAGTAAAGAAAAAAACGTAGATATTCGAGGAGATGTTTACGAATATTTACTTAGTAAAATTGCTACTGCGGGGAGAAATGGACAATTTAGAACACCTAGACACATTATAAGAATGATGGTTGATTTAATGAAACCAACACCAGATGAATTGATTTGTGATCCTGCATGTGGTACTAGCGGATTTTTAGTTACAGCAAGTGATTACTTAAGAGAAAATTACAAAAATGACATTCTTATGAATAGACAAAAAAGAGATCATTATATGAATCATATGTTCCATGGATTTGATATGGATAGAACAATGTTGCGTATTGGAGCTATGAATATGATGACTCATGGAGTTGAATCACCTAATATTGAATATAGGGATAGCTTATCTGATCAAAATAGTGATAATGAAAAATATTCACTAATTTTAGCAAATCCACCTTTTAAAGGAACATTAGATTATGATTTAGTATCAGCTAATTTATTAAAAGTTGCTAAAACAAAGAAAACAGAACTACTATTTTTAGCATTATTTATAAGAATGTTAAAAACTGGTGGAAGATGTGCATGTATTGTTCCAGACGGTGTATTATTTGGTTCAAGTAAAGCACATAAAGCAATAAGAAAGACAATAATTGAAGATAATAGATTAGAAGCTGTTATTTCAATGCCTTCAGGAGTCTTTAAGCCTTATGCAGGAGTTTCTACTGGAATTTTAATTTTCACCAAAACAGGTCATGGTGGAACTGATAATGTATGGTTTTATGACATGAAAGCAGATGGCTTTTCATTAGATGATAAACGTTCAAAAGTTAAAGAAAATGACATACCAGATATTATAGAAAGATTTAATAATTTAGATAAAGAAGTTGATAGAAAAAGAACAGAACAAAGTTTCTTTGTTCCAATAGAAGAAATCAAAGAAAATGACTATGATTTATCAATTAATAAATATAAAGAAGTTATTTATGAAAAAATAGAATATAGACCAAGTAAAGAAATACTTGGTGATATTGCAAGTTTGAATCAAGAAATTGATAAATGTATTAAGAAATTACAGTCTTTACTAGAAGACTAGGAAGGAGTTAAATCCAAATGCTAAATTTGGATTTGTAGGGATGATGAATAAATTAAAAATCAAAGATCTTGCCAAACAAATTAGAGGTGTATCTTATAAAACATCTGACCTTCATGAAGAATTAGATTCTCAATCAGTAATATTACTTCGAGCAAATAATATAAGTAATGGCTTGATTAATTTTGATGATGTTATTTATGTTGATAAGCAAAAAGTTTCAGAAATACAGTATTTAAAAAAAGGTGATATTTTGATTTGTGCATCTAGTGGAAGTAAAAAACTTGTAGGTAAAGCTGCAAGTGTTGATTTTGATATGGAATGTACTTTTGGTGCTTTTTGTAAGGTTGTACGCCCCAAAGAGGAGTATATGGATTATTTAGGATCTTATTTTCAAAGCTCTATATATAGAAATAAAATTTCAAAAGCTTCGTTAGGCGCAAATATTAATAACATAAGAAACGAACATATCGACGGACTAGAAGTACCTTTGTATTCTAAAGAAAATATGAGTACAATTACAAAAAGAATGCAATTATTACAAAAAATAATTATAAATATTAACCAAGAATTAAAATTGTTAGACTAATTAGTTAAAGCCCGATTTGTCGAGCTGTTTGGGGACGTAAGAAGTAATAATAACTATCCAAATGTTTTATTTTCTGAATGTGTAGAGCATTCTTTAAGAGGTCCGTTTGGAAGTGATATGAAAAAATCGTTATATGTACCTAAAAATGAGAATACCATTAAGGTTTATATACAAATAAATGCTATTCAAAAAAATGAAAACTTAGGTGATTATTATATTTCAAAGGAATATTATGATGACAAAATGTATAAATTTGAAGTATTTCCTAATGAATATATTATTACATGTGATGGAACATTGGGTAAGCTATTAAAATTAAGTAAAAATATGGAAAAAGGAGTTATCAGTTCTTCTTTACTAAAATTAAAATTAAATTATAGTCTGATAACAGATCAGTATTTTGAATATGTTTGGAATTTATGTTTATTACCACAATTAATTTCTGAAGCTAGAAATGCTTGCTTGGTACATTTACCATCTATGAAAGTTATAGGAAGTAAAAAAATTCAATTACCACCACTTGAACTTCAAAATCAGTTTGCAGACTTTGTAAAAGAAGTCGATAAATCAAGATTAGAAGTTCAAAAATCACTAAAAAAAACACAGGAATTATTCGATAGTTTAATGCAAAAATATTTTGGATAACATTTAAAATTAAATAATAGAAAAAGGGTAGTAGATGATGTTGGTAACGGAGGTTACCAACATGAAAGAATCTATTATAAAAGAAATTGAACAAAAGTTATTACGTTATTTAGATAACGCACAAATGGAAATATTGCATAAAGCATTAACTCAATGCTTAGATAATGTTGATATTTCAATAAAAAATGAAAATTTTGAAGAGATATTTGATTATTCAAATGCTGAATTAATAGAAAAGTTTATCTCATCTAAAGAAATTGAAGGCTGTTCTGTTAGAACGATAAAATACTATAAATCAACACTTGAAATGTTAGATAATCGAACAGATAAACATTTTACGCATATGACAACTGATCATTTGAGAAAATATTTAACAGATTATCAGAAGAAAAATAATTGTTCAAAAGTAAGTATTGATAACATTAGAAGAAATTTAAGTAGTTTCTTCTCATGGCTTGAAGAAGAAAATTATATTCTTAAAAGTCCAATGAAAAGAATACATAAAATAAAAACGGATAAGGTTGTTAAAGAAACATTATCTGATGAGACATTAGAATGCTTAAGAGATAATTGTGATAACATAAGAGATTTAGCTATTATTGATCTGCTTGCTTCTACAGGTATGAGAGTAGGAGAGTTGGTAAAAATAAACATAAATGATATTGATTTTGAAAATAGAGAATGTGTTGTTTTTGGTAAAGGGAATAAGGAAAGACCTGTTTATTTTGATGCAAGAACAAAAATTCATTTAAAAAACTATATAAATAGTAGATCTGATGATAATCCTGCGTTATTTGTATCTCTAGATAAACCATATAATAGATTACAAATAAGCGGAGTCGAAATAAGATTACGAAATTTGGGTAAACGACTTGGTATTAATAAAGTTCATCCTCATAAGTTTAGAAGAACGGTTGCTACAAAAGCTATTGATAAGGGAATGCCTATAGAACAAGTACAAAATTTATTAGGACATTCTCAAATTGATACAACTATGCATTATGCTATGGTTAATCAAAATAATGTAAAAGAGTCGCATAGAAAATATGTAGCTTAGTGCTAAATTTGGATTTGTAGGGATGATGAGAGTTAAAATTGAAGATGTATGTATGAAAGGTTCTTCTAATTTAAAACAATCGGATGTTGTTGGTAAAAATGGTATATATCCTGTATATGGCGCAGCGGGCTATTTAGGTAGTATTGATTCTTTTAAACAATCAAAACCATATGTTGCAGTAGTAAAAGATGGAGCAGGAATAGGACGTGCGATGTTATTACCATCTAATTCATCGATTATAGGAACGATGCAATATTTATTACCTAAAGATAATATATTACCAGAATATTTATATTATTTGATAAAAGCAAAACATCTTGAAAAATATTATTCTGGTGCAACGATACCGCATATTTATTTTAAAGATTACAAAAATGAAGAATTTGATTTATTTTCATTCGAAATCCAATATCAAATTATTAATAAACTAAAGATAATCGAAAAAATTATAGAAAAACAAAAGAAAGAAATGGATTTGTTAGATGAATTAGTTAAAGCCCGATTTGTCGAGTTGTTTGGTGATCCGATTATTAATGATAAAGGACTAATAACAGAATTATTAGCAAATGTTTCAAATTTGAAAGCAGGAAAAGCAATTAAAACAGGAGAATTATCAGAAAATAATGACACTAATTCATTGTTTCCTTGTTTTGGAGGAAATGGAATTAGGGGATATATAAATCGTTATACTCATGATGGAACGTTTCCTATAATTGGAAGACAAGGCGCATTATCTGGTAATGTTAATTTTGCTAAAGGTAAGTTTTATGCTACTGAACATGCGATTGTTGTTACTCCTAAAGTTGAATTAGATGATACATGGTTTTTTTACTGCTTGAAGTATTTGGATTTAAAGAGATTTCAAACAGGAGCTGCTCAACCAGGTGTATCAGTTGAAAAATTGAATAATATTTCAATACCATTACCAAATTATAAAAGTCAATTATACTTTTCTGATTTTGTAAAAGAAGTCGATAAATCAAGATTAGAAGTTCAAAAATCACTAAAAAAAACACAGGAATTATTCGATAGTTTAATGCAAAAATATTTTGGATAACATTTAAAATTAAATAATAGAAAAAGGGTAGTAGATGATGTTGGTAACGGAGGTTACCAACATGAAAGAATCTATTATAAAAGAAATTGAACAAAAGTTATTACGTTATTTAGATAACGCACAAATGGAAATATTGCATAAAGCATTAACTCAATGCTTAGATAATGTTGATATTTCAATAAAAAATGAAAATTTTGAAGAGATATTTGATTATTCAAATGCTGAATTAATAGAAAAGTTTATCTCATCTAAAGAAATTGAAGGCTGTTCTGTTAGAACGATAAAATACTATAAATCAACACTTGAAATGTTAGATAATCGAACAGATAAACATTTTACGCATATGACAACTGATCATTTGAGAAAATATTTAACAGATTATCAGAAGAAAAATAATTGTTCAAAAGTAAGTATTGATAACATTAGAAGAAATTTAAGTAGTTTCTTCTCATGGCTTGAAGAAGAAAATTATATTCTTAAAAGTCCAATGAAAAGAATACATAAAATAAAAACGGATAAGGTTGTTAAAGAAACATTATCTGATGAGACATTAGAATGCTTAAGAGATAATTGTGATAACATAAGAGATTTAGCTATTATTGATCTGCTTGCTTCTACAGGTATGAGAGTAGGAGAGTTGGTAAAAATAAACATAAATGATATTGATTTTGAAAATAGAGAATGTGTTGTTTTTGGTAAAGGGAATAAGGAAAGACCTGTTTATTTTGATGCAAGAACAAAAATTCATTTAAAAAACTATATAAATAGTAGATCTGATGATAATCCTGCGTTATTTGTATCTCTAGATAAACCATATAATAGATTACAAATAAGCGGAGTCGAAATAAGATTACGAAATTTGGGTAAACGACTTGGTATTAATAAAGTTCATCCTCATAAGTTTAGAAGAACGGTTGCTACAAAAGCTATTGATAAGGGAATGCCTATAGAACAAGTACAAAATTTATTAGGACATTCTCAAATTGATACAACTATGCATTATGCTATGGTTAATCAAAATAATGTAAAAGAGTCGCATAGAAAATATGTAGCTTAGTGCTAAATTTGGATTTGTAGGGATGATGAGAGTTAAAATTGAAGATGTATGTATGAAAGGTTCTTCTAATTTAAAACAATCGGATGTTGTTGGTAAAAATGGTATATATCCTGTATATGGCGCAGCGGGCTATTTAGGTAGTATTGATTCTTTTAAACAATCAAAACCATATGTTGCAGTAGTAAAAGATGGAGCAGGAATAGGACGTGCGATGTTATTACCATCTAATTCATCGATTATAGGAACGATGCAATATTTATTACCTAAAGATAATATATTACCAGAATATTTATATTATTTGATAAAAGCAAAACATCTTGAAAAATATTATTCTGGTGCAACGATACCGCATATTTATTTTAAAGATTACAAAAATGAAGAATTTGATTTATTTTCATTCGAAATCCAATATCAAATTATTAATAAACTAAAGATAATCGAAAAAATTATAGAAAAACAAAAGAAAGAAATGGATTTGTTAGATGAATTAGTTAAAGCCCGATTTGTCGAGTTGTTTGGTGATCCGATTATTAATGATAAAGGACTAATAACAGAATTATTAGCAAATGTTTCAAATTTGAAAGCAGGAAAAGCAATTAAAACAGGAGAATTATCAGAAAATAATGACACTAATTCATTGTTTCCTTGTTTTGGAGGAAATGGAATTAGGGGATATATAAATCGTTATACTCATGATGGAACGTTTCCTATAATTGGAAGACAAGGCGCATTATCTGGTAATGTTAATTTTGCTAAAGGTAAGTTTTATGCTACTGAACATGCGATTGTTGTTACTCCTAAAGTTGAATTAGATGATACATGGTTTTTTTACTGCTTGAAGTATTTGGATTTAAAGAGATTTCAAACAGGAGCTGCTCAACCAGGTGTATCAGTTGAAAAATTGAATAATATTTCAATACCATTACCAAATTATAAAAGTCAATTATACTTTTCTGATTTTGTAAAAGAAGTCGATAAATCAAGATTTATAATTAAAAGTATGATAAAGGAGGGTCTATTATGACAAACTTTGATTATTTGAAAAGTGAAAAGGAATTTGAAAGCTTTGTTAATATAGCTATTACGGCAGAAAAAGTATTTAACATTGATATTGGCACTTGTGTTTTTAATTGTCGGCGTGCTTTGGAAATGGCTATTAAATGGATGTATTCTGTTGATAATGATTTAGAAGTTCCTTATCAAGACTCTCTTTATAGTTTGATGCATACTGATGAGTTTAGAGATATTATTGGTGTTGATTTATGGAGAAGATTAGATTTAATTCGTAGATATGGAAATGATGCTGCTCATACTTCAAATAAGATATCAGAAAATGCAGCAAAATTATGTTTAAAAAATTTATTTTATTTTACTGATTTTATAGCTTGTTGTTATGGAAAATCTTATCAAGCAAAGGAATATGATGAAAGTCTTCTAACTAACCAAGAGTCCAAAAATATTGAAATTGAAGAAAAAGAAATAAAACTTAATGACCTTATCGAAGAAAATAAAGCATTAAAACAAGAATTAACATTAAGAAGAGAACAACAACACAGAGATTATGTTCCAAAACCTTTAGATTTATCAGAATATAAAACTCGAAAAATATATATAGATTCTATGCTTATAGATGCTGGATGGGTTGAAGGTAAAGATTGGATTAACGAGGTTGAAATGCCAGGTATGCCAAATAAGTCGGAAGTAGGTTACGCGGATTATGTTTTATATGACGATTCTCATAAACCTTTAGCAATTATAGAGGCAAAAAGGACATGTGTTAATGTGTCAAAAGGAAGACAACAAGCAGAATTATATGCTGATTTATTAGAAAAAAAATATAAAAGAAGACCCGTTATATTTTTAACGAATGGTTTTGAAATTAAAATCAATGATGGACAATATCCTGAAAGAAAAGTTTCTAGCATTTATTCAAAAAGAGATTTAGAGAAACTTTTTAATTTAAGAAGAATGAAATCTCATTTAAATTACATACAAGTTAACAAGGAAATAGCAGGAAGGTATTATCAAGAAGCTGCTATTAAAGCAGTTTGTGAAGCTTTTGATAAAAGAAATAGAAGAAAAGCTTTATTAGTTATGGCTACTGGTTCAGGAAAGACTAGAACAGTTATTGGATTAGTAGATATTTTATTACAAAATGGATGGATAAAGAACATATTATTTTTGGCAGATAGAAATTCTTTAGTTACTCAAGCTAAACGAAGTTTTAACAATATGCTTAAGGATCTTTCTAATACAAATTTAGTGGAAGAAAAAGATAATTATAATGCACATGCAGTATTTTCAACATATCAAACAATGATGGGATGTATTGATTCTATTAAAGATGAAGGAAAAAAGCTATTTACATGTGGACATTTTGATTTAATTATATGTGATGAAGCACATAGGTCCATTTATAATAAATATCGAGATGTTTTTAATTATTTTGATGCACCTATGATTGGTTTAACAGCAACACCAAAAGATGAAATTGATAAAAATACTTATGATGTTTTTGAGCTGGAAAATGGTGTTCCAACTTATGGATATGAATTAAGCCAAGCTGTTAAAGATGGATACTTAGTAGATTTTTTATCGTTAGAAACACAAGTTAAATTTATGGAAGAAGGCATAAATTGGGATGAATTAAGTGATGAAGATAAACGAATTTATGAAGATACCTTCACTGATGAAAATGGTAATTTTCCTAAAAAAATAGATTCATCTGCATTGAATAAATGGGTATTTAATAATGATACTATAAAAAAAGTTTTACAAATATTATTTAAAGATGGTTTAAAAATAGATTATGGACAAAAAATAGGAAAAACAATTATATTTGCTAAGAATCATGAACATGCTGAAAAAATTTATGACGTATTTAACAAGGAATATCCTCATTTAGCAGGATATGCAAAAGTAATAGATAATTATATTAATTATGCTCAATCAGCAATCGATGAGTTTTCTGATCCAAATAAATTACCTCAAATTGCTATATCAGTTGATATGTTGGATACTGGGATTGATGTTCCTGAAGTTTTAAATTTAGTATTCTTTAAAAAAGTCATGAGCAAGGCAAAATTTTGGCAAATGATAGGAAGAGGTACTAGATTATGTCCGTATCTTATGGATGGTAGTGATAAAAAAATATTTTATATTTTTGATTTTTGTGGCAATTTTGAATTTTTTAGAATGAATAAGGGAAATGCTTCATCAAATACTTTGCCGATTCAAGGCGCAATCTTTAATTTAAAATTTCAAATAGCATATAAATTACAAGACATTGTTTATCAAACTGAAGAGTTAATTTCATGGAGAAAAGAATTAGTAGATTATATGGTAGGAAAAGTACAGGAACTAAATAGAGACAACTTTGCTGTTCGGCAACATTTAAAATATGTTGATCTATATTCAAATCCTGATAATTACGTTACTTTGTCATATGAAGACAGTTTGATGATTAGTCAAGAATTGGCGCATTTAATTTTACCAGATGAAGATGAAATTACAGCTGTTCGATTTGATGCTTTAATGTATGAAATTGAGTTAGCATTTTTAGCTGGTAAAAAATATACAAAAGGAAGAACTGATTTAGTAAAAAAGGTAAAACGTATTTCAAAAGTATCTAATATACCTGAAATTAAAGAACAATCGGAACTTATTAATCAAATTTTACATACAACATATTTGAAAGATGCAGGCATAAATGAATTTGAATATATTAGAAAAAAATTAAGAGAGCTTATAAAATATATACCAAAGCAGCATTTGAAATTTGATACTAATTTTGAAGATGATATTTTATCTAGAGAATGGCATGAATCAAATTTGGAATCAGATGATTTAAAAAATTATCGTAATAAAGTTGAATATTATATAAGAAAACATGAAATGGATAATCCTGTTATTTTAAAATTAAAAACAAACAAACCTTTGAACAAATATGATTTAAAAAATTTAGAGAATGTTTTATGGGGTGAATTAGGTACTAAAGAACAATATTATTCAGAATATGGAGAAAAACCATTAGGAGAATTTGTAAGAGAAATTGTTGGTTTGGATATGAATTCTGCTAAAGAAGCTTTTTCATTATACTTGAATGATACTAATTTATCGGAAAATCAAATATATTTTGTTAATCAAATTATAGAATATATTGTTAGGAATGGTGTCTTAAAAGATTTATCTGTTTTGCAAGAATCTCCATTTATAGATAAGGGAACAGTTGTTGATCTTTTTGGAAATGATATTGCTGTTTGGCAAGGAATTTCAGGAGTTATCAATTCTATTAATCAAAATGCATTATTTGTTTGAAAATAATAATTTTTAATTAAATAGCAAAAAAATATGAAAAATATTTGATTTGGTTGTAAAAAATAGAATGATTATTTATGTGAAATTTTTTATAATAAATATCTTTCAAAAAGTCAAAATGAATTAAAACTACTATGTATGAATTAACGAGGTTTATTTAGACAAGCTTCAATTTATATTGAAAAATAACTTTTAAGTAATTTAGGTTTTGTAACGTAAGGATTAGCAAAGTTGCTGGCTGTATGCCATGAAATCACATCCTTTCAAGATTTTCTTC
>OGXW01003378.1_pt1 | contig 10559 bp, 4 predicted proteins | sample 1576341 | NCBI WGS metagenome assembly OGXW01 (sample SAMEA3541592, study PRJEB24748) | human gut metagenome | biome: human gut; feature: human-associated habitat; material: faeces | place: China | collected 2012
CCTCATGGTTTCTCATTAGCTCTATTTCAAAAATATCATGTTATTTCATAAAGCCTTCTTTTTTGAATTGGGCGGCCCGGCAATCATATACTTTTGTACTTAGACCCGTAACTTTGCGTCATTAGCTTTCACTAATTTTGCTATTATCCTTCACTAGAATTCTATCATAAAATCAACGCTTTTTCAATTTTTCAAAAGCCATTTTTTATAACAAATTTTCTCCGTTTTTCACATATTTTTTATTTAACTTTATTAGTTTATATCCTTATTCAATTTTTGACAATCCTACAAAACCAAACGACATTTTTTAAATCTAAACTGCACTAATATTCCTTTCTCCATTCTATCTATTGACACATTTATTATAGAAAATATATGTTCATAAATATATAAGGGGTGTCCGCCATAGTTACAAATCTTTACTTTTTCAAACTTTTTTTCGTTCCTTTTTATCATTGAGACTATGAGTATCGTTTACTTATATTATATAGATTCATTCTTCGCTTGTCAATTTGATATAAAAGAAAAGTGGGAGGAATTTCATCCCACACATTTGATGATTTAAAAGATATCTATTATTTTAAATCACAAATTATTCTTTTATTTGTTTTTTCTTCAAGAAACCAAAGATACATAACAAAGAAACAAACAATAAGATTACATAAATAACAATATTTGTATTATCTCCTGTTTTTACAGTTGTTACATTTGTTTTATAAACAACTTTTTCTTTAATTTGTTTAGAATTATATAAATTAAATGTTTGATCATCTACAAGTTGAGCATTTCCAGAAATCTTCGTTACAATACCATAATCATCTAATTTAAATTCTGTATCACTTGCTTTTACATAACCTGTTGGAGCTTCAACTTCTCTTAAGATATAAACAGTATTTACATTTAATTCTCTTAAAGTGCTAAATGTATCTGTTGTGGAAATCCAATCACAAATAACTTTTCCTGTTTCTTTTTCAAGAATTTGTAAATGAGCTCCTGTTAAATAATTACCTTGATTATCTACTTTCGTTACGTTTAATTTAGTTACTTCATCCGCTACTCCAATAGCTTCTAAATTGACACTTGTATCTTCATTTTCTAATAGCACTATTGATTGTTGTGCATATAAGGTTAAACTATCCTCTTGTTTTTCTTCTTCTAAATCTTCTTTTTGATTATCATAAATTAATTGATAAGAAATTTTACCATTTTTATGACGTATCCATTTAATTGTAAATGTTCTTGTCTTATATTCATCAACTGTATGTCCATTAGGTGCAGAGATTTCTTTAAAATAATATTGATATCCAGGAACAGCTTTCATAAATGTCATATATCCTTCACTATTAGAAGTTTGTTTTTCAATAAGAATATCTGTTCCTTTTTCATTTACTTTATATAATCCATAAACAGCACCTTCCAAAGGATCTTTCGATAAATCTTTAGAACGTTTTTGAACAGTTAATGATAACGGATGATAAATATTATTAAATGTAACATCATCCACTTGTTTATCATCTAATAGATATTCTACTTCAGCTTGTAAATTATTACCGTTTCTTGAAACATCAATATTGACTTGATAAATAGATTGATCATATTCAACAAATGGATCATTATCATTTATATGTTCTTGAATATAATAAACATAATGTCCTTCTTGATTAAAATTCAATGTATTAAAGTAAATATTACCTTGATCATCATTTGTTTGTGTTTCAATAACTTCATTATTACCATCCAATAAATCAAATTGATACATACCTGCAGATAATGCTTTACCACCAACTAAATTCTTTTTAGCAATCAATTGAACATCTACTGCCGTTGGATTGATATAAGTATTTGTAATCGTAATACTACCATCTTCATTTTGAATATATTGTGTCTTATAATAATCTACTTTACCTTCTTTAACAGTATAAACGTTTAAATTTCCTTGACTATCTTTTATTGGTAAATTATCAAACGAACTACTCCATTGATTATCATTTGATAATACAATAGATTGTCCTTCTACAACTTTACCATTTTTAACTAAATGCACTGTTACAGGTTGGATGGTGTCGCTATGTCCTTGATCATTCCATACCTTATTTACTTTTAATGATTTAACAGCTTGGTTTGTAAGTGATAAATCTTGTGAAGTCTCTACAACTACCGATTGATCTTTAACAACTTGATTATTTTCATTCGTTACTTTAACCGAATCAACATTCAAGCCACCTTTACCGTCTTTATTTACAACAGCTTCTACATGATATTGATGATTTGTATAAGCAACACCAGCAACTTCCTTACCAGCATTCATTTCTTCAATCGTATAATGATAAGTACCCGGTTGATCAATTTCTACATTATCAAAGCTATAAGCCCCTACTGTATCATTTTTAGCAGTATCAATCATATTACTTTGTTCATTATCATTTCCTTCGTATAAACCAAATCTAAACAAACCATCATCCATTATAACGGATTGTCCGGCACTGACAGTTTTAATACCACCCATCGATAATAAAGCTACTTTATATTCAAAAAGTCTATTAGTAAAGTCGAGTTTATCTTGATCAATATATTCATTTTGACCATTTACAATATCAACTGAAATATCAAACTGATTACTATCATTTGCTTTTACATCAACTTTTACAATATATTGAGTTGTATCATAAGTGACCTCTAAATTATCACGTACTTCACTTACACGATAATAATATATTCCTGCTTTTTGATAATGAATTGTTTTAAAATGATAATTACCATCTTGATTATTTTCAACTGTTTCACTATATCCATCTTTTTTCAAAGTTGCTCCATCTTGATCTAATTCTTCAATTTTAAACTTGAAATCACCTGCATCAAAAGCTACATCTTGTCCATCTTGATCAATTAAATTCTTATGTCCACTTAAATCAATCTTTCCAGTAGCTTTAAATTCATTTTCAAATTCAATGCCTTTATTTTTATCTAATCGATGTCCATCTTGGTCATATAACGTATTAGTTACTTTCAATTGATTATCTTCAAATACAGCTTTCGCTTCAACATAATAAACAGTTTCATCATATTGAATACCTGTTTTCTTTTTATCAGCTTTTTCATAAATCTTATAATAAATCGTACCAGCTTTTCTAATATCTTGAATATCAAAAATAAATTGACCTTCTTTATTTGTTGTCTCTAACTTTCTACCATTTTCCTTTTCTTTACCTTGAATACCATTAACTTCAACTAATTCAAAAGTAAACTCATCATCAACTAGCTTCTTCCCTTTTAAAGACTTCGTTCCAATAATTTGTGTTTCACCACTTGCATTATATTCATTTGTAAAAATTATTTCATCATGATCAATAATTCGATAAGAAACATCATAATTACCATCTTGTTGATTACTTACAGTTACTTCTATAATATAAGAATCATTATTTTTATTATAGGTAACACCATCTTTAGTTGATCCACTATTTTCTTCATTAATTTGATAATAGAATGTATAAATATCTTTCTTAGAAAAATCTAAATCTTTATAAGCAATATTAAATTTAAACTGACCATTCTTATCATTTTTAACAGTTTCTTTTTCAATCGAATCTAAGATTTCTCCTTTATACAAACTTCCTTTTTCATCATTTACTCTTGTAATCTTAAACTTAAATTCTCCACCGCTTAATACTTGACTTACACCTTGATCAAGTAATACTTTCTTACCATCAATCCTTACCTTTCCTTGACCACGATAAGTATTTTTAAAATTCATTTCATCAACAGAAGTACTATCTTTAAGAATTTCTTTTGATACTTCTAAACCATCATCACTATTTTCAACACTTACATGAATGATATATTCTTGCTTGTCATAATCAATATAAGATAATTTATTATTAACTTCTTTTACAACATAATAATAATCACCTGTTTGATGATATTCATCAAAATTTATAAATGAAAAGTCTCCATTTTCATCATTTGTTGTTGTCATCAATTGCTTTTCAACAGTATATTTATTGTTATTTTTATCATAATCTATTTTAGAAATACTAAAAGTAAACATACCTTCTTCTAATTTTTTATTGATTAATTTTTTATGACCTACTACTTGAATACCTACCGCATTTTTAAAAGTTAAATTTTCTTTTTCCTCACTTGTAGGTTTTGTCATTTCATCTACATAAGAAATACTTCTAGAAACTTCTTTGATATTTCCTTGTCCATCATCTTCCATCTTGATCTTTATTTGATAGACAATCGAATCATACGTAACATTTGACTTATGATTATTTACTTCAGAAACCGTATAATAATATGTCCCTGCTTGATTAAAATGAATCACAAATTGACTTTGACCTAAAGAACTATTTGTTACTGTTTGGCTATTACCAATGGTCTTTTTAAAGTTTTCATCCGTTTGTTGCAATTTAAACTTAAACATATTTGCTTTTAAAGTGCCACCTGTTAATTGTTTATGAATAATTAACGTTGTAGAACCTTCAGCTTGATACGTATTTTTAAATTGAATATCATTATTTTCAACTGTTCTTTCAACTGTGGCTGTACCATCTTTTTGATCAGTCACAACCACTTTTATTCTATAAACTTTTTGATCATAACTTACACCTTGATAAGTTCCTTGTAAAACAGGATTAACTTCTTTAATACTATAATAATGTATTTGTTTTTCACCATAAGTTAAATCTTTATAAGAAATCTTTCCAAAGTTAAAATCACCTTGACTATCATTTGAAACTGTCTTGCTTTCACCAACTGCTGTTTGATAATCCGATTTTGTTTCTTGAAGAACAAAATTAAATTCATTTGCATTTAAATCTCTACCTTCTAATATTTTATGACCTTTAAATGTCGTAGCAGCATTTGAAGAATACGTATTTTCAAACGTAATAGAATCTACATTTTGTCCATTAATAGTCATTGTCTTACTAACAACTAATTGATCTTTCGATTCATCATATTGTACATCAACTATGATGTTATAAATTCTTTGATCATAATTTATACCACCATGATGTGTATTCTTTTCTTTTAATTGATAATAATGTTCACCTATATCTTTTTCATCATAAGAAAGATCAATTTGAATATTTCCCTTTTGATCATTTGTTACTTCTTTTTCATGTCCTTCTTTTGTTGAATATTCACTATCTTTGTATTCTTGTAATCCATAAGTAAACTCACCACTTTCAAGTTTCTTACCATTTAATACTTTTTTACCAGCAAGACTTAAAGAAATCTTTCCAACAAAGTTAAATTCATTACTAAATTCAATCTTTCCACCTTCAACAACAGGATCATCTGCAATTAAAGCATTATCTTGTTTTTCTACATGAATACTTACTTTAAAAGTATGGCTATCATATTGAACATGATTCTTACCATCATTTACTTCTTTAACTATGTAGTAATAATCACCTGGTTCTGTATAAGTTAAAATATCCTCATCACTAAAAACAAATTGACCTTTTTCATTATTAGTAGTTACAACAGCTTCATCATCTGGCGTACTATAACTACTATCTGTATATTTTTGTAATTCAAATTTAAAATCATTGCCTTGTAATTCTTTTCCTATTAATTTCTTTGTTCCACTAATAGTTTGTTTAGCCTCTAATTTTTCTGATGCACCATTATTAGACATAGATAAAGAATTATTCACATTGACAACTTTTTCTTTTTGATGAATTTCATTATCATGATTATATTTTGCTGCAATTACTTTTCCACCAATAGTTCCATTATGATAAAACTCACCCGCAGGTAATAAGAAAATACCACCATTTTGATTAGATAATGTCACTTTACCTGTATAAGGTTGCACATCACCATTATTTACTGTATAAAAATTCCAAATAACTCCTGTTTCTAAGTTATCAAAATCCGCATCTAATTTAATGCCATTTTTCGTATAATCACCTGTAATATCAATAGTACTTTGTCCATCTTGAACTTCAACATTGACAATTGCCCATTTTTTTGAAGTATCAAAATTTAAAGAACCTACACTCTTTAAATAATCGGCATTATAATAATAAACTTGCACATCATTTGAATCTTGAGCATGTACTAAATTCTTTGAAAGTATTTTTAAATTATCAAACTCTTGATCCCATGCAATAGGTTGAAATCCGTTTGTTCCTGCTTTAATAACCTTCACTTCACCGTTATTATAATAAGTCACTCCAGCAGGTACATTTCGATAATTATCTTTACCTTGATTGATAGCTTCTTTATCAACTGCGTTCCAATCATCTTGATTTTCAAGAACAACAATACTGCCATTACGAGGTTTAAAAATACTATGATTTTTAACTTGTCCAAATTGACTCACATTTTGGAACCCAGATTCCAAATGAATCAAGCCACTATGATCTGCATTAACTTCTATCTTATTTCCATTTTCATCAATATAAGATGAACCATCAGGAATAATTTCCTTTTCAACACCATTTTCACTGATAACTTCTTTCACTTGATAGTCACCATCTATAAAAGAATATCTTTTATTTGAACTACTATCTTTCATCCCATCAAATACAAATTTAGCATTTCCATTGCTATCTGTTGTTTGTGTCATTACATCAATCAAAACAGATTGACTACTATCCATTCGATAAAGTCTCAAAGTTACATTTTTATTTGCTTGAGGTTGATTATTGATCATAAATGATTTACTGACTGTCAATTGATTTTTATAAACTTTTGTATTATTCCCTGAAAAGTTATAATCAGCACCTAAATCAGCATATTTAGCAGCAACACTACATTCCAAATCATTATGTGACGTCGCATCTAATGAAAATAAACCGTAGTTTTTAGCAGCTCCTAGACCAGATTGAATCGCCGCATCAGACATTACTTGATTACGTGTAATTTCTGAAACATTATTATCAAAAGCATAAGCCTTTATTTGAATATAAGCCACAATCATAGCAATAGCTAAAATAAATGCTGTAACTTTTTTATACATTTTTTTTCATATGAAAGGTTTTCATTTTTCATTACACTTCCTTTCCATGCTTTTTTCTTTTTAAAATAATTATAATAACAATGAGAACTGCTAACAATCCAGCAACAAGATAATATACTTGCGATGAACTTGACTCTTGGCTTTGAGCATCTATATTTGCTTGTGGTACTGCTTCATCTTCAACATTTATACCATCAACCGATGAGGTACTTCCTTCATTACTATTATTTTCACTACCATCTCTATTTTCAACACCAACCGTTGAAAAAGCTCCTGTTTGATTATTTCTACGATAAATTGTTTGTCCGCCAATAACAGAAGATTGCCCTTCTACTTCAATAACTTCTTCACGAATAATTTCAGTATCAACATTAATAGGATCATTAACATTTCTATAATAGATCGTATAAATACGTCTAGGAGAATAAAAACTATGATTAATCGTTATTGATTGACCATTGACTAAAACATATTGTTGTTGATTAACTGTTAACTCTTTAACGATATCTATTGTTGTATCTTCATCTTTTTTATTAATTTCTATTTTTTGTGAAGCAATTGTTTCATCAGTTGCAATATTTTTATATTGCACTTCTACAGCATAGCTCTTTGGTGCTGTGTATCCTTTGGGATTATAGTAAACATAACTTACATGTTCACTTTCACCATAACTATGCTTTAATACTTGGGACATTCCTTGATCTACTGTATAGATATTACCATTTGAATCTTTATATTCTTTTTCCACTTGATATTCAACACTTTGACCAGGTCGAACTTCTAATTGTACTACTTCTCCAAGAATCTTATTTGTCGAAGCATCTACTTTATAGATAGACCATTTATAAGACGTATTTTCATCCATTTTCTTATAATAAACTGTATACTCCCTAACATCACTTGAAACTACATGATGAATTATATTTTCTTGATTTTCAGCTAATCCATAATAAATATCATTGATTTTCATTGTTTTTGGAAGCATATATGTATAATCTTGATCATTTACATGAAATGATTTTTGCATCAATACATCATTTGTTCCTTCTTCAACGTATTTTAAAGCGACATCATAATCCGTTGTATTATTTGGATTATAATAAGTAATTGAATACGTATTATCACTTGGGTCATTATAATAAACTGACTTAATTTCACTTACTTGTCCTGGAACTTTTAAATAAGTCACATCACCTATTGTATAACTATCAGGCACAGCATATACTTGAGGATTTTCAACTGTTGCTGAAGAATCTATATCAAATGTATCTTGTAAAAGAATCGTTCCTTCTTTTGTAGTAAACTGTACTTTCCCTTTAATCGTTATGGGTTGATATGTTCTATAAACAAAAATATATTGATCTTTACCTGCTTCTACTTTTTGACTTTGTTCACTCACTAAATCAAAATCCCCATATTTTTTATCAAAATAAGTCGTTCTTACTTTGATCTCACTTCCTATTTCAGAAGTAAAATCTTTATTTTTATACTTTACTTGAGCAATTTTATTTCCATTAGCATCTTGTAAATCATAGATAATAGAATAAGTTTGTGTACTCTTTGCTTGAACTGGCATTATAAAAAATAGTGACACAAAAAACACTAATGAAAATATTGCTATTTTCTTTAGACATTTCATAATATCTTCTCCCTTTTTATATTAAATTTCTTCCCTTTTTTTCAAAAAAAAGAACTAAAAGTTCTACTTTTAGTTCTTAGAAAATTCCAATAATTCTAAACCTTTATTTTTATCTTGAGCCCATCTTACGCCCCAATCATTAGTGAACAATAATAATGGTTGCCCTTTTAAATCTTGAACTTTTCTTGTATCAGATGAAAGATTTAATGATTTTAAATCAGTTCCTTCTTTGACCCATCTTATATATTGATAAGGTAGAGGAGATTTATGAATTTCAACATTGTATTCATTCTTTAAACGATGTTCTAAAACTTCAAATTGTAAAACACCAACAACTCCTACAATAATTTCTTCCATACCGCCACCTAATTCAGTAAAGATTTGGATTGCTCCTTCTTTTGCAATTTGTTCAACCCCTTTAACAAATTGTTTTCTTTTCATCGTATCTTTATTACGAATCATTGCAAAATGCTCTGGTGCAAATGTTGGAATTCCTTCAAAAGCAAAATGCTTTTTACCTGTTGTAATAGTATCTCCAATAGAGAAAATACCTGGATCAAAAACACCAATGACATCTCCTGCATAAGCTTCATTTACTTCACTACGTTCATCTGCCATTAATTGTTTTGACTGATTTAATTTGATTTTTTTCTTACCTTGATAATGATAAACTTCCATTCCTTTTTCAAATTTACCAGAACAAATTCTAAAGAATGCCATTCTATCACGATGTCTAGCATTCATGTTCGCTTGAATTTTGAAAACAAAAGCTGAGAAATTTTCTTGATAAGGATCAATCACTTCACCATCTGCCGTTCTAGGAGTTGGTGGGGTTGTCATATTTAAGAAATGTTTTAAAAATGGTTCAATCCCAAAGTTAGTAAGAGCCGATCCAAAACATACAGGTGATAACTTACCAGCACGTACAGCTTCTAAACTAAATTCATTTCCTGCCATATCTAATAATTCAATATCTTCTTGTAATTTATCATAAAGTTCATCTTCCACATACTCTTTTAATTTTGGATCATCTGCTTTTAAAATTTCTGTTTCAACTTCTTTTTTTCCACCATCTACAGGAATAAAACGAATGACTTCTTGATCATTTCTTTCATAAACTCCTGCAAAACGTTTTCCAGAACCAATTGGCCAGTTAACAGGACAAGTTTCAATTCCTAATTCTTGTTCAATTTCTTCCATTAATTCATAAGGATCTCTTGCTTCTCTATCCATCTTATTAATAAAAGTGAAAATTGGAATATGTCTCATTGTACATACTTTAAATAACTTACGTGTTTGATCTTCGACCCCTTTACTCGCATCAATGACCATGACTGCACAATCCGCTGCCATTAAAGTACGATATGTATCTTCTGAGAAGTCTTGATGCCCTGGAGTATCAAGAATATTAATACAATATCCTTGGTAATTAAATTGTAATACTGAAGAGGTAACTGAAATCCCTCTTTGTTTTTCAATTTCCATCCAGTCACTTGTCGCATGCTTACTATTTTTCTTTCCTTTAACAGTTCCTGCTTGTTGGATAGCTCCTCCATAGAGTAAGAACTTTTCTGTTAAAGTGGTTTTACCAGCATCCGGATGGGAAATAATCGCAAATGTTCTTCTTTTTTCTATTTGTTGTCTTAAATCTTCCATTGCATCCTCCCATAATCTATATTTATTTTTTAATCTTTTATTTCAACAGTACAATTATTACCACAAAATGAACAGAATTACTACTATTATTTAATAAAAAAGAAAGCTCACTCACCTCTTTTACCAAATGTTGCCGTAAATCTCCCAGCTTTAGCTGTGGAGATATAAGGCAACTTTTTTAAGTTTTTATCAATAACATATATCATTAGATAACCTTCAGTGGCATAATATACTCATGAAGTACAAATCAAATAATAATGTGATCTATTCCTGTAAATATCATGTTGT
>OGXW01003380.1_pt1 | contig 10559 bp, 11 predicted proteins | sample 1576341 | NCBI WGS metagenome assembly OGXW01 (sample SAMEA3541592, study PRJEB24748) | human gut metagenome | biome: human gut; feature: human-associated habitat; material: faeces | place: China | collected 2012
GACATACACACGCACACCTGGGCCTGCATATCCGTGGGGAAGCCGGGATAGGGGCGCGTTTTGGCGGTGGCAGGGCGGAGACGGCGGTCACTGATGACTCGCACGGCATCATCAAAGGGAATAATCTTCACGCCCATGTCTTGCAGCTTGCCGGTGATGCAATCCAGATGCTTGGGAATGACATTCTGCACCAGCACATTGCCGCCGGTGGCAGCCACAGCTGCCAAATAAGTACCTGCCTCAATCTGGTCGGGGATGATGGTGTAGGTGCCGCCCCGCAGAGAATTGACTCCGCGGATTTTCACTGTGTCTGTGCCCGCACCGGAAATCCGGGCACCCATGGTGTTAAGAAAGTTGGCAAGGTCTACGATGTGCGGCTCCTTGGCGGCGTTTTCAATGACGGTCTGGCCGGGCAGCAGGGTTGCTGCCAGCATGATGTTTACCGTCGCACCCACGGAGGCCAAGTCCAGGCTCAGGCGGCTGCCCTGTAAGCCATCGCTGCCTGACCGTAAAGCAACATAGTCTTCGGTTTCTTCCACCTCTGCGCCCAGAGCCAGAAAGCCCTTGATGTGCTGGTCGATGGGGCGGGATGCAAAATTGCAGCCGCCGGGCAGCGCCACATGGGCATGGCCGAAGCGCCCCAGCAGCGCACCCATCAGATAATAGCTGGCGCGCATTTCCTGCACCAGATTGCGGTCAGGCTCGGTGCAGTGGACGGCGGTGCAATCGATTTCTACCACATGGGATTCCGGGCAGTGGATATCTGCGCCCATGCCCTCCAGGATGTCCAGCAGAATGCGTACATCGGAAATGTCGGGTACATTTTCAATGCGGCATTTGCCGCTGACCAGCAGCGCAGCCGGCAGGATAGCGACCGCTGCGTTTTTTGCGCCGCTGATGGTGACGGAGCCGTTGAGGGGCTTGCCGCCGTTAATTTCATATATGGCCAAGGATGATCCTCTCCCTGCGATAATTTCAATAAAATGCGGATTCACTCTTCTATACTAGCATAGATTCCGAATTATGTAAAGAATTTATTTCCGCAGTCCTTTGGGATAGTGGTTTTTCAGCTGATTTCCGTCTCCTTTTCCCCAACCCAGGGAGTACGCCCCCGCTTTTACCAGGCACCAGCCCCGCTCTGCGCAGGGGATAGCCTCGCCGTGGAGGTAAGCTGCCAGCTCTTTGGATTCCGGGCTAAGGGAAATTTCGTTCTTGCAGTGCTTCAGCCACAGTGCCAGGGCGTGAGACGGCTCAAACCGGTCTTTTTTCAGCGTTCCCAGTTCCAGACCGGGACGCAGCACCCGCAGTTTTTGCAGCGGCATCATCTGCCGGGGCATCCAGTACAGGGTATCGCCGAAGGCAACGGCCTGCCCCTGGGGAAGCTGAATGTCCAGCTCCTTGGCAAAGCGCAGGAAAGCGTCGGGCAGACGCTGGGGCTTTTCTGATTCCCATGCCGGGGCGGTTTCCTCACAGTCCATCTTACGCAGCACGGCGGCGAAATGTCCCTCGCCCAGCAGCTTATGAGGCCACAGCCGGTACATTCCCGGGCGGCTCTCCTGGAACCAGGGGGCGTTCACCGGTTCCGCTTCAAATTCCGGGTGGCGGGCGAGAAATGCCTCCACCGCCTCCTCGTCCTCCTGGGGGGCGAAGGTACAGGTGGAATAGACCAGCCGTCCGCCGGGGCGGAGCATGGTGGCGGCGCAGTCCAGGATTTCTGCCTGACGGCGGGCGCACATCTCCACGTTTTCTTCGCTCCAATCGGTGATGGCGGCCTCCTCCTTGCGGAACATTCCCTCGCCGGAGCAGGGGGCATCCACCATAATCCGGTGGAAGAAGCCGGGGAATCGGTCTGCCAGGGCGGCGGGGGCTTCGCCCGTCACCACGGCGTTGCCGATGCCCAGCCGCTCGATGTTGCGGGAGAGCACCTTTGCCCGCTTTTGATTGATTTCATTGCTCACCAGCAGTCCCTTTCCCTGCATTCTGCCGGCAATCTGGGTGGATTTTCCGCCGGGGGCGGCACACAAATCCAGAATGATTTCCCCCGGCTGAGGTTCCAGCAGGGCGGCGGAAGCCATGGCGCTGGCTTCCTGCAAATAGTAGACACCGGCTTCGTGATAGGGATGCAGGCCGGGGCGGCTGTCCGGGTCATAGTAATAGCCCATAGGTTCCCAGGGCACCGGCTCTCCCACAAAGGGCAGCGCCGGGATGGCACCCTTCAGGGGGTTAAACCGCAGCGCCACCGCCCGGGGGCGCTGAAGGGAGCGCAGATATTCGTCATATTCGTCTCCCAGCTGCTGCTGCATCCGGGCAAGAAATTTTTCAGGAAGCATAGATAACCTCTATCATTATAGTGTATGGGGTGGGGTGGATAGCATCCGCCCGCCGGCTGACGGGATTGAGCAGTTGGTTGAATGAAAACGGGTGCCGGTTTTGCCAAGGGCTCCCCCAGAGGTGGAGCCGAGGGCGCTTTGCGCCGGACGGGGGCAAACCCATTTATAATACTATTTTAACATTCCGTTTCCGCAATTTCAAGTGGGCGCAAAATGATTGACTTTTCCGACGGATTGTGAGAGAATATATGCTGTTAAATCAGAAATAAGAGAGGCTTTGATTATGAAGCAATCCAGAACTCATACCTGCGGCGAACTGCGTCTTTCCGATGTGGGCAAGCAGGTTACCATTGTCGGCTGGCTGGAAAACGTCCGGGAAGTCGGCTCCAATTTTGCATTCCTGGTTCTGCGGGACTACTACGGCACCACCCAGGTGGTTGTGGAAACCGAGGAAATGATGAAGCTGGTCAAGCCCATCAACAAGGAGTCCACCATCTCCGTCACCGGCACTGTCCGGGAGCGGGAGAGCAAGAACCCCAAGCTGCCCACCGGCGACATTGAGGTTGTCCCCACCGATATTCAGGTGCTGGGCAAGTGTGTCCACAATCAGCTGCCCTTTGAAATCAACAAGTCCCGGGATGCCGATGAGAATACCCGCCTGAAATACCGCTTCCTCGACCTGCGGAATCCGGCGGTGAAGAACAACATCGTGCTGCGCTGCCAGGTGGTTGCCGAGCTGCGCCGCCTGATGACCGAGCAGGGCTTCCTGGAAATCACCACCCCCATTCTTACCTCCTCCAGCCCCGAGGGCGCAAGAGACTACCTGGTTCCTGCCCGGAACCATCCCGGCAAGTTCTATGCCCTGCCCCAGGCTCCCCAGCAGTTCAAGCAGCTGCTGATGACCTCCGGCTTCGACCGCTATTTCCAGATTGCCCCCTGCTTCCGCGACGAGGACGCCCGCGGCGACCGCTCCCCCGGCGAGTTCTATCAGCTGGATATGGAGATGGCCTTCGCCACCCAGGACGACATCTTCGCCGTGCTGGAGGACGTGCTGCCCCCCATCTTCGCCAAGTTCGGCACCTACAACGTGGCCTCCTCCGCCCCCTTCCGCCGCATCCCCTACAACACCGCCATGGAGACCTACGGCTCCGATAAGCCCGATCTGCGTATCGACCTGACCTGCAAAAACGTCAGCGAGCTGTTCGTCGCCAGCGAGTTCGAGGCCTTCAAGGGCCAGACCGTAAAGATGGTGCCCATCAGCGACTGTGCCCTGACCCGCAAGCAGGTGGAGAAGCTGCTCACCGACTGCGAGGTCCAGTCCGGCAGCAAGGCCTACTGGTTCAAGGTGGACGAAAACGGCCAGCTGGCCGGCGGCATCGCCAAGTTCGTCGCCCCGGTGGAGGCCGAGCTGGGCAAGATCATCGACCTGAAGCCGGGCACCCTGGTGCTGGCAGCCGCAGGCCAATACGCCACCAAGTCCGTGGGCGTGCTTATCAAGACCTTCGGCGCCGCCTGCGAAAACCACTTTGACAAGGAGCGCTATGAGTTCTGCTGGATCGTGGACTTCCCCATGTACGAGATCGGCGACGAGTCCGGCGAGCTGGAGTTCTGCCACAACCCCTTCTCCATGCCCAACGGCGGCATGGAGGTGCTGCTGAAGGCCGAGCGCGGCGAGATCGACCCGCTGGACATCTACGCCAACCAGTACGACCTGGTGTGCAACGGCGTGGAGCTCAGCTCCGGCGCCGTCCGTAACCACGACCCCGAGATCATGATCAAGGCCTTCGAGCTGGTGCGCCTGGGCGAGGAGGACGTGAAAAAGAAGTTCCCCGCCATGTATAACGCCTTCTGCTACGGTGCGCCTCCCCACGCGGGCATCGCCCCGGGCGTGGACCGCATGGTCATGCTGCTGGCCGGCGAAAGCTCCATCCGCGAGATCATCCCCTTCCCCATGAACAAGAACGCCCAGGACATCATGATGGGCGCGCCGTCCACCGTGGAGCAGAAGCAGCTGGATGAGCTGCACATCGCCATCGTGGGCGAGGTGGAGAAGGACGACTGATGGAGACCGTCAAGCTCTACTATGAAAACGCCTTTCTGCAGGACTTCACCGCCGTGGTGGAGTCCTGCGGGGCTGTGACGGGCGGCTTTGCGGTGGTGCTGGACCGCACCGCCTTCTATCCCGAGGGCGGCGGACAGCCCGCCGACCACGGCACGCTGGGGGACGCCCGGGTGCTGGACGTACACGAGAAGGACGGCGTCGTCACCCACCTGTGCGACCGTGAGCTGCCTGTGGGCGCGGAGGTCAGCGGCCATATCGACTGGGCGCGCCGCTTCGACCATATGCAGCAGCACTCCGGCGAGCACATCGTCTCCGGTATGCTGTGCAGTGCCTTCCACTGCGACAACGTGGGCTTCCACCTGGGCGCGGATACCGTGACCATCGACTACAACGCCGACATCAGCTGGGAGCAGGTGCAGGACATCGAACGCCGCGCCAACCGGTACATCTGGGAAAACCACCCCATCCACATCTGGTATCCCTCCCCGGAGGAGCTGGCCGCCCTGCCCTACCGCAGCAAAAAAGCCCTGGAGGGGCCTGTGCGCCTTACGGAGTTTCCCGGCGCGGACCTGTGCGCCTGCTGCGGCACCCATGTGGCCGCCAGCGGCCAGGTGGGCCTGGTGAAGTTCATAGGCTGGCAGAAATTCCGGGACGGCGTGCGGCTGGAGCTGCTGTGCGGCCAGCGAGCGCTGGACCATCTCTCCGCCTGCTGGGAACAATCCCGCCAGATCGGGCAATCGCTGTCGGTAAAGCCGGAGGCATCCTTTGCCGCCGTGGAGCGGATGCAGTCCGAGCTGCTGGCCGCCAGGGAACGCGCCGCCGGATTGGATATTCCTGTTCGGGGTTCTGGTAATTACGCATCCGATGAACAGAAGGAAATCGCCCGTCTCAGACGTGAATTACGTGATGCCCAAGATGCACTTGATGTATTAAAAAAAGCAATCAACATTCTGGGAAAATGACGGAAGCCATTTATCTCGAAGTGTCTGAGAAGACGGAAGCTGCCCAAAAGGCTGGACGCCGTTTTTCCGTCTCCGGAATGTTGAAATTTTTAGGTGTCTCACGTTCAGGATATCGTGCATGGCTCCACCGCGTGCCTTCTGATACAGAAAAACGCCGTGAATCTGTAAAAGTAAAAATACAGGATATATATGATGATTCCAAGCAGAACTACGGTGCTCCGAAAATCACTGTAGAATTGCGGAAAACCGGTGAAGTCATTTCGGAAAGAACTGTTGGTACATACATGCGTCAAATGGGAATCCGTGCCCAGTGGAGCAAGCTATGGACAATTACCACAAAAGATTCTGATTTCAGCACTGAATTACAAAATATCCTCGATGAGCAGTTTAATCCTGACCGCCCGAATGCCGTCTGGTGTTCGGATATCACCTACATCTGGACAATAGACAGATTTGTCTATCTGACCAGTATTATGGATTTATTTTCCAGAAAAATCATAGCATGGACACTTTCAAAAACACTGGAAGTATCCTGCGTGATTGATACGATAAACAAAGCCAAAGCTCGCCGAAATATCGACCAGCCATTGATCATTCACTCTGATCGTGGCAGTCACTACGTTGCGACGGAATATAAAAAAGTAACAGAAAATATGCAGCGTAGTTACTCAAAGAAAGCATTTCCGTGGGATAATGCCTGCATTGAATCCTTCCATTCGATTATCAAACGTGAATGGCTCAACCGCTTTAAAATTCACGATTACAAGCAGGCATACCGCTTGATTTTCGAATATCTGGAAGCTTTCTACAATACGAAACGAATTCATAGCCATTGTAACTATATGTCACCAAATGAATTCGAACGATTGTATAAAAGAACACACACTGAGGCTGAGTTTCTGGCGGGTTAAAATGGGAAAGGTTTCTCATTTTAACTTGTACTAAATCTTGACATAGGACCTCTATAAAATACTGGCAAGCAGCCAACAGAAACCGCTATATGAGGGCATTGAAACCACGTTGACCGATGATGTGTACCACACCATCGCCAATAATGATCTTATCCAAATTATGAGCAACGAAGCTACGAAATGGAACGGCATCAAGCAAATGCTCTCCCACTTTGGTGTTTCTCCGAGTGCGGCGGTCTATTTTGGTGATGATAACGACGATATAGAACCTATAAAGAACTGCGGACTTGGTGTGGCTGTATCTAATGCCATCCCTTCCGTTCTTGACGTAGCAGATCGAGTTATTGACAGCAATGATATGGACGGTGTAGCAAAATTTATAGAGGAAAATCTTCTGTAATTGAAAGGTTGGAAATTTCGATGATAAACATATTGCTTGAAGGATTCGACATAGATGCCCCTTGGCTCTATGACGAACTCAAAAATTACATAAAGCCTAATCTCTCGGTCGCTGTTGTAGCATTTTCATTTAGAGACAATCGTGTAAAATCGTTGTCAGATTGGAACGCCTTGTATGCTAAAGGATGCGGCAAATATCACGACGGAATTGTTGGCGGTTTTACGGCGTATGGTATCCCCGAAGAAAATGTGAGTTTTATCAATTACTTTACTGATACAAAGGAAACTGCTGCGCAGAAAATCAAAAAGGCTGACATTATTTATTTCCTCGGTGGATTACCCGACCGAATGATGGATCGAATCAAAGAGTTCGATTTGTATGATATTTTGATGCAACATGATGGGATTCTGATGGGCTATAGTGCCGGTGCTGTCATTCAGTTAGCGGAGTACCATTTGTCTCCCGATGATGATTACCCCGAATTTAAGTATTATGAGGGGCTTCCTTATTTGAATGATTTTTATATGGAAGTCCACTATGAGGGAACGACGGTACAGAATGAGTCGATACAGCGTGTGCTTGCTGAACGTGGAAAAACCGTGTACGCAACTGCTGTGCGATCTGGCGCAATTCTCGTGGATAATGGAAACCTTAAACTGCTCGGTGATGTCAAGGTGTTTGGCAGATAGAGCTACGGAGAAAAGATATGAATTTTGTAACGAAAGAACCAATAAACAAAGGCTGGTCGAGTGATAAAAAATACTGTGTTACCGACGAAAACGGCACACGGTATCTTTTGCGTGTTTCCGATATTGCGCAGCACGATACAAAACAGTCTGAGTTTAACATGATGAAACAGGTCGCTTCTTTTGGAGTGCCTATGTGCCAACCTATCGAGTTTGGCACTTGTGAGGATGGCGTATATTCCATCCAAAGTTGGATTGACGGCGAAGATGCAGAGCAGGTCATGTCGGGCTATTCTGATACCGAGCAGTATGTATATGGCTTGGAAGCGGGACGTATTCTTCGCAAGATCCACTCCATTCCTGCTCCTGCGACACAGGAAGATTGGGAAATCCGTTTTAACCGTAAAATGGATTATAAGATCAAAAAGTATGGTGAGTGCCCCATCAAGTATGAGAACGGACAGGCATTTATCGACTACATAAACGAAAACCGTCATTTGCTGAAAGACAGACCGCAGGTGTATCAGCATGGCGATTATCACATCGGCAACATGATGATCGACAGAGACGGTCAGCTCCACGTTATAGACTTTAACCGTAATGATTACGGTGATCCGTGGGAAGAATTTAACCGTATTGTGTGGTGCGCTCAGAAAGCTCCTCTCTTTGCTTCCGGTATGGTGAACGGATACTTTGATGATAACGTACCTATGGAGTTTTGGAGATTGCTTGCTCTTTACATTTCAAGCAATACTCTCTCGTCTGTATATTGGGCAATTCCGTTCGGACAGGACGAAGTGAATACCATGCTGAACCAAGCCAAGGAAGTTCTGTCTTGGTATGATAATATGCGTAATCCAGTGCCGACATGGTATTTCAAAGGATATTATCTGCAATACATCGACGGGATTCCTTTCAAGCTGAAAAGTGCTTTTGATTTCAGCTTTATGAAAGAGTATGGAACGGTGTTCAAGGTTTACGATGACCAGGATTCCGGAAACATCTGCTTTGGTACTGAAAAAGACGGTCAGCGTTATTTCGTTAAGTTCGCCGGTGCTCCTACCGAGCAGTTTGGCGGCGATCCGGCAGATGCTATCTCCAGATTGAAAGCTACTCTCCCTATTTACAGCGATCTGAAGCACGAGAATCTGATCGAACTTATTGAAGCCAAGGAAATTGGCGACGGGTTCGCTATGGTATTCAAATGGGCTGATAGCGATTGTATGGGCAGAATGTACCCTGCGGCACACCGTCGCTTTATGCAGCTTCCCATCAATGACAGGCTCGCCGTGTTCAGCGACATACTGAGCTTCTTGGAATGTGTTGCTTCACGCAAATATGTAGCCATAGATTTTTATGACGGCAGCATTATGTATGACTTTGCGAACGGAAAGACGACGATCTGCGATATTGACCTTTTCCACAAACAACCGTGCGTCAACGATATGGGACGTATGTGGGGCAGCTCCCGCTTCCAATCTCCGGAGGAATATCAGCTCGGAGCTGATATTGATGAAATTACGAACGTCTATACCCTTGGTGCTACCGCTTTTGCGCTCTTTGGTGAGTATAACCGCACACGAGAAAAATGGCAGCTCAGCGACAAGTTGTTTGAGATTGCCACGAGAGCTGTGAGTGATGATCGTACCAAGCGTCAGCAATCAATCAGACAGTTCACGGCAGAATGGGAGGCGGCACAATAATGAAAGCTATTGCATTTTGCGGACTTGCGTGTTGCGTTTGCTCCGAAAATAAAGGCTGTGTAGGTTGCCAAGACGGAGGCTGTGAAAGCCACGGCTGGTGCAAAAACTATAACTGTTGTAAAGAAAAAGGGCTGAACGGCTGTTGGGAATGTTCTGAATTTCCTTGCACCGGATGTATGCTTGATAAACCCCGTATTCGTGCTTTTGCAAAGTTTGCAAGAAGATACGGTGTAGAGGAACTTGAAAAATGCCTCCTTAGAAATAAGGAAATAGGCATTGTTTATCACTATGAAGGTCAGCTCGTTGGCGACTACGACAAGTGCCAGACCGAAGAAGAAATCATTGAAATGATTAAGACCGGAAATAAGCTGTTCGGTCTGCCGTGTTACTGTGGTCATGATTGTTCAAAGTGTGTTACCTATATTGCAACGCAAACCAATAATGAAGATCTGCGCAGACAGGCTCAGAGCTTTTATAAAGAGATTTTTGGACTTGACATTCCTCTTGAAAAATTCTACTGCAACGGTGGCAGATCAAAGAACGTGTTTGAGTTGTGCAAGGAGTGTCCCTTCAAAAAGTGTTGTATAGAGCGAGGTATAGATGCTTGTAGTAAATGCTCGGAATACCCCTGCAAAGAGATTTTGGACTATCAAGAAAAGTATGTAAATAAGTGCAATCAACTGGAGAATTAGCGATGACCATAGAAGAAATAAAAATTCGTCAGATGGCAAATCAACATTTGCTCAAACCGACAGATAAAATGACCGTCCTCCATGATCTTTGCGGTGTTCAAGCGCAATTCATGGTGAACGCTATGCACTCGCTGAAAATAAGATGCTCAGATTATAATGAAGATACTGTCAAAGACGGGCTTGTTAAAAACTGGACTGTCAGAGGAACAGTCCATGTGTTTGCGGAAGATGATCTACCCTTATTTATTCATTGCAATAATGGGCAGGATTATCTTCGTAACGATTGGCGTGGATATACGTTTTGGAATCAGCGTGATAAATGGGCACTTACACCGGAGAGACAGGCTTATTTTGCTAATGTGATCTTAGAGGCTCTTAAATGTTCCGAGCTGACAAGAGAAGAATTAAAGGATGTCTGCAGACAAAACGGTATGACCGAACCGGAAGAAAGCAGTATGTTCGACCAATTGGGGGCGGCGTTCGTGAAATGTGCGAACGTGGATTTATAAACTATGTTGTCCAGGAAAAGAAGTGCTACGAGTATGCAAACTTTGTAGAAGATACGATACAACTTGTAATTCAACAGTTTGTTGAGAAAAAATTGATGTGAGAATACATAATTATTGAACAATTTGTAACTTTTGCAGAAAGCCCCCTTGACAAATTCCGTCTTGGTTGACGATACTGTTATTGTTCCCTACAATTTCATCATCACGAGAAAGTCTTTCGTAGAGGGCAGTAATCTTTTCATTTTCTGCTTTTTTTATTCTCATTTTTTGTCCTTTCTTGTGCTTTTTTCTTAACTACCCTTTA
>OGXW01003382.1_pt1 | contig 10556 bp, 7 predicted proteins | sample 1576341 | NCBI WGS metagenome assembly OGXW01 (sample SAMEA3541592, study PRJEB24748) | human gut metagenome | biome: human gut; feature: human-associated habitat; material: faeces | place: China | collected 2012
CCTGGGCTAGGAGCTTTTGGGCCTTCAGCCCGTACTTGAACCACATGCAAAAGTTCTGTTATATATAGTAGCGGCAAAGAACCGCAACAATACTTGCTGAACTTTTAAATCAGAAATCTGATTTTACTTGATGATTCCCTCTTCTACGAAAATCTTCTTCAAGATCTGGACAGCCTGCTCAACCTGCTCTCTAGTATGAGTAGCCATGAGTGCGAAACGTACCAATGTATCCTGAGGAGCACAAGCTGGAGGAATAACAGGGTTGATGAACACACCTGCATCGTAAGCCATCTTGGTAACAACGAATGTCTTCTCAGCATCGCGTACGTAGAGAGGAATGATAGGACTCTCTGTCTCGCCAATCTCGAAACCTTCCTCGCGGAAACGCTTCAAGGCATAGTTGGTTACATCCCAGAGATTCTCGAAACGCTCTGGCTCATTCTGAATGATGTGGAGAGCCTCGAGAGCTGCTGCTGTGGCAGCTGGAGTGTTAGAGGCGCTGAAGATGTAAGTACGGCAGTTGTGACGGAGGAAGTTGATCGTATCCTTGTCTGATGCGATGAAACCGCCGATAGAAGCCAGACTCTTAGAGAATGTACCCATGATGAGGTCTACCTCATCGGTCAGACCGAAGTGGTCGCAGACACCACGACCCTGCTTGCCGAATACGCCAAGACCATGAGCCTCGTCTACCATGATAGAGCAGTTGTACTTATGCTTGAGTTTTACAATCTCAGGCAAGTTAGCCAGGTCGCCCTCCATAGAGAACACACCGTCAACAACGATGAGCTTGATAGCCTCCTCAGGGAGCTTAGAGAGCACGCGCTCCAAATCTTCCATATCGTTGTGCTTGTAGTGGAGCTGGGTAGCGAATGAGAGACGGCGGCCATCTACGATACTTGCGTGGTCGCGGTCATCGCAGATAACATAGTCGTTACGACCTACTACGCAAGCCAAGACACCCTGGTTAACAGAGAATCCTGTAGAGAAACACAAAGTTTCATCCTTGCCCACAAACTCAGCAAGCTCCTTTTCGAGCTGCACGTGCAAATCGAGCGTACCATTGAGGAAACGGCTTCCTGCACAACCAGAACCATACTTGTCGAGCGCAGCCTTAGCTGCATCAATAACACGCTGGTCGTTAGTCAAACCCTGATAAGCATTAGAACCGAACATCAGAATCTTATGACCATCGATGTCGGTTACCTCTGTCATCTGCTTACTTGTGATCTCGCGGAAATATGGATACACACCGGCAGCCATATACTTCTGAGGTTCACGATAATTCTTGTATCTTTCTTGTAATTGTCCCATTATTAATAGGTGTACTTTATTATCTTTTTTTATACTTTTCTAACTTTCAGGGTGCAAAGATACAAAAAAGAACTCAATAAATGGCTTTTTTTATAAGAAAGTTTACTTTTATAGTTTTTTTAATCGATATTTCTTGTTATTTTGGGTATTTTTATTACTTTTGCAGCCTAAATTTTACAAACTCTTGACTATATAATGAAGAAAAAGATACTTTTCATCATGAATCCGATTTCAGGAACAGCCAGCAAGGCGGCAGTTCCCAGTCTGATAGATTCTGTTTTGGACAAAGAGCTTTTTGAGTACGAGATAAGAATGACTGAAAGAGCTGGGCACGCTTCGGAAATTGCTACCGAAGCGAAGAACAACCATGTACATGTGGTTGTAGCGGTTGGTGGTGACGGAACCGTCAACGAGGTGGCCCGCTCACTGGTTCACTCCGATACTGCCCTCGGCATTCTGCCTTGCGGTTCGGGCAACGGACTGGCAAGACATCTGCTGCTCCCGATGAACCTGAAGAAATGCATAGAGGTCATCAACCAATGCCAGATTAGAGATCTGGATTATGGTGTCATCAACGACCACCCGTTCTTCTGCACCTGCGGCATGGGCTTTGACGCTTTCGTCAGCATGAAGTTTGCCGAGAGCGGCAAGCGTGGTCCTATCACTTATGCAGAAAATATCCTGCGCGAGGGATTGAAGTATAAGCCTGAGACTTACACGCTGGAGGACGAGACGGGCACCAAGCAGTATAAGGCGTTCCTCATTTCCTGCGCCAACGCATCTCAGTATGGCAACAATGCCTATATTGCCCCTCAAGCATCCATGAGCGACGGTTTGATGGATGTCGTCATCATGGAACCATTCGATGTAATCGAGGCGCCTCAGGTAAGTTTCGACATGTTCAACAAGACGTTGGACAAGAACTCGAAGATCAAGTCGTTCCGCTGCAAGAAGCTCCATATCACCCGCAGTCAGCCAGGCGTAATCCATTATGATGGCGACCCTGTAATGACGGGTGCAGAGATTGATGTTCACCTGGAAGAAAAGGGAATCAAGATGCTGGTGAACCCGTTTGCCAACAAGAACGACCGCAAGCCGAACATGATTCAGTCTGCCTTTGCCGATTTCTTCAACGACTTCAATGCCGTGCGCGATGATATCCATAAAGACATCCAGCGCCAGAGCAAAAGAGTAGAAGCTATCAGCAAACTGGTACAGAAGAAGCTGAACCTTTGAAACAATGTTAAATGTTAAATGTTAAATGGTGATTTCCCTGAAGTTTCGCAAGTAAGCTCAGTTAATCATTAAACGCTATCCATTCAACATTTAACATTCAACATTCAACATTCAACATTCAACATTCAACACTCCTAGAAAAGGTAGAATTCTTCCATTATTTTCCTATACCATTCCGAGCGGTTTCCCTGCGAATCCATCATCGTTTCAACACACTCTTCGTAAGGCGAAATGCGATGCTTGGCAAAACTCAGCATAAAGCGCTTTGGCTGCTTGCGCTCCACCGTCTTCACACCACACTTCCGTATAAGATAAAAGCCTAAGATACAAGACTCTGCAACAAACTGCTCCACTACTTCTACGGGAACAATTGCAGAGAAAATACCATCATCAGAAAGTAACCGTTTTACACCCGCAAACAAATCGCGGAACGGAAGACTGTCCGTATGTCTCGCCATCGTCCTCTTACTGTCCGGATTTTTCAAGCTATCTACAAAGAACGGAGGATTGCTCACTATCGCATCAAAAACACCGGCAGCCTTCAAATCTTCAGCAGTCTCCAAAGCCTCAGCAGTTTCCGAAGCTCCCCCGAAATCCTGCAGTCTGCAGCATTCTATTTCCACCCTGTCGCGAAACGGACTTGCCATCACATTCTCCCTCGCCTGTCCGCAGGCATCAGCATCCATATCAATCCCCACTACCTCAGCTTCAGGAAAACGCTGCGCCATCATGAGCGAAATCAGTCCCGTTCCGGAACCAATGTCCAGAACCCGCCTGCCACCTTGCGCCCATGCACCCAGCAAAACGCCGTCAGTTCCCACTTTCATGGCACAACGGTCTTGCTCTATCTCAAACTGTTTAAATCGAAAATTACCCATAAATTCTTCTGTCTCTTTACAGAAGAAAACGAATGCGCCGCCGATTTATTTTATCGCAAACAGCAGAAATTGCCACTTCCACCTGCAAAAGCAGCTACTTACATCTATAAAAACGGGTACTAATATATAGAAAAAGCAATTTTATTATTAAATAATCTATCATCTTCCACGATATTTCACAAAAAATGAGTACCTTTGCACGGAAAATAGAAATCATAACAAAAAAATGGATAATAGAAGAACAAGTACCCGAATACAAATGATTGCAGATTACGAGGGCGACCCGAAAACCCTGATCGAAGACCAGGAAGAAGGCTTGTACCCTACCCTCTGCATGCGAGATATTGTAGTTTTCCCTACCAACATGACCCCTATCGTTGTGGGCAGAAAGGAAAGTCTGAATCTCGTCCGGATGCTGGAAAAGAAACCAGACACCATATTCTGCGTATTCTGCCAGAAGAACAAAGATACAGAATCACCCTACGAAGAAGACCTCTACCCTGTAGGTGTCTTCGCCAAACTCATCAAGGTGATTAAGATGCCTGGCACAGACCAGATGAGCATCATCATCCAGGGTCTGGGCAGATGTCAGATGAAACATCTCGTTCAAAAAGAGCCTTACACAGTAATTCACGTAAAAAGTCTTCCGGAGAAATGGCCTGACGAGAACAACGATGAACTCTTCAGAATGCTCTACGAGAACTTCCATTACGAAGCGACAGACTATATCAAATCAAACGCCAACTATACTGATGAGGCCATCCAGGCAATCAACGAACTCTCGAGCATTCACATGCAGTGCAACTTCATGTGCTCCCTCCTCCCTTTCTCCATCGAGGATAAAATCAAGATGCTGAAAGAGGAAAATCTCAGCGAGCGCATCATGATTGCCATCAGATCCCTGAACAAGGTGCGCCATCTGCTACGCATACAGACTGAGATTGAGAACAAAACCCACTACGACCTTGATGAACAGCAGAAGGAATACTTCCTCAAGCAGCAGATCAAGAACATCAAGGAAGAACTGGGAGAAGGAAACGCCAGTCCGGAGAAGAAGGAGATTCTGGAGAAGGCGAAACAGAAGAACTGGAGCGAGGAAACTGCCAAGATCTTCAAGAAAGAAATTGCCAAGCTCGACACCCTGAACCCGCAAAGTCCTGACTATTCGATACAGATAGGATTCCTGCAGACCATGGTAGATTTACCTTGGAACTCCTACACCCAGGACGACCTCAGTCTGACCCGTGCCAAGCGCATTCTGAACCACGACCACTACGGCATGGAGAATGTGAAGGAGCGCATCCTGGAATTCCTCGCCGTAAGAGCACTGAACGGCGGCGGCAAGAGTCCTATCCTCTGCCTCTACGGTCCTCCGGGCGTAGGAAAGACCAGTCTGGGCAAGAGCATCGCAGCAGCCATGAAGCGCAAGTATGTACGCATGTCGCTGGGCGGTCTGCACGATGAAGCCGAAATCCGCGGTCACCGCCGCACCTATGTGGGAGCCATGCCTGGCCGCATCATCAAGAACATGCTGAAGGCAGGCAGCAGCAATCCGGTCTTCATCCTCGACGAGATTGACAAGGTGGCGCAGAGCAATTTCAATGGTGACCCTGCATCAGCCCTGCTCGAAGTGCTGGACCCGGAACAGAACAATGCCTTCCACGACAATTATCTCGATATGGATTACGACCTCTCCAAGGTACTCTTCATCGCCACAGCCAATGACCTGAGCGTCATTCCGCGTCCGCTCCTCGACCGTATGGAGCTGATAGAAGTAGGCGGCTACATCACCGAAGAGAAGACAGAGATTGCCAAGCGCCACCTCGTACTGGAAGAGCTGGAAAGCACCGGACTCGACAAGGTTTCGCCGAAGGTAAGTTTCAACAAGAATGCCCTCGAGTTCATCATCGAGCACTATACCCGGGAGAGCGGCGTAAGACAGCTGAAGAAGCAGATTGACAAGAGTCTGCGCAAGATGGCTTACAAACTGGCCTGCAACCAGGAGCTGAAGAACTACACCATCACCCCTGCCGAAGTAAAAGACCTGCTGGGCAATCCGCCGTTCAACCGCGACATCTACCAGGGCAACGACTATGCAGGAGTGGTAACCGGACTGGCCTGGACCTCAGTGGGCGGCGAAATCCTCTACATCGAAACCTCGCTCAGCAAGGGCAAGGCAGGCAAGCTCACCCTGACCGGAAATCTGGGCGACGTGATGAAGGAATCAGCCATTATCGCACTGGAATACGTCAAGTCGCACATTGACCTGCTGCAGGTAGACTACCGCATCTTCGAGCAGTGGAACCTCCACATCCACGTGCCTGAGGGAGCCACCCCGAAAGACGGTCCTTCAGCCGGAATCACCATCGCCACCAGCATCGCCTCAGCCATCACCCAGCGCAAGGTGCGTGCCAACACAGCCATGACCGGCGAGATAACCCTCCGCGGCAAAGTGCTCCCGGTAGGCGGAATCAAGGAGAAGATTCTGGCAGCCAAGCGGGCAGGAATCAAGCACATCGTGATGTGCAGGGAGAACCAGAAGAACGTAGAGGAAATACCGGAGAAATATCTCAAGGGCGTAGACTTCCACTATGTAGAGAATGTGGCTGACGTCTGGCAGTTCGCGCTGACCGACGAGAAGGTGAAAAACCCTACAGACTTCAGCATTGAGGAAAATGATAAAAAAGAATAGAAATGAAATTTGAATTACAAGTAACAGATAAAGCAAGCGATGCGCGTACAGGCATCATCACCACCGACCACGGACAGATCAAGACCCCAATCTTCATGCCCGTAGGAACCGTAGGAAGCGTGAAGGGCGTCCACTTCGAGGAACTCAAGAAGCAGGTCATGGCACAGATTATCCTCGGAAACACCTATCACCTCTACCTGCGCCCAGGTCTTGACGTCATCAGGGCAGCAGGCGGCTTGCACAAGTTCAACGGCTGGGACCGTCCTATCCTCACCGACAGCGGCGGCTTCCAGGTCTTCTCGCTCACCGGCATCCGCAAGCTCAAGGAAGAAGGCTGCGAGTTCCGCTCCCACATCGACGGCAGCAAGCACTTCTTTACACCGGAGAATGTGATGGACACCGAGCGCATCATCGGAGCCGACATCATGATGGCCTTCGATGAATGTCCGCCGGGACAGAGCGATTACCAGTACGCCAAGAACAGCCTCATGCTCACCCAGCGCTGGCTAGACCGCTGCATCAAGCGGTTCAATGAGACCGAGCCCCTCTACGGCTATCAGCAGAGCCTCTTCCCTATCGTTCAGGGCTGCACCTTCCCGGACCTGCGCCGCGAAGCAGCCAAATACATTGCCGACAAGGGAGCCGACGGAAATGCCATCGGCGGACTTGCCGTAGGAGAGCCTACCGAGGTGATGTATGAGATGATAGAAGTAGTGAACGAAATCCTGCCGAAAGACAAGCCGAGATATCTGATGGGCGTAGGAACCCCGCAGAACATCCTCGAAGCCATCGAGCGCGGCGTAGACATGTTCGACTGCGTAATGCCGACCCGCAACGGCCGCAACGCCATGCTCTTCACCTATCAGGGCACGATGAACATGCGCAACAAGAAGTGGGAGAAAGACTTCAGTCCGGTAGATTCAGACGGCTGCGACATCGACCTCGTAACTACGAAGGCCTACCTCCACCACCTCTTCAAGGCCCAGGAGCTGCTGGCGATGCAGATAGCCAGCATCCACAACCTCTCTTTCTATCTGCGCCTCGTGACCGATGCCCGCCATCATATCGAGCAGGGCGATTTCGTGGCATGGAAGAATTCCATCATCGACCAGCTTGGCCGAAGAATTTAAGTAAGCAAGCATCATGAAAGATTTTAAGAAAATAAGAAAACACCGCCGGCTCTACCGCACCGGCCGATGGGCTTCCCGCAAGTTCGGGTGGCTCATCAGGGCTGTGCACTGGCTGGCTCACAAGCTCCGGTTCCTGCGCATATTCAGGTTTCTCAACCCGTTCAGGTACGTCAAGAAGCTCGACTGGTACATTATCAAGAAGTTTCTGGGCTACTATTTCTTCTCCATCGCCCTGATCATCTCCATCGCCATCGTCTTCGACTTCAACGAGAACCTGTCAAAATTCACAGAGCACCATGCACCAGCGCGCGCAATCATCTTCGATTACTACGCCAACTTCGTGCCCTATTTTGCCAACCTCTTCAGTGCGCTGTTCGTGTTCGTGGCGGTCATTCTCTTCACCACCAAGCTGGCAAGCAATTCCGAAATCATCGCCATCCTGGCGTCGGGAGTATCCTTCAAGCGTCTCCTTCGCCCATACATGATTACCTGCGTGCTGCTCTCAGCCCTCTCCTTCGGACTCTCAGCCTACGTCATTCCCCACGGAACCGTCATCAGGCAGAACTTCGAGACGATGTACAAGAACAAGAAGAAGAATACCAGTGCCGAGAATGTACAGCTGCAGGTAGACAAGGGAGTGATTGCCTATATGCAGCATTACGACAACAGCATGAAACGCGGCTACGGATTCTGTCTCGACAAGTTCCAGGACAAGAAACTCGTAAGCCACCTCACAGCGATGGACATCCAGTACGACACCATTTCCGACAGCAAGTATCACTGGAAGCTGAGCAACTGGAAAATCCGCAAGCTCCAGGGCATGAAGGAGCATATTACGAGCGGAGCGCAGAAGGACACCATCATCATGATGGAACCTACCGACCTGGTCTATTCCAAGGGTCAGCAGGAAACCTTCACCAGTCCTGAGCTCCGCGATTACATCTCCAAGCAAATCAACCGCGGTTCGGGCAACGTAGTGCAGTACGAGGTAGAATACCACAAGCGCATCGCCTCTTCCTTCGCCTCGTTCATCCTCACCATCATCGGCGTCTCCCTCTCAGCCCGCAAGCGCAAAGGCGGCATGGGAGCAGCATTGGGCGTAGGACTTGCGCTGAGTTTCGGCTACATCATGCTGCAGACGGTTTCTGCCACCTTCGCCATTCAGGCCAACTTCCCGCCTGTCCTAGCAGCGTGGCTTCCAAACTTCCTCTTCGCCATCGTAGCCTACTTCTGCTACCGCAAGGCACCGAGGTAATTATCAATTAATAATTAAGAGTTTATAGTTTATAGCAGCCATGCTCCCCTATAAACTATAAACTGTAAACTGTAAACTATAGAAGAATGTATTTCGACGAATTAGATTTAAACGACAACGTGCTCGACGCATTATATGACATGCGCTTCGACACATGCACTCCAGTACAGGAAAAGTGCATTCCAGAGATATTAGAAGGTCACGATGTATTGGGTGTAGCCCAGACCGGAACCGGCAAAACCGCAGCCTATCTGCTGCCAGTATTGAGCAAGCTCGATGACGGCGGTTATCCGAAAGACGCCATCAACTGCGTCATCATGTCACCAACCCGCGAGCTCGCCCAGCAGATAGATCAGGCGATGCAAGGCTTCGGCTATTACCTGCAGGGCGTGAGCAGCGTAGCCGTATACGGCGGCAACGACGGCAACCGTTACGATCAGGAGTTGCGCAGCCTCCGCATGGGCGCCGATGTAGTCATCGCCACCCCGGGCCGCCTCATCTCCCATATCTCTCTGGGCAATGTAGACCTCAGCAAGGTAAGCTTCTTCATCCTCGACGAGGCCGACCGCATGCTCGACATGGGTTTCTCTGACGACATCAAGACCATCGCGGCAAAACTGCCAAAGACCTGCCAGACCATCATGTTCTCGGCAACCATGCCTGAGAAGATAGAAGAACTGGCTAAGACCCTGCTCAAGAATCCGGTAGAAATCAAACTTGCCGTCAGCAAGCCAGCCGAGAAAATCAAGCAGGAAGCATACGTATGCTACGAAACCCAGAAGATGACCATCATCAAGGACATCTTCAAGGCGGGCGACCTGAAGCGTGTCATCGTCTTCAGCGGCAGCAAATTCAAGGTGAAGCAACTCGCAGCCTCCCTCCAGCAGATTGGAGTAAACTGCGGAGCCATGCACAGCGACCTGGAACAGGCTGAGCGCGATGATGTGATGTTCAAGTTCAAGAGCGGACAGTATGATGTTCTCGTAGCTACCGACATTGTGGCGCGCGGAATCGACATCGATGATATTGAGATGGTCATCAATTACGATGTTCCTCACGATACAGAAGATTACGTTCACCGCATCGGCCGTACAGCCCGTGCCAACCGCGATGGTAGAGCCATCACCTTCGTGAGCGAAGAAGACCAGTACTGGTTCCAGCAGATAGAGAAGTTCCTGGAGAAGGTGGTAGACAAAATGCCTCTCCCTGAGGGATGCGGCGAAGGTCCTGAATACATCAAGCTTAACAAGCCGAAGAAGAAAGGCGCAAACGGAAGAAACAACAGACGCGGTAACGGCGGAAACGGCGAGGGCGGAAAGAACAGCGCCAAGAACCGCCGACAGAAAGACCGCGACCAGACTTCTCATAAGCGTAAGCCAAACAAGCCAAACGAGCGTCAGGAAAAAGCACCACGCAGCAACGAACAGCAGCCACAGCAGCCACAGCAGGGCAATAACAAGCCTCAGCAGAAAAACGGCAAGCAGCCACAGCAGGGCAACAAGCAGCAGAACGGAAAGCAGCAGCCACAGCAGGGCAACAGGCAGCAGAACGCAAAGCAGCAGAACAGAAAGCCAGCCCAGCCAGGCGAGCAGCCAAAGAACAACAACAGCCAGAAGCGCCGCAATAACAGCAATAACAGCAACCAGCAGCGCCCAGGCACCGAGAACAATGTTCGCCCAGGCAGCAACGGCCGTGGCAGAGGCGTAGCCCAGAAAAAGGGCGACAAGCCGGCAGCACGCAAGCACACCCCTATCGTAAATCCACAGAAGAAAGAAAACGCTGTGAAGACATTCATCAAGCGCATCTTCGGATTCAAGAAATAGGAAATAAATTATCTTTTAAAAGGAAAGAGGAATGATGAAAGAGCTATCCCTCACCCCGCTCATGACCATCAGCCTCACACTGACGATCGGAATCATCATAGCCAAATGGGGCTATGATGATTTCAACATGCGCTTCTGGCTCATCATCTCCATCATTTCATGCGCCCTTGGCAGCATCATCTTTTTCCTTACTGAGTTCTTAAGCCAAAAAACTTACTTCAGCAGGAG
>OGXW01003383.1_pt1 | contig 10553 bp, 12 predicted proteins | sample 1576341 | NCBI WGS metagenome assembly OGXW01 (sample SAMEA3541592, study PRJEB24748) | human gut metagenome | biome: human gut; feature: human-associated habitat; material: faeces | place: China | collected 2012
CAACAAAACGAATTGTAATAGGAGTCGCAGCTTTTGTGGCAGTCATTTGCGGGCTATCTTATCAATCTCATCAATGAACACAATTCCCCTTTCTGCTGCAGCCACATCATAATCAGCAACCTGCAACAGACGCGACAAGATGCTTTCAACGTCTTCACCCACATAACCTGCTTCAGTAAATACAGTGGCATCAACAATGGTGAAAGGAACATCCAACATCTTAGCTATTGTACGCGCCAACAAGGTTTTACCTGTACCGGTACTACCAACCATGATGATATTACTCTTTTCGATTTCTACACCATCTTCATCCTTTGGCTGCTGCAAACGCTTGTAGTGGTTATATACAGCGACAGCCAAATTGCGCTTAGCCTGATCCTGACCGATGATATATTCATCCAGGTATTTTTTGATCTCTACAGGCTTTGGCACCTCTTTGAGAACAAACTTACCCTCTCCAGCTTTAGGAGCTAAGACTCCTGTAGACTGTATAATATCATAAGCCTGCTTAGCACAATCTTCGCAAATGAAGCCATTGATACCCGTGATGAGTAATCTGACTTCTTTTTCTGATCTTCCACAGAAGCTACATACTTTCTTTGGCATATTATAATTATTATCTCTTCTTGCGCACCTTATTATATATACGCATATTTACTTAAAACAATTCGTTATTTACGAATCAACACATTATCTATCATTCCATATTCCTTGGCTTCTTCAGCTGTCATCCAATAGTTACGGTCGCTATCAGTATAAACCTTATCATAAGGAGTATGAGAATGGTCTGAAATGATAGTATACAATTCCTTTTTCATCTTCAAGATTTCGCGAGCCTCAATCTCAATATCAGAAGCCTGACCCTGAACGCCACCTAATGGCTGGTGAATCATGACACGGCTATGTGGCAAAGCAGAGCGTTTACCCTCCTGGCCAGAAACGAGCAGCACGGCAGCCATAGAAGCAGCCATACCTGTACAGATAGTAGCTACATCGCTAGAGATAAACTGCATGGTATCATAAATACCCAAACCAGCAGTAACGCTACCACCAGGGCTGTTTAAATAGATAGAAATATCCTTACCACTATCTACAGAATCAAGATACAGCAATTGCGCCTGCAATGTATTTGCTGTGTAGTCATCAATCTGTGTACCCAGGAAGATGATACGATCCATCATCAAGCGAGAGAATACATCCATCTGAGTAACGTTCAACTGACGCTCCTCCAAGATGTAAGGGTTCATATACTGAGCCTGTGCCTTAATTACATCATCAAGCACCATACCATTCATACCAAGATGCTTGGTTGCATATTTTCTAAAATCATTCATATCTATATAGTATTTTACGTCTTAAACCATACGAAAAAAGAGGTTATCGACCCTTATTTCTCGTTCGGTGGAACAAAGATAATAAAAAAAGTCGATAACCTCGTATTTATTTGAAGTTTTTTTTCAAAAAAATGTTATTCCTGCATCATCTTGTTGAAATCTTCTACAGAAATCTCCTTTTCGTTAAGCTTTACTGCTGTTTTCAGAGATGCAGCCAACTTACGATCGATAGAGCGATCTACAAGTGCATCTGTAGCGTCACCCTTCTTGAGGATTTCCTTAGCATAGTTCTCAATGTACTCCTCAGGAATGTTGTTCATACCATACTGAGCGAACTGAGCACGAGCTGCCTCCTTAGCTGTCTCCATCAGGTCATTGTCATCAACCTTGATATTCTGAGCCTTGATAAGCTGCTCCTTGATAAGATGCCATGTCAACTCCTTGATGCTCTCAGCATAGTTTTTCTCTACGAACTCCTCGCCCTTATCCTTGTTGTTAGCCAACATGATACGCTTCAAGAGTGCATCTGGGAACTGCAATTCACCAACCTTCTTCTCGCAGTGCTCGCGAACATCGAGGATGAACTTATAATCTGAGTCGTTAACGAGCTGTGCCTGCAAGCCCTCTGCAATCTTAGCACGGAAAGCAGCCTCGTCCTTCACGTCAGTATCCTCACCGAGAACCTGCTTAAAGAGCTCTTCGTTGATTTCATGCTTCTTGAAACGCTGGATTTCTGTAATCTGGAAGCTGAACTCTGACTCCAAGTCCTTAACAGCTTCACGCTCAATCTTCAGGAGTGAAGAAACCTCAGTATCGTTCTCTGGATAAGCCTTCTTAGGGTTGAATGTAATTACATCACCGAGCTTAGCATCGTTGAAGAGATTCTTCTGCTCGTCAACCTTGATGTAGCTAGGCATCAGGATAGCACCCTCTACAGTGATACCACCTTCCTTGGTATTGCCATTTTCATCAAGCTCACGCAAGTCACCCTTCAAAAGGTCATTCTCCTCGTACTTCTCACCCTTCTCATAGCTACCTGCACGCTGAGCGTACATATCAATCTGCTGATCGAGAATCTTATCATCAACTGTGATGTTATAATAATCAACCTTGTCGCGACCATTGAGAGTTACCTTGAACTCTGGAGCAACAGCGATATCAAACATAAATGTGAAAGAAGTACCATTCTCCAAGTCAGCTGGCTCCTGCTTCTCTGATGGGAGAGGCTCACCGAGCATCTGGATATTGTTGTCCTGTACATACTTGTAAATCTGCTGACCAACGAGCTTGTTGATAGCTTCCATTTTTACAGATGGACCGAACTGACGCTTAATCATACCCATAGGAGCCTGACCAGGACGGAAACCTGGAACATTAGCCTTCTTACGATAATCTTTCAATGTCTTCTCGACATCATTCTTGTAATCTTCCTCTTCGACAACGAGGGTCAAAAGACCATTAATCTTGTCAGGATTTTCAAATGAAATTTTCATCTTGATATTTGTTATTTTATTATTGTTAATATTTTCTTTAATTCTACAGTTTTCGTGTATAACCGCAATTGGCTTGCAAAATTACACATTTTTAATGGATATACCTAATATATAAGAGAAAAAAATGATTTTTTAACCATCAGACGCTGCTTCTTTGGCTCTTTTTTGCTCATCTATGAGCTGAAAGTCCTTCTTTCTGAGCACAAAACTATTACTCAGATACTTTTCGCGCACAATCTTATTCTCTGCCAATTCCTCAGGTTTGCCCTGGAAAAGAATCTTTCCTTCGAACAGCAGATAGGCTCTGTCTGTAATGGTCAGAGTCTCCTGTACATTATGGTCGGTAATCAAAATACCGATATTGCGATACTTCAACTGCCATACAATATGCTGAATATCTTCTACCGCAATAGGGTCAACACCAGCAAATGGCTCATCGAGCATGATAAACTTTGGGTCAATAGCCAGGCAACGGGCAATCTCTGTACGGCGGCGCTCACCTCCGGAAAGCTGGTCACCCTTATTCTTACGAACCTTATTGAGACGAAACTCGCTAATAAGACTCTCTAACTTCTGCAACTGATAACTACGTGGTTTTCCTGTCATTTCCAAGACTGAAAGTATATTGTCCTCAACACTCATCTTGCGGAAAACACTGGCCTCCTGAGGCAGGTATCCGATTCCCGCACGGGCACGTTTATATACAGGGAAATTAGTAATTTCCTGATCTCCCAGAAAGACATGTCCCTCATTAGGCACAACAAGTCCAGTTGTCATATAGAAAGAAGTTGTCTTACCAGCACCATTAGGTCCAAGTAATCCCACAATTTCTCCTTGCTTCACATTGATAGAAACTCCATTGGCAACCGTTCGTTTACCATAGCGCTTCACCAATCCCTCTGTTCGCAAAACCAGAGAATTCTGATTTTGCTGTTCGTTATTGTTAATTTCGTCCATAATTAGCTAATTTGGCTGCAAAAATACTAAAAATAAAGGAAATATCGCTTATAAAATCAAAAACTATTCATAATATTGCAGTTTTTTAGAGGATTTTGGTTAATTTTGCAGCAAAATTCAGTTTTATAATAGCATGTTAATAGAAAAATGGCTTACCACCTTCGGTAAATATCTCATATTGATGGGACGTTCTTTTTCCCGTCCTGAGCGCATGCGCATGTTCTTGAAACAATACATCAAGGAGATGTCGCAATTGGGTATTGACTCTATTGGTATCGTTTTACTGATATCCTTCTTCATTGGAGCAGTTATCTGCATCCAGATGAAATTGAACATTCAGAATCCATGGATGCCACGATGGGTTTCAGGTTACACCACTCGAGAAATCATGCTTCTGGAGTTCTCATCAAGTATCATGTGTCTGATTCTCGCAGGTAAAGTGGGTTCTAATATCGCTTCGGAGTTGGGAACTATGCGTGTCACCCAACAGATTGATGCCCTTGATATCATGGGAGTAAATTCAGCATGTTACCTCATTCTGCCTAAAATCATCGGCTTGGTCACCATCATGCCATTCCTGGTTATCTTCAGTTCTGGCATGGGTATCATCGGCGCCTACGGAACAGCGTATATTGGGCATATCCTACCACCAGATGATCTGACACTCGGCTTGCAACATTCATTTAACCAATGGTTTGTATGGATGAGCATCATCAAGAGTCTTTTCTTTGCATTCATCATTTCCAGCGTATCTTCTTATTTCGGTTATACCGTAGAAGGTGGATCTGTTGAGGTTGGAAAATCATCAACCGATGCTGTTGTCTGTTCTAGTGTTTTGATTCTGTTTTCAGATGTTTTCCTCACTCAAATTCTCTCGTAAACTATGATAGAAGTTAGAAATCTCACCAAGTCGTTTGGCGACAAGGTTGTATTAGACAATATAAACGTCACCTTTGAAACAGGAAAGACTAATTTGATAATCGGACAGAGCGGTTCCGGAAAGACCGTACTCATGAAGAATCTCGTAGGATTACTTCAGCCTACAAGTGGCGAAGTTCTCTACGATGACCGTGACTTCACCCGGATGTCGAAAAAAGAAAAAGTTCTGATGCGCCGCGAGATGGGAATGATTTTCCAAAGCGCAGCCCTGTTCGACTCTTTGAATGTACTTGAGAATGTCATGTTTCCACTTGATATGTTCTCTACCATGAATTACAGGGAGCGCGTAAAACGGGCTCAGGAATGTCTTGACCGCGTCAATCTGATAGAGGCTCAGCAGAAATATCCTGGAGAAATCTCGGGTGGTATGCAGAAACGAGTAGCTATTGCACGTGCCATCGTAATGAATCCGAAATACTTGTTCTGCGATGAGCCAAACTCAGGTTTGGATCCAAAGACTTCACTTGTGATAGATGAACTGCTTTCAGGCATCACCAAAGACTATAATATGACTACCATCATCAATACCCACGACATGAATTCGGTGATGGGCATTGGTGAAAACATCTGCTTTATCTACCAGGGTCATAAAGAATGGCAAGGCAACAAAGATGAAGTGATGACCTCAACAAACGAGAAACTCAACGATTTAGTCTTTGCTTCCGATCTATTCCGCAAAGTAAAGGAGGTGGAGCTGGAAGAAGCTAAAAACAAATAAAACAGTATCGTTCAAAAAAAAGCCATCAGACCAGAAACTGGCTGATGGCTTTTTTATTACAAATTAAATACTATCTCATTTTCCAGGCATCCTTTACCTCTACCATAGGTACCACAATCTGTTCTTTAGTACTGTCACCATACACCACTTGCAAAAAAACATCAGCAACATGATGCGCTGTATCAGCTTTTGCATTCAGAACATTCACCTTAACCATACCTTTATGTTCATCTTGCTGCTGCTCAACAAACATTTTGGCATTCATCAGCAATTGATCCTGATAGCCATTTGGCAACCGATAAGGTTGATTGTAGCCGTCTACAAACTCCTTATACTTGCCCTCTAAAAGCAAATCATAATATCCCTTGGCAGCAATACCTGCAAGATAGCCAGGATCAGGTTTCTCCTCCCTACAGGAAGAAAATACCAATCCCACCATGAATATCATAAAAATCAAAAGTTTCTTCATTTTTATACACTTTGATTCTGCATTCTTCGCTTCATTTATTTACTTCTGACGAATGAAGACGTTGATAGGACAGCCATGTAATGACCAGTTCTCACGAATCTTATTCTCCAGGAAACGGCGATAGTTCTCCTTGACATACTGAGGCAAGTTTGCATAGAACACAAACGAAGGAATCGTTGTATTAGGCAACTGGGTGCAATACTTAATTTTGATATACTTACCCTTTATGCTCTGTGGAGGATATGCCTCGATAATAGGCAACATCACCTCATTCAACTTAGAAGTTCCAATATGAGCCTTACGGTTCTGGTAAACTTCCTTGGCAGTTTCCAATACTCGGAAAATACGCTGCTTAGTCAAGGCTGAAGCAAAGATGATAGGAAAGTCTACGAATGGAGCCATACGCTTGCGGATAGCATTTTCAAAAGTATCAATTACCTTCTGATTCTTCTCCTCAACCAAATCCCATTTGTTTACGACAACCACCAGACTCTTGTTGTTCTTCTGAATCAACTGGAAGATGTTCATATCCTGGGTCTCGATACCACGGGTAGCATCAAGCATCAGGATGCAGACATCACTATTCTCGATGGCACGGATAGAACGCATCACAGAATAGAATTCCAAGTCTTCGCTTACCTTGTTTTTACGACGGATACCAGCTGTATCAACCAGGTAAAAATCGAAACCAAACTTATCGTATCTGGTATAGATACTATCACGTGTAGTACCAGCAATTTCTGTCACGATATTACGATTCTCACCGATAAAAGCATTGATAATGCTACTCTTACCAGCATTCGGACGACCTACTACCGCAAAACGAGGAATATCTTCTTCGATTGCCTCCTCAGGATTATCCTGAAGTTTGTCCAGAATCATATCAAGCAAATCACCAGTGCCACCACCTGTAGCAGCACTGATACACTGAGGATCACCCAAGCCTAACTTGTAGAACTCAGCAGCCTGATAATACTCTGCGCTGTTATCAACCTTGTTAGCAACAAGGATAACAGGCAATTTGGCACGACGCAAAATTAGCGCCACATCTTCATCCCAATCAGTAAGGCCAGTGTTAACGTCTACCAGGAAGAGAACCAGGTCAGCCTCTTCTGTAGCAACAAGTACCTGCTTGCGGATAGCATCTTCAAAAATATCATCAGATTTTACAACCCAACCACCGGTATCAACAACCGAAAATTCTCTACCATTCCAACTGCACTTACCATACTGACGGTCACGAGTAGTACCGGCAGTATCACTAACGATAGCGCGACGTGATTGAGTCAAACGATTAAATAAAGTAGACTTACCCACATTAGGGCGTCCTACAATAGCTACTAAATTTGCCATAAACAGTCATTATCCTCCTTCCTTTTAGGAGGTATTCAAGGATGTGGTCCCTGCATCCAAGTTAATAATTTGCCGAAGCTGACCTTGCTCCGGCCCTCGCTCTTTTGGCGAGAGTCACTCCCTCGATTACATTCAGGGAGGAGTTATTTTAGTTGATAGTTTACAGTTGATAGTTTATAGTTATTAAGGCGTCTTTAAACTATTAACTCTTAACTATCAATTATTCCGGATTATATCCAAAGGCATCAAGTTCTCTCTGAGAGCTGCGCCAATCCTTATCAACTTTTACGAAAGTCTCCAAGAAGATTTTCTTGTCGAAGAACTTTTCCAAAGCCTTACGACTCTCGGTATTCACCTTTTTCAATGCGATACCCTGGTGCCCGATGATGATACCCTTTTGGGAATCACGTTCAACATAAATCACTGCATTAATGTGGATACGTTTTTCATCTTCCTTAAATCGCTCCACTCTTACCTCTACAGAATAAGGTATCTCCTTATCATAATAGAGCAAAATCTTTTCTCGGATAATCTCTGAAACGAAGAAACGGGCAGGCTTGTCTGTCAGCTGATCCTTATCAAAGAAAGCAGGAGATTCCGGCAAGAGTTCCTTAATGCGCTTCAAGAGCATATCCGTTCCGAATTTATTCTTCGCTGAGATAGGAAGAATCTCTGCATTAGGCAACAAAGAGTGCCATTTTTCAACAATATCACCCAACTTCTTCGGATCACTCTGATCAATCTTGTTGATAAGCAAGAGTACAGGAATCTGCATTTTCTTAACCTTTTCCAAGAATTCCATGTTCTTTTCAGGATTTTCTATCACATCAGTCACATAAAGCAGCACATCAGCATCCGCCAATGCACTCTCAGAGAAGGCAAGCATCATCTCCTGCATCTTGTAATTAGGCTTCAAAACACCAGGAGTATCAGAAAATACAATCTGCATATCATCAGTATTCACAATACCCATGATACGATGACGGGTTGTCTGAGCCTTAAAAGTTGCAATACTAATACGTTCACCCACCAATTGATTCATCAAGGTACTTTTTCCCACATTAGGGTTACCTACTATATTAACGAAACCAGCTTTATGCATAAAAAATTGAATTTAGCAAAATTTTACTATCAAGAAGTTAAGCTCTATTGTTTTTAAGCTAAAGAAACGCATCCTTACTTATTTATAGAGAAATAAGAAAGATGCGTTTCCTTATATAGATTATTATTCTATCCTATTTTTATAGATTACTTTCCGTAAGCAGCGCCATCATACGCCCACTTATAGAAAGAAGCGCCATGTACAAATCCTGCACCAAATGCTGTGAAGATGACGTTATCGCCCTTCTTCAATTGGCTTTCTGCATCCCAGAGTGCCAATGGAATTGTTGCTGCACTAGTATTTCCATAATGATCGATGTTTACAACCACCTTATCAAATGGAATTCCAGCACGCTTGGTTACTGCCTCAATAATACGGAGATTAGCCTCGTGAGGAATTACCCAGTTCACATCATCAGCCTTCAGATTGTTCATTTCCATGATCTTCATCACGTCGTTGCTCATATCTGTTACTGCGTAACGGAATACAGTACGACCTTCCTGATAAAGATAGTGCAGGCGATGATCAACTGTAAAATGTGATGGAGGGCAAACAGAACCACCAGCCTTCATGTGAAGGAAAGGCAAACCTTGTCCATCTGTACGAAGGTATGAGTTCTGAACACCAACGTTCTCCTCTTCAGTTGCCTCCACCAAAACCGCACCTGCTCCATCTCCGAAGAGAACACAAGTAGCACGGTCTGTGTAATCTACCAATGAAGACATCTTGTCAGCACCAATCACAATAATCTTCTTGTATCTACCACTCTGAATCATGCTTGCAGCAACATCAAGGGTATACAAGAATCCACAGCAAGCTGCAGAGAAGTCAAATGCGAAAGCATTCTTCAAGCCCAGCTTACCGAGGACGATAGATGCTGTAGAAGGGAACTTGTAGTCAGGTGTCGTGGTTGTTACAATCAGTGCATCGATTGTATCTGGATCAACGCCAGTCTTCTGAATCAACTGCTTGGCAGCTTTACGCGCCAGATAGCTGGTTCCGAGGCCTTCCTCTGTAAGGATGCGGCGCTCTTTGATACCCACACGGGTGGTAATCCACTCATCTGTAGTATCTACCATGCGAGACAATTCCTCGTTGTTGAGGATATAGTCTGGCACGTAGCCGCCGACACCTGTAATTACAGCATTAATTTTACCCATTATTCAGCTGCTTCCTTAACGATTGCAACCTTACCACGATAGTAACCGCAAGTAGGGCAAACTGTGTGGTATACATAGTATGCACCACAGTTAGGGCAAACTGCCAATGTAGGAGCTACTGCCTTATCATGAGTTCTTCTCTTAAGTGTACGTGTCTTTGACTGTCTTCTTTTAGGATGTGCCATAATTTTTAAATGTTTAAAATTTTAATTTTTATTTTTTCAATTTCAATAGAGCTTCCCAGCGTGGATCTACAGTTTCCTCTTCTTCCTCACCGCTTCGGGCGGCAGAATGCTCATTGAGCTTTTCAATCATAGCAGGGTTGCATTTTCCAGGTGCATGCACATGCTTGATGGGAATATTGAGATCTATAAATTCATAGATAAACCAGGCGACATCGAGTATTCCTTCGTTCTCGGCCACAGTCACCAGATCATCATCCTCTGAGTACTCTTCTCCGAATTTTACGACTAGCCTGTCATTAGTCTCAATGATTTGATCCATATCGTCCAGACAGATGTCGCATGGTATGTGAACCACTCCCTCTGTATGGAAATTGAGTTCGAAGAAGGGCGTTCTGCCTTGGACTGTAAAATTTCCTGTTTGATCTGAGCCATCGGCTGAAAAATGGCGTCGGTCTTTTTGTCCGGCGCCAGGAGCGCCAGACTTTTGGAGGACGGGAGCTCGATGTTCACCGACAGGCGGTCAGCCAGCCGCCCCAGCCGGGCGGTGAGCAGGGGATCGGCGCCGGGGATGGCCTTGGCGTGGATGTAGCCGGAAAACCCGTAGTCCTCCCGCAATAGGGTCAGGGTTCGGATCATCAGTTCTGTGGTGTAGTCGGGGCTGTGGACCACGGCGGAGCTGAGGAAGAGCCCCTCAATATAGTTGCGGCGGTAGAAGTCAATGGTGAGGTCCGCCAGCTCCCGGGGGGTGAACATGGCCCGGGGCAGGTCATTGGAGGTCCGGTTCACACAGTATTGGCAGTCGTAGACGCAGACATTGGTGAGCAGAAGCTTGAGCAGGGAGAT
>OGXW01003386.1_pt1 | contig 10546 bp, 16 predicted proteins | sample 1576341 | NCBI WGS metagenome assembly OGXW01 (sample SAMEA3541592, study PRJEB24748) | human gut metagenome | biome: human gut; feature: human-associated habitat; material: faeces | place: China | collected 2012
CAAATGCAAGGGCAATTTGTCGAAAACCAACATTTTCGTTCGACACCCAGCGACCGCATTCGACAAAAAGCGGTGCTCGCGAGATGAAATGCTCCGTTTTACCGATATTCCGCCTCTATAATTGCGCATATATCGGCAATTGTGGCCGCTAATCGGCATTTCATGTGCAATGTATCGAGTTGCCGTTTCAGATGTATGTGCGGCGGCGCAGAGTGGCAGTCTGCACCTCAAAAGGCCCTCTGAAAAACAGCGTTGATACATATACCGCCAGCGCAAAGCGGAAAGATGCCGCGCGATGCCTGCAAGGAGTTGGAGCTTGTGGCCGGATTTCCCCCGCGAGGGGGGATAAACTTCGACTCCGGACAATCTCAATAAAAAAAGCAACACCCTATCGGGAGTTGCTTTTTTGGAGCTTGTGGCCGGATTCGAACCGGCGACCTGCTCATTACGAGTGAGCTGCTCTGCCAGCTGAGCCACACAAGCATCAACGCAGATGGTAGTATAGCACACTTTGCCGGCGCCGTCAACCGCTTTTCCGGCGAAGAGAGCCTTTTGCAGGTTTTAATATGTAAATGGACAGGCTGGGTCAACTGATCCGGGCCTGTCCTTAATACTACTAGCCCTATATGGGCAGAAAGAGAGGCTCTATATGAGCGAGAAGGCAAACGAGAAGGTGTACACATTCAAAGAGCGAGAGTGGGTCGTGACCGGCTGGGCCGAGGGCAAAATGGAAGTGGAGCGCGAGGACGAGAACAAGCGGAAGTATACGGAAATGCAGCCGTACTTCCAGTTGTTCGTACTGTCCCCGGTGAGCTCCTTCAAGTCCGAGAACTACAGCGCCAGAGGCCTGAAGGCCGAGAAGCTGCGCTGTGTGTCCAACGCCGTATGGAAGGATCTCAAGCCGCTGGAAGTGGTCAATCTGTATTTCGACGATAAAAAGCGCGTGTCGCTGGCTGCGTCTACGGGCGTTACCGTCGAGCTGAACGAAGTCTCTTTCTAAGGCTTTCCATACTTCCCTGATCTCCGCAAAACGCCGGGAGGTAGCTCCTCCCGGCGTGACCCCCCCGCTAACAGGGGGTCACTACCTACAAGATAGCCGGTTAGGGGGTCTGTTATGGAAGGAAAGGAGAACATCGTTCTTTACGACTGGCTTTCATTTACAAGCAAGAACCACACCCCGGAGCAGCTCATAGAAGCGCTGGGGCTTACCCATTGTCCGTGGCAGGAGACCAAGGGCGCGCACGGCTACCGTGACCGCAAATACTTCTCCTGCATCAGCGTCCACTACAACGGCCGGGAGGACATGGGCGTATGGGTGGAGATGTCCGGCCAGGGCTGCCGGACGTTCGAGTCCCTCTCCGCCAAAAGCTGGGACGACCTGTTCGGCTGGATAGCCGCCCAGCAGCTGAAGATCACCCGTCTGGACGTGGCCTTTGATGACCACACCGGCATACTGGATATAGACGAAGTCGTGGAGGACACCCGCCGCAAGCATTACGTTAGCCGCAGCGACTATTGGGAGACCGTGCTCAGCTCCAAGGGCTCCACGGTGCAGATCGGCAGCCCGCAGAGCAAGGTGCTGGTCCGTATCTACGACAAGGCCGCCGAGCGTCACTGTGAACCCGGTACTCACTGGGTGCGTGTGGAGATGCAGCTCCGGGACGACCGGGCGCTGCAGTTCACCAAGATACCCATGACCGTGGGCGAGGCGTTCTCCGGTGTGCTGCTGAACTACCTTCGGTATGTCATTCCGGATGATACCGATACCAACAAGTGGCGCTGGCAGATGACGGATTACTGGCTGGATATGCTGGAGGTGCTGACACCCATCAGGATCTACACGGCCCCGGGCATGGACTACAACATAGACCGCTGCCGTGAGTATGTGGTCAATCAGGCGGGCAACGCCATAGACGCCCTGCTTCAGATCTACGGCATACATGAGTTCCAGCGCCTGATCAGGGAACGTCCCACAGTGGAGAACCCCAAGTATACCCGGCTGGTACAGTAGTACAAGGCTGACAGGCTCTCGGCGATGGCGGGACGGTATATGACATGAACGAGTTTCAGATATTCTACGCCGTCTGGCGCTGCCTGCGCCACGCATGGCGAAAGTACAGGAGAAAGATCATGAGATTTTGGGACAGATTGAAGTGGGCCATGATCGGCGGCTTCGGCTATATGCTGGGGCGGTTCCTGTTCCACTGGCTGCAGACCGGCATAGGAGGATAACATGGCAAAGAACAACATCCGTTCCGTCCGGTTCTCGGACGAGATGATAGAGATCATCAACCAGCAGATCGGCGACAACTTCACCCAGAAGTTCGAGTGCATGGTCTACAACTGCTATATGCTGCTGCCGGAGAAGGAACGGCAGGCGGCAGAGCTGGATAAGCGTATCACAGAGAAGCGCGAGAGCCTGAACGTGCTGAAGGATCGTTATTACAAGGCCGCACAATTCCTCGGTTAGCTGGATGTCCGGCTGCGTGAGCTGGATCGCCTGTTTGACGCGCAATCGTAACACAACAACGACACGCTGCGGCACTGATCGGCGCAGTCTGAAGCTCCGCAGCGTGTTACATGGCGGGATGTGAGTAAAGGTAGCTGGCCGGGTTCTCACCCCGGAGATGGAGGTTCGACTCCTCCTCCCGCAACCATCAAATCTATGAAAGGAGGGCACTGCCGAGACTGCTGCTTCCACCACGGTTGCTACCATCCTTGGTAACACCAGTACGCTGGCTACGCTGGTCGGTGATGTCTGGGACATCATGACCGCCAATCCCATTCTGACGCTGTTCATCTGCGCCGGTCTGGTGACTCTGGGCTTTTCCATCTTCCGCAAGGCCAAGCGCGCTGCCCGCGGCTGATGCCGCACACAAGGGGTATGGGGAACGCCCCATACCCCTTCCATTTTTGGAGGTGCCTATGACCGTATCCGTATTTCTGACCGACATCTGCGATCTGATCAGCGGCGTATTTGCCGCCGTGTTCAGCCAGCCGCTGCTGGCGTTCTTCATGACGGCGGCGCTGCTGGCCGTGGTAGCCGGCCTGTTTCTATATATCTACCGCAGGTCAAAACGATTTTAAGTGAGGTAACGATATGATCAAGTTTCTGGTAACGGCGGCCATCGTGCTGGTCTGCCTGTTCATTCTGGTGCTGGTGTCCTGCCTGATGGTCTGGGTGGTCGCCCGGCTGCTGCGCTGGCTGTTCCCCCAGCGCTTCGGCGGCAAGGCCGCCCCGGTGAAGAAGCCGAAGAAGATCAAAAAGGTCATCGCAGAGGACGAGGACGAAGAAGCGTAACACGGATAGAGCTGCAGCTCCGGCACGCTGCCGCGGGAAATGTGTTACATAAAAGAACAGCGCCCGGGTGGACGCTGTTCAGGAGTGGGTTGTTTCGGGTTTATCTGTGCTTGCTTAGCCGCCCTGCGATTATCCCGGCAAGGATCATGGTTGCAAAAAACGGCGTTGTCAGCATTTCAAAAAGCCCGTGCAATATTTGGATTATGAGCGCACCTCCCTTCGTTCGTGGTGCTGGTAGCTCCCGATGTTGGGGGGTGCTCTGATCCTCTCTAAAGTTTTTTGTTCCTCTCAGGTTCTCCTTTCTGCGGTTACTCCCCCCGGCAAGGCGGGGGAGTTGGGGTCAGTCCTTATTTAGTTTCTTCAACTGGAAGTAGTATTCGATACCGAATTTGATAAGTCGTTTGACCAGCTTGTAAAAGATAAATACGATCAGTGCGATTATACCGATGCTGATAAGTAGTGCAGTTACATCTGCAGCGAGTTCCGCCCATTGAACAGTAGTCATATATTTCTCCTTGGTGGTGATTTTTTGAAGCTCTTTACCCGTATTATAGCAGGTTTCTCCGCTGTTGCAATGCTTTTCGCTAACATCTGTGTTGTGTCTGCGGACGTTTCATCCGATCCCGGCGTCCAGACTAGCTGGTGGACAGGCTATTGCCACAGGCTTGCCCAAAACTACGATGGGGTTTCTATCATGGATGTGCCGTATGGTACAGTGCTTGCAACTATAGCTGCAGATTTATGTAAGGCAGTCTGCGATATTTCTTCTGATAAATGGCACCACGCCGACGAGCATGACTACATCAAAGTCTCCGAAGGCAAAGACGGCACCTATGCTGTCCGTGCGAAGTGTAAGTACTGCCACAAGGAATTTGTCGCGTCCGGCCTGACGGCGGATAGCCTGTCCGACGCCTACACCGACTATGTCTCCACTCTCCCGGCGCAAGGGTACGACAGCGCCGGCACGCTGCTGTGGCAGCCGCGGTGGGTGGAGGATTCCAGTTTATACGAAATTTATGCTACCTACGGCGGAACAACTGTAATTGGTGATTCTAAGGGTGGCGGAACGTATCAAAGCAAAGTCACCCGTACCGATTCGGAGGACAAGGAACACGTCGTTTTTCGTAATCGCTACGATGGCACATCCTTTAACATTTCTATTTCTGATCCTGTTAGTACCTGCTCCTTTTGCATTTATACTCGTTATAATCGTTATCGCGTGCCGATAACCGGCACGTACACCTCTATTGGTTCAGACTGCGTTACCGGTTCTTATTTGGATGCCAAAACAGGTAAATCCGCCGCTGTTCAAATAAAATGGAAGACCAGCTCTCCAAGGGCACTTACTGCGGGAGGTCAATTTGCTAATCTTTACGCACAGCTATCGAATACTTCCAGTGCCATTTTCAGTGCTTCCACGCCGTCCGGCTCTTTTAAGTATTCTACCCCTATTTTCAGCGTTGTCCCCTATGAGCCGGAGAACTATTCTCCGACTTACACCATCAACACTCGTGTGAACAACTTCAACGGCGATTATTACGACAGCGTCACCAACAATTACTACAACAACACGACCATCATCAATGAGACCACTAACAACTACTATGACATGACCACCAATACCACCTACGTCATGCAGAAGTGGTCTTATGATTACCAGTCCCGTACCTACTTCATCACGCTGGAGGACGGTACCACCGTCACGGTGCAGTTCGGTGATGATTGCATGACCATCACCAATAACAACGTCACCAACAGCTACCAGTACGTCATCAAGAACACGCCGTCTACCCCCGACACCCCCACCACCTGCAAGCACGAGTGGACGGAGACCATCGACACGGCCCCCACCTGCCTGGAAAGCGGCCACGCCAGCTACACCTGTTCCCCCTGCGGTGAGACCTACGAGCAGATTCTCGCCGCCAAGGGTCACGACTGGAAGGTCATTGAGCACGTCAACATGGTCTATAACTCGGACGGCACCGTGGCCACCCAGGGCCATACGCTCTACCAGTGCTCCGTCTGCGGCGAACAGTGGTATACCGATACCGGCGCTCCTCCCCTGGATGTGTCCGGCAGCAGCTCCATCCTCGCATGGCTGCAATCGTTCCAGACGTGGCTGGATGAGAAGCTGGACCTGACGCCGGTACTGGAACGTCTGGACGCCATCCTCGCCCAACTTCAGGACACCTCCGGCTCTGCCACTTGTGACCACACCTACCAGCAGCACATGGAGCAGGAAGCGGACTGCACGCTCCCCGGCCTTGCAGGAAGGGCGCACGGTAGTCATTGACGAATTGGATGCAAAACTGCACGCTCCCCGGCCTCCAGATCTCCGCCTGCTCCCAATGCGGGGACAGCTACTCGGAGATCATCGACCCGCTGGGCCACGACTGGGTGATATCGTCCCATGTGGACGCCGTCACCGAGCCGGACACCGGCGAGGAGACCGCCTCGGCCTACGATGTCTATACCTGCTCCCGCTGCGGAAAGACCTACGAAGACCACACCGGGGACGGTGCCCCGGACGAGGATTACAGCAGCAGTTCCATCTCCCAGCTGGTGGTCAAGGTGTTCTCCAAGCTGGGCACCTTCGCCGGTAAGCTGATAGGCTTCATCGTCCGGCTGTTTGACAAGGCCATCTCCAGCGTGGATGAGGTCATCTCCAAGTTCAACGAGTATACGGAGCAGATCAGCGGCTTCGGCAGCGATTACCCGGCATGGCTCACCGGCTTCTGGGCGGTGCTGCCGTCTGAACTGCAGGTCGCGCTGACCTTCGCCGTGGTCTGTATGGTGCTGGGCATCGTGGGCAAGAAGCTGTTTTTCTCGTAACACACTTCTTGCTGCAGCTCCGGCGCCAGGATCTGAAATTTGTGTTACAGGGGTGAGATACCATGTCTGTTTTACTTGAGCCGCTGCGAGCTCTGCTGAATATGATCACCAGCCTGATCAACGGCCTTATCGTTGGCTCCCTGCACTTCATCCTTAATCTGCTGGACGGTCTGGACGATGTGGACCTGCTGCTGGACCATACGGTGGACTCCGTCAAAAACTTCTTCACGGCATTCCTGAACCTCGGCACCAGCCTGTTCCCATTTATCCCCGCCGAGTGGCTGACCATCATTGAAGCATCGCTGGTCATTCTGGCCATCGGCGTCATCATCAAAAGGAGGGTATTCTGATGCAAGGTCTCGGACAAGTCCTGTCTGCCTGTCTGCAGATATTTCAGATAGAATTCACCGTGGACGGTCTGACCTTCACGCTCTGGAATATCCTTCTCTGGCTCATCGTGGCCGGTGCCGTGATCTACCTTGTGTTCAAGTGGGGTGATGATAATTGAAGTACATACCGCTGACCTCCGTGCTGCTGGCGCTGCTGCTTATGCTCACCGTAAACGCTTACGCCACGACCACCGACAATATTCCGGAGGACATCCCGGAATGGGCGCTCAGACCGGCGCTGGAGCCGGATGAGGAACCCGCTGCCGATAATACCGATACAACGGAGACTGAGACAAAGCCGGAGTATACCACTATCTACGACACAGACGGTTCCATCCTCTATACGGACGATCCGGCGTTGGCCGACCAGATCAAAACCACCGCGCTGCCGCAGGAGACCACCGACCCCGGTTTGTTCCTCTCCAAGCCCTTTGACGAATACACCGTTACGGAGGGTATGCTGCTTCTGTTCCTCGTGTTGGGCTTCATGCTTGTGCTCTGGCGTCTTGTAAAGGGGGTGTTCTGATGGCGTCTGTTGTGGCTGAGTTCTTCCAGATCACCGGCGTGGACATCGTGCCGCCCACCACCATGGCCGAGTTGATACCCTATCTGCTGACCGTATTCGTGGCCGTCGTGCTGGTCACCGCCGTGTTCCGCATCGTGGCGGCCGTGGCCGCCGCGCTGGTCAACTGGCGGAGGTTCTGATATGGCAGTCATCATACTTATCGGCCTCGGCCTTGTGCTGGCGCTCTGTCCCACTATCCGCTGCGCGTTCTTCCATCCGGTGAAGCTGGTACGCTATGGCGCCGTTGACCTGTTCCAATATCTCAAGTACCGCAAATGGAACGAGTGCAGGACCGGCGAGTTGGTGGCCTACGTCGGCCTGTTCGGCAAGGGCAAGACACTCTCCGCTGTCCATAAGGTGGTCTCCATGTACGAGCAGTATAACGGCAGGCCGGTCTGGGATAAGGACCGCGGTATGTGGGTGGAGCAGCGGGTCAAGGTGCTGTCCAACGTGGCACTCTCCATCCCCTATGACGACTTCGTCTCCCTCCAGCAGGTAGTCTACTGCGCCGAGAAGAACGGCCAGTATGATAAGGAGCATGACACCCTCACCGTGACGCTGGTGCTGGGCGACGAGTTCAGCGTCCAGATGAACAGCCGGAACTTCAAGAGCAACATTGACCCGCTGTTCCTCAACACTCTGCTGACCTGCCGCCATTACCACATCTCCATGTACTACACTGCCCAGCGCTTCGGCCATGTGGATGCGCTGCTCCGTCAGGTGACAAGCTGCGTGGTGGATTGTGATAAGCTGTGGCGCTTCCAACGTCAGAACCTCTATGACGCATGGGAGATGGAGAACGCCACCAACACCCAGCTGCTCACACCCCTTACCCGCCGCTGCTGGTTCGTGACCAACAAGGACTATGCGGCATACGACACGCTGGCCTGTGTGGGCAATCTGCAAAAGTCCTTCAAGGAGGGCGATATGCTGTCTGAGGAGGAGATACTCTCCCTGCGCCGGAACGAGCAGCAGGCCAATATGGACGGTGTGGTCAAGCCCTCCCGGAAGTGGCGGAGAAGTCAGAAGAAATTACGCAAGTGATGTAACACGTCCTGGTCCTGCTGCGGCGCCCATCCAAGCCGGCTGCAGCTGCACAATGTGTTACAGCGGGGCCCCACGCCAAGGCTTCAGCCGCGCGGGGCCCCTGCCTATGCTGCGGCTTCATCGGGTGTCTGCCAACCTAACACTCTGCGCGGATACCGGTTCATCCAATCCTGCACCCGCTGTACCTCTGCCGGAGATACCTCGTCGAAGTTGGTGCCTTTGGGAAAGAAGCGGCGTATCATGCGGTTGTGGTTCTCCACGCTGCCTTTCTCCCATGCGGAGTAGCTGTGACAGTAGTAGATGTCAAAGCGGCTGCCCTTGCTCCGGCAACTCTTGACCAGCTTGTCATACTCCATGAACTCGCTGCCGTTGTCGGTGGTGATAGACCGGAACTTCTGCCGGAAGCCCGGCGTCTTACGCTCCATTCGGTCTATGGCCCTGCGTATGGTCTCCGCCCGTCTGTCCGGCAGCTTGACGATGATCTCCTGTCTGCTCAGTCGCTCTGTCAGTGTAAGAAGTACACTTCTCCCGTTCTGGCCGCTGACTACCAAGTCCATTTCCCAATGCCCGTATTCTGCGCGCTGCGTGATATGCTCCGGGCGTATCTCTATGCTGGGCAGCTTTGGGTGTACTACTCGCTGCCTCTTGTCCTCGGTTTTCTTCGGCCTTTTCTTCCACTTCTCCCATAGGTGCCGGTTGCCCAGCTTGTAGAATACCTGCTTGTCGATATAGCTGTACAGAGTACTGACGCATATCCTTGTAGCAAAAGGGTACTTCCGCGCCGCTGCCAAAGCAGCAGCCGGGGAGTACCTATCCACGATGATCTTATGCTCGATGAAGGCGGCAAAGGCGTGGTCACTGCCGATCTTCAACGGCCTGCCCTTGGCAGTCTGATTGTAGTCATGTATCTGCTGTCCCTTGTCCGCCGAGTATCGCAGCTTGTCATAGTAGCCGTAGTCATGGAGATACTGCCCGCGCCGTATCTCGTTGTAGACCGTCTGGCGGCAGCAGCCCAGCTTCCGGGCGATGTAGCTGACCGGCTTTTTCTCGTTCAGCAGCGTTTGCAGGATGATGCGTTCCTCTTTCGTCATGTAGTGTCCCATGAGAGCCTCCCTTATCTTTCAGGATAGTTCGTGGTCCTTCAATAATTGTAACACAAATTCGCCGACGTCGCCGGGGCTGCTGCAGCAATCTTGTGTTACGCCGCGCCCCGCGTCCCCATGCTGTGAAATTGCGTCAGCATGGCCGGCGAAGCTGGCCATGTTGGTTACCCAACGCAGGGAACCACCCGCCTGTCAAGACTGCCCGCAAGGGCACTCCGCATGAAAAAAGCAGCTCCCCCGTGAGAGCTGCTTTTTTCGTGGTCTTGATTGGCGCGGTGTTTCCATGCTACATCGCGCAGCGATACCGCTTGTAACACACTCCGCCGCCAGTTGCCTGGCGTCCGGAGATCTTCTTGTGTTACACCTCATGATTGATATTTTTTGTCATTTGTCCATTTTCTTCTTGACATCTGCCCGAAGAGAGCCTTTTTCTGCTCCGCCTACTTCCGAAGTGGGTACGTACCGGGAATGACAATACATAATGTAATCGATTGCTGACAACGGTCACAGATCTTCCGGAAAAGTAAGGAAAACGCCGCCGGCGGTGCGCTGCGCGGCGGCGAGCACTTACGGGAAATCCCCCGCATATTTTCCCGTTCCGGTATACTTTTCACACAAAACAGCACGCCGGCAGCAACCCGGAGGCCTTTACGTTAATTTGACATAATTCTACATGACATAATTTTTACAATGAGTTATCCACAGTTTCCACCACTTTTTCCACACTGCGAAAATCCTTTTAAATACGCTGAATTTTCTTGTTATGGAAGAAAATGTAAGTATGGCTGGGAAAGACGAAGAAGCCCAGGACTTACTGCGGCGCTCGCATGGATAAGGAGGACAAGTATGAAGCTGATTGACGCAGACGAACTATCTAAAGTAAGGCCATTTCGTGTAGTTGGGGGACCGATTGGAGATTACACGGAAGGATTTGTTGACTGCGCAGAAGAAGCCAGAGAAGCCATCAAAAATGCCCCAACCGTCTCCGCTGTTCCTGTGGTCAGGTGCAGGGAGTGCAGGCATTATAAGCCAGAAGAATATTTTTCTCCGTGTACCCTGCCGCAAGGTTTGGAATGTGCCAAGCCGGATGATTTCTGTTCCTACGGCCAGCGGAAGGAGGCCGACCATGACTAAATGCTGCGCCACCTGCCGCTGGTATGAGGACTATCAGGGCGTGTGCTGTAAATGGGATTCCCCGTACTGCGCCGACTTCACCGAGTCGGACCAAAGCTGTGAACATTGGGAGGAAAAACACCCTGCGGGATGCCGGGCTTTCCGCCAGCCAGCTGGGCAAAGTCCTGCTGGTGGG